>OHOZ01001339.1_pt1 | contig 11122 bp, 9 predicted proteins | sample 1569931 | NCBI WGS metagenome assembly OHOZ01 (sample SAMEA3879572, study PRJEB24766) | human gut metagenome | biome: human-associated habitat; feature: feces | place: USA | collected 1985/1987
CTGCGCGTCCGCATGCCGGTCCAGATTTTCATAGTTGTCTTCCCCGTGCCGCGAGATCACCACGACCTCGCGCGCGCCGAGCTGCCGGAGCACATACTGCGCCGTCGCCGAAGCGCCGCCGCTGCCGAAGACGAGCGCCTTTTTCCCGGCGATGTCCGCGCCGCTGGACTGCACCAGCATCGAAAAGCCGTAGGCGTCGGTATTGTCGCCCCAGAGCGTCCCGTCCGCCCGGCGGACAAGCGTGTTGACCGCGCCGATGGCCCGCGCCGTGTCGGAAAGCTCTGCGCAGTAGGGGATCACGTCCTTTTTATAAGGGATCGTGACGTTCAGTCCGTCGAAGGCCCCTTCCTGTAAAAAGGCGCCGAGGTCCTCCGGCTCCACCTCAAACAGCCGGTACGAATAATCCGCCAGCCGCTCATGGATGGCAGGGGAATAGCTGTGGCCGAGCTTCCGGCCGAGCAGACCGCAGCGCAGCGTCTTAGTATCCATATCCAAGCTCCTTTTTCCGCTCCATCACCGCGTCGAGCACGGCGATGGCCGCCGCTGCCTCCACGCACGGGACCGCGCGCGGGACGATGCAGGGGTCGTGCCGCCCGTGGATGACGAGCTTCGTCTCCTCCATCCGCGACAGGCTGAGCGAGTCCTGCTCCCGGGAAATGGACGGCGTCGGCTTGAATGCCGCCCGGAACACGACCGGCATCCCGTTCGAGATCCCGCCCAGGATCCCGCCGCAGTGGTTCGTTTTTGTGACGATCTTTCCGTTTTCCACGCAGAACGGGTCGTTATTCTCGCTGCCGCGCAGCCGTGCGGCGGCAAAGCCCGCGCCGAATTCCACGCCCTTGACCGCCGGAATGGCAAATACCGTGCGCGCAATGCGGTTTTCCAGCCCCCCGAACATCGGATCGCCGATCCCTGCCGGGAGCCCCTCTATCACGCACTCGATCACGCCGCCGACGGAGTCCTGCTCCGCCTTCGCCTGTGCGATCTGTGCCTGCATGGCCGCAGCCGCCTCGTCCGAGACGGCCGGGAACGGCTTTTCGTCGACCGGCGCGTCAAACGCCGCATCGTCCGTTACCGTGCCGATCGACACGATCCGCGCCCGCACCCGGACGCCCTGCCGTGCCAGTATCTGCAGGCAGAGCCCGCCCGCGATGCAAAGCGGCGCCGTCAGGCGGCCGGAAAAATGTCCGCCGCCCGCAGCGTCCTGCGCGCCGCCGAACTTGACCTGCGCGGTATAGTCCGCGTGGCCGGGGCGGGGGATATCCATCAGATTTTCATAGTCGCCGGAGCGCGTATTCGTGTTGCGGATGATGGCCGTGAGCGGCGCGCCGCAGGTCCGGCCGTCCTTCAGCCCGCATAAAAACTCCGGCAGGTCCGCCTCCTTCCGCGGCGTCGACCAGGCGTTCTGCCCGGGTGCGCGGCGGCGCAGAAACCGACCCAGCGCATCCAGATCGACCGGCAGCCCGGCGGGCAGCCCATCAATGGTCACGCCGATGGCAGGCGCGTGCGACTGCCCGAAGATCGAGACGGTCAGATTGCCGTCATATACGCTGCTCATAACGCTTCCTCCTGCAATGCAGTAAAGTCTTCCCAGAACGCGGGATAGGATTTTGCAACGCACGCGCTGCCGCATACCGTGACCGGCTGCGTGCAGCCGCAGGCAGCCACCGACGCGCTCATGGCGATGCGATGGTCGCCGCTGGCGTCGACGCTTCCGCCCGCAAGCGCGGGCTGTCCTGTGATGATGAGTCCATCCGGCAGCTCGCGGACCGTCCCGCCGAGCGCTTCGATGAGCGCGGCGGTCGTCCGGAGCCGGTCAGACTCCTTGATGCGCAGCCGCGCGGCATTCTCGATTCGCGTTTCCCCCGCGCAGAGCGCGGCCAGCACGCTCACGACCGGCACCAGATCCGGGACCGGCCCCGCGTCGAGCGTGATGCCGCGCAGCGTACCGCGCCGGACCGTGACCGTATCGCCCTCGATGTTCACCTCCGCGCCGAAGCGCGTCAGGATCTCCGTGATGGCCCGGTCGGCCTGCAGGGATGCAGGATCCAACCCGGACACGCAGACGCCCTGCCGCGACAGCGCGCCCATGCACAGGAAAAACGCCGCGTTCGACCAGTCGCCCTCGACCAGCTGCCGGCCTGGCGCGGCATACCGCTGCCCGCCGGGGATCGTCCAGCACTGGCCGTTTTTTTCAAAGCGGATCCCGGCCGCGCGCAGCGCCTGCTCCGTCATGGCGACGTACCGCGCCGACTGCAGCTGCCCGGTGACCGTAAGCACGCTGTCCTCCGCAAGCAGCGGCAGCGCAAACAGAAGTCCGGACACGAATTGCGACGAGACATTGCCGGGCAGGGCATAGCTGCCCGCCTGCAGCTGCCCGCACACGTGCAGAAGATCATCCTCCCGCCGCAGCTGCATCCCGTGCGCCTCCAGCAGCTCCCACAGCGGGCTAAGCGGACGCTCCGGCAGCCTGCCGTGCATCCGGATCTGCGCGCGGACGCCCAGCGCCCCGAGGACCGGCAGCAAAAACCGCAGCGTCGAGCCGCTCTCTCCCGCGTCCAGCGCAGCCTGTGCAGGGTAGACCGCGGGCGGCTCGATCCAAAGCCCGTCCGCCTCCGCTTCGATCTTCGCCCCCAGCGCCCGCAGGCACTGCATCGTCGCCTCGATATCCTCGCTGAAGCCGTCCAGCATAAGGTGCCCCGGCGTCCGGGACAAAGCGGCGCAGATGAGCATCCGGTGCGCCTGTGATTTTGAGGCCGGGATCCGGACCGCGCCGGTGCGCGGTCCGGGCAGCAGCGTCCGGTTCATCGCGCGCCTCCGGCCCGGAGCCAGTCCATGATCTCGGAAGCGGGCGTCTTCACGATCCGGCACTGCCCGACGGCGGTCGGGACGATCAGATTGATCGTATCCCCGGCGGCCTTTTTGTCGTGCAGGACCGTCGGGAGCATGTCCTCCGCACGGAACGCGCAGTCGACCGGCAGATCATACTGCCGCAGGATGTCCACCACCGTGTCGCGCGTCTTTTCCGTGCAGAGCCCGAAGGCCGCCGCCGCGCGGACCATCATAGCCATCCCGATGGCCACGGCGGAGCCGTGACTCACCGCGAAGCCGCTGCAGGCCTCAATCCCGTGGCCGAACGTGTGGCCAAGATTGAGCAGCTGCCGCTGCCCGCGGTCAAATTCATCCTGCGCGACGATATCGCGTTTCATCGTGACGCAGGTCTCAATGATATGTTCCAGCTGTGCGTGCGCAGCTCCGGCCCTGAGATCGTCAAAGAACGGCGCGTTCCCCAGAACGGCGTACTTGATGACCTCCGCGCAGCCATCCCGGAAGATCTCCTCCGGCAGCGTCGTCAGGCAGTCCGGGTCGCAGAGCACGAGCCAGGGCTGATAGAACGTCCCGGCCAGGTTTTTCCCCGCCGGCAGATCGATGGCTGTCTTGCCGCCGACGGACGAGTCGACCATGGCGAGCAGCGTCGTCGGGATCTGGATGAAGCCGATGCCGCGCAGATAGGTCGAGGCGGCAAAGCCCGCCAGATCGCCCGCCACGCCGCCGCCGAGCGCGGCGATCGCGTCCTTCCGCGTCAGCTGCTGCGCGCAGAGCGCGTCGAGCAGCTCGAGGTAGGTGCACGCGCACTTGGAGCTCTCTCCGTGCGGGAATACAAAGCTGCAGACCGTCAGCCCGGCAGTCTCCAGACTGCGGCGGACCGCGCCGCCATACAGCGGCCAGACCGCATCGTCCGAGACGAGCATCACTTTTTTCGCGTCCGTCACGGCGCGGATCTGCTCGCCGGCCTCCTGCAGAAGGCCGCGCCCGATCCGGATCTCATAGCTTCTCGATGCGTGGACCGATACCGTTTTCATCGGCCGTCGACCTCCTCTTTGCGTTTTTTGCCCTCTTCCAGCAGCTGTGTGAGCGCTTCGCCATCATTTTCCGCGATGGCGGCCCGGTACTGCATGAGGCAGTCCATCAGCCCGTCCAGCTCGCGGAGCATATAGTCGCGGTTTTCCAGAAACAGCTCCGACCACATCGGCGCGTTCAGCCACGCCACGCGGGTCATATCCTTGTAGCTGCCGGCGGAAAAGCCCTTGTGCGCCTTCGCGGTCGGGCTTTTGATGTAGGCGTTGGAGACCAGATGCGCCATCTGGGACGTAAAGGCGATCATCTCGTCGTGGCTGTCTGCCGTCGTGACCGAGAAGCTGCCGAACCCGGCCGGGCTCAGAAGCTCCTTCACGCGGCTCAGAAGCTCGATATCGTCAAAATCCGGCGGCACGATGACCATCGGGGCATTGTGATAGAGGTTCGCCCGCGCGTGGCCGAAGCCGGAATACTGCGTGCCCGCCATCGGGTGGCCGCCAAGATAGGTAAAGCCATATTCCTTTGCCAGCGGGAACGCCGCCGCGCACACCACGCGCTTCGTGCCGCAGCAGTCGATCACAACGGGCTTTCCGCCGATGTGCGGCGCGGCCTGCCGCAGATACTCGACCGCGGCCAGCGGCCGCACGCACAGCAGTACCAGCTCGCACGTGCCGATATTGTCCATCGTGAGCGGCTCGTCGACGGCGTCGGCCAGCTGCGTGAAGGAAAGGACGCTTTCGTCCCGGTCATAGCCCAGCACGCGCCAGCCGGCCGCGTGATACGCCTTGGCAAACGATCCGCCGATGAGGCCCAGACCTACGATCCCGACCGTCATCTCGTCACCGCCTCGCGGACTGCGCGGACCTTCTTGGCGACCTCGGCAAACTGCTCGCAGGTGAGCGACTGCGCGCCGTCGCACAGCGCGTGGATGGGATCGTTGTGGACCTCGACGATCACGCCGTCCGCGCCGCAGGCTGCGGCCGCGAGCGTCATCGGCGGGACCAGCCGGTTGATGCCCGTGGAGTGGCTGGGATCGACGATGACCGGCAGGTGCGACAGCTCGTGCAGCATCGGCACCGCGGCAAGATCGAGCGTGTTGCGCGTGTAGTCGTCAAACGTGCGGATGCCGCGCTCGCAGAGAATGACGTTGTCGTTGCCGCTGGCCATGATGTATTCCGCGCTCATCAGCAGCTCCTTGAGCGTGTTGGCAAGCCCGCGCTTGAGCAAAATCGGCTTTTTGACCGAGCCCATCTCCTTGAGCAGGTCGTAGTTCTGCATGTTGCGCGCGCCGATCTGGATGACGTCGACGTTGTCAAACAGCGGCAGATGCTTGATATTCATGAGCTCCGTCACGATGGGCAGCCCCGTCTCCTGCTTGGCGATCTCCAGCAGGCGGATGCCCTCGCCGTGCAGCCCCTGGAAGTCATAGGGGGAGGTCCGCGGCTTGAATGCGCCGCCGCGCAGCAGCTGCGCGCCCGCGGCCTTGACGGCCTTGGCGACATAGACGATCTGCTCCTCGGATTCCACGGAGCACGGCCCCGCGATCATGGCGAAATGCCCGCCGCCGAACTTCGCGTCGCCCACGCTCACGACGGTGTCGTCGGGGTGGAACTTGCGGTTGCAGCACTTGAACGGGTCGGACACGCGCTTGACGGAATCGACGATATCCAGACTTTCCAGCAGCGACATATCGATCCGGCTCGTATCGCCGACCAGACCCAGCACGGTCTGATACTCGCCGAGCGAGGGATGCACGTCAATATTCTGGTTCCGCAGCCAGTTGATGAGCTGATTTCTCTTTTCCTCGGGGACGTTGTGCTTCAGTACGACAATCATGGTTTTGACCTCCAGTGCAATAAAAAATGCGGCACAGTCAATTCTGTGCCGCATGGAAACTACCGATTCTGCGCATCACAAATTGACCTTACTATCTGACGACAGTAAAGTAATAGTAGGATGCAAAAACAGAAGTGAACATCGTTTCGTTCTCCTTAAAAAGGTTGTACTCATGATAGCAGACGTTTCGGCAAATGTCAACCGGGGCAGCGGGAAAAACACGAGAAAAAGCCGCCGTACAGCTCTCTGTACGGCGGCTCCGGTGTTTAATGGTTTACGCGCATGGCCAGTTCGATCTCCTCGTCATCCGCATTGCCAGTCTCCGCAAAGCCGAATTTCCGATAGAGCGCGAGCGCCGCGCCGTTTTCCCGGTGGCAGGTCAGCACGACCCGGTCGGAATCCCCGAAGGGCTTCTTCGCGATGTATTCCAGACAGCGCTGCAGCGCGGCCGTCCCATATCCCAGCCCCTGCCGGTCCTTGTCGATCATCATGTGCCAGATGTCATACTCAGCCAGATCATAGTCGTAGATGACCATCACATAGCCGACCATCTGCTCTTCACAGAAGATCCCGAAGGGCGTGCACTGGTGATAATACACGTAGGCCTGCGCAAGGCTCCGGACCGGATGCGACACGAATCGCTCCTGTCCCTCCCGCAGCTTCAGCCCGAATGCGGAGAGAAAATTGGTTTCATCGATCTTTTTTAATGTGATATTCTGCATTTGTTCCTCCTGTTGGTGCAGGGGGACTCAGAACATACGATCCCCCTGAAAATGTTTGGTTCCGTACAGATATTTGAACATCATGAACATCTCCTTTCGTAGGGAAGGTATCTATCTTCACGCAGCCGCAGCCGCGTTTTTGTAGTGTGCACGCATTGTATCACATCCAAGCAAAAAAAGCCAGAGGCCTTTGGCCTCTGGCAGAAATTATTTTGCCATTTCCAGCATATTCTCGATCAGTACGCCATACCCCATCGTCGGGTCGTTCACCAGCACGTGCGTCACCGCACCCACCAGCTTCCCGTTCTGCAGGATCGGGCTGCCGCTCATGCCCTGTACGATGCCGCCGGTCTTCGCCAGCAGCGCCTCGTCCGTCACCGTGATGAGCAGATTCCGGCCGTTTTTTGCGTCCGGGTCGACGCGGTCGATGCGGATGGAGAAGCGCTGGACCTGCTCGCCGTCCACGTTGGACAGGATCTCCGCCGCGCCGGTCGTGACCGCCGAAGCCGGCGCCGTCTGGACAGCCTCTCCGGGCTTCGGCTGTGAGAGCGTGCCGAAAATGCCGCAGGTTGTATTTTTTTTCACAGTCCCGACAGCGTCCGTCACGTCAAAGATCCCGTGCAGCTCGCCCGGCGTCCCGCGCGTCCCGGTCCGCACCTCCGCCACGCTCGCGCGGACAAGATAGCCTGACTGCAGCATCAGCAGCTGCGTCCCGTCGAGCCCGCTGACGCCGTGGCCCAGCGCGCCGTACTGTAGGCTCACAGGATCATAATACGTGACCGTCCCGATCCCCGCGATATGGTCGCGGACCAGGATCCCAAGCCGGTAGCCGCTTGCCGTTTTTTCCGGCGTGACCAGAAATTCCGCCTCATGCCCGCCGCGCTCCACGCGCACGACGATCGGCTCGGCTGACTGGATGCTGTCGAGCAGCGCCTGCGCGCTCGCGGTCTTCTTGCCGCCTGCCGTCAGGATCACGTCGCCGCGCCGCAGTCCGGCGCGCTGGGCCGGAGCGTCCGGCTCCACCTCGGTGACCATCAGACCCTCGGCATACAGCTTGATGCCGACCGTATATCCTCCCGGCACGAGCGTCCGCCCCGCGGCCAGCGTCTGGCAGCAGAGCGCCAGCAGCAGGCACAGGGCCATCAGCGCGGCCGGTATTTTTTTATGAAGAAACTGCTTCATGTTCTCATCCTCTCCCCAAAAGTCTCAGCGCCGTTATCTTGGCCGTTCCGGCGGGAAAGAAACCGCGTGTGAAGCATGTAAAAGAAAGCCTGTTTTCCTTGGTAAAAATCAGAAAATCACCGCTGCTGGCCGCAAACGCTGCCGTTTGCCTGCGAAAATTTCCTGCGTTTCATTCTTTCACCATCAAAGGCCCGTACCGCCCGGTTTTAATTTCTGCAAAAAAGAAAAAATTAGTCTTGACTTTTTGCGAGAAATCGTTATAATAATCATGCGCTTCGGCAAGAGGCCATTTAGGGGATTTGTGTAACGGTAGCACACCGGACTCTGACTCCGTTTGCGGGGGTTCGAATCCCTCATCCCCTGCCAAAGAGGTTTTCAAGATTTTGGTCTTGAAAACCTCTTTTTTACTGTCAAATACTTCAAATAATGCACTTTCTGGTATTAAATAGGAAAACTGAATTGTGGAATTGCGCACAAATCGCACCCTAGTGGGGAGAATCCACACCATTTCCACAGTAAATTTCTCCGTCAAACAGGCGCATTTCTCTCTATTGATATGATGCAGAAAAAAGAGTATACTAACAAAAAAGGAGTTGAGAACATGTACAAAAACATTGAAAAAGAAAAGAAACTCTGCCTTGCCGATCTGGTCGACTACGCAGACGGACAGGTCGTCAGCAAGACGCTCGTGCAGAACGAGCTGGTCAGCATGACCATTTTCTCCTTCGACAAGGGCGAGGAGATCTCCTCCCACTCCGCCGGCGGCGATGCCATGGCGACCGTGCTCGACGGCAAGGGAAAATTCACCGTGGGCGGCGTGGAATACGTTCTGGAAAAGGGCGAAACGCTCATCATGCCCAAGGGCATCCCCCACGCCGTTTTCGGTCTGGAGCGTTTCAAAATGCAGCTGACCGTATCGTTCTGACTATATAAAAGTGCGCCTCCCGCAAAGCGAGAGGCGCTTCTTGTTCCCATCTCCCCCGGCACGGGGAAACGGGATGCTTCCTCAAAAAGAGCGTTCGGCACACGCGCCTTGAGGACAGGAGGAACAAAAAATCCGCACAGCTCCCTGCTGTGCGGATATACCTATCCTATCTGTCACAGCGTCCCGGTGTGGGCAGGAGCCGGCGCACAGCACTCGGTGTATCTGACTTAACCGGTTTTCCGGTATCACAGTGACCCGCTCGCGGGGCTTCTCACCCCATTCCGCCGCCGACTTTCGCCGGACGCGCTGTACGTCATCCATATTCTTTTGCGCTTTTATTATAGCCGGTTTTCCCGAAAAATGCAAGCTTTTTTCTTCGCGCTTTTTCGCCCCTTTCCGTTCCTCTTGAAAAAACAAAACGGATACAGTATAATAAAAAATAATTTCGGTATGCGCCGGACGTGTTTCCGCGCACATACCCCATTTTTATACGGTCGTCGGTTTTTTCCCCATCTAACAGATGATATGGCGTTAGCCGCACCAAACCGCCACGGAGGATGCCTATGAATACCCAGCATTTGCAGTATATCATTGAGATCGAGCGCACTCGTTCGATCTCCCAGGCCGCGGAGAATCTTTTTCTCGGCCAGCCGAACCTGAGCCGCATCCTGCGCGACATGGAGGAATCGGCCGGGTTTGCGATATTTGAGCGCACCAGTAAGGGCGTGCGCCCGACGGAGCGCGGCGCGCTGTTTTTGCAGCACGCGCGAAGCATTCTGCGCGAAGTGGAATCCATCGATGCGCTCGGGCCGCGCCACCCGGTCCCGAACCGCCTGCGCGTGTGCATCCCGCGTTCCGTCACCGTCTTTGAGGCCGTAGCGGAGTATCTTTCGCAGCTTCCGCCGCAGCAGAGCCTGAGAGCGATCATCCGCGAGTGCCACGCACGGCAGGCGCTGCAATGGCTGGTCAATGGTGAAGCAGAACTCGCTCTGATCCGTTTTCGCTCGGAATACCGGGATTATTTCGCCGAACAAAGCGCCGCAAACGGTTTGGAACTGCAGATCCTCAGCCGCTTTCGCTATCAGCTTCTGATGCACCGCAGCCATCCGCTTGCGCGCAAGCCCTCGCTGACCCGCGCGGATCTGGCGGGCTTCCCGGAGATCGTCCATTCCGACCTTTCGCGCACCGGCGGAAAAAACGAGGAGCAGGCCGTCCGCAAGATCTACACCGTCGACCGCATGGCGCAGCTCACGCTTCTGGAAACGCTCCCCGGAAGCTACCTCTGGACCGCGCCTCTGCCGGTCAGCATTCTCGCGCGTTGGAATCTGATTCAGAAATTCTGCACCGAGAACCAGGCCGTCTACCATGATGCGCTTCTGACCAATCTTTCGTACAAAATGACGGAAACGGAGGAAGGATTCCGAAACGCGATTGTAGCTCTCTATAAAAGCGACTCCTAGCTATATTATTATTGATATATCGTTTTCGAAATTAGCATTTCCTAATTCCTCTCTCATTCGATATAATTCTATCGGATTTATAGAATTCGTAATAGGAAAGGGAGAATCCATTATGAGTAAAATCACCGTGATCGGCGCGGGCAGCGTCGGCTCAACCATTGCAAACGACCTGATGATTCAGGGAATCGCCACAGAGATCCTGCTGATCGACATCAACCGGGAAAAAGCCTTCGGAGAGGCGCTGGACATCTATCAGGGCGCGCCCTTCTGCTCCCCGGCCATCGTCCGCTCCGGTGACTATGACGATGCCCACGACTCCGACATCGTGATCATCACCTCGGGTCTTCCCAGAAAAGCCGGCCAGTCCCGGCTGGAGCTGGCGCAGTGCAACGTGGATATCATCAAGCAGATCACGCCGCAGATCGTCAAGGCTGCGCCGAACGCGATCTACATCATCGTTTCCAACCCCGTTGATATTCTGACGTATGTTTTTTATAAGATTTCCGGCCTGCCGGAGCACCAGATCCTCGGTTCCGGCACGATCCTGGACACCAGCCGCCTGCAGTCGGAGCTTGCAAAGCGTTTCTGCATCAGCCCCAAGAACGTCCATGCCCACGTCTACGGTGAACACGGCGATTCCTCCTTTGTTCCCTGGTCGCTGGTACATATCGCCAATAACCACATTGATTCCTACGCCGCCAACTCCCCCGACCATGACAAGATCGTCTGGAACCGCGAGTACCGCGAGGTAGAGGACTTTGTCAAGAAGTCCGGCGCACAGGTCATCAAAAGCAAGGGCGCGACCTACTACGCCGTAGCCATGTCGGTGTGCCATCTGTGCAAGTGCCTGTGCAACACCGCCGGTACTGCCGTGACCGTTTCGACCATGATGCACGGAGAATACGGCGTGTCCGACGTGTGCCTGTCCACCCTCGCACTGGTGGACCGCAACGGCGTGCGCGGCAAGATCCTCAACCATCTGACCGACAGCGAAATCGATCTGCTGCGCATCAGCGCCGACAAGCTGAAGGATGTCATCCGCCAGATCAACATTTGAGGTAGAGAAAATGCAGTACAGAATCGAACACGACTCCATGGGCGAGGTCAAAGTCCCAGCCGATAAATACTGGGGCGCGCAG
>OHOZ01001340.1_pt1 | contig 11117 bp, 9 predicted proteins | sample 1569931 | NCBI WGS metagenome assembly OHOZ01 (sample SAMEA3879572, study PRJEB24766) | human gut metagenome | biome: human-associated habitat; feature: feces | place: USA | collected 1985/1987
TTACATATTTTATGAGAAAATTTATACTTGACGAGAAAGCGGTTGATAATATTATATTTGGAATATATGTGGCAGGAAGCTTTACAGGTGCAATGCTTAGTGCATGGATGATAAAAAAGAGGAGAGTGGTTACAGGAATTATATATGGAGCAGTGTATATTACAGTGTTATTGGTAATAGCTACAATAATGAAGAAACAGGCACCAGACAGTAGTAATAATATTGCCATGTCAGTAGCTGCATGTGTAGCTGCAGGGGCATTTGGTGGATTTTTCAGTCCATAATGTGGGGAATTATAATAACAAATAATTATTTTGTGAAAAATTTTAAAAAATAAAAAAGGAAAAACACAAGTTTTGTTGAATAATTAAATTGTGAGCTTTAAAATTAGTGTTTCAGTGCGGGAGGCACATACAGATGAACATTAGAGAGGAACAGGAAAAGAGGGAACATCTGATATTCAGCCCATATGCAAGCTTTTCTGACGAGTCAAGAGGGCGCGACAGAGATGAAGAACCATGCCCTATGAGAACTATATATCAGAGAGACAGAGACAGAATTATTCATTGTAAGACATTCCGGCGTTTAAAGCATAAGACGCAGGTATTTCTTGCACCAGAGGGAGACCATTACAGAACAAGACTGACTCATACCTTAGAGGTTGCCCAGATTGCAAGAAGTATAGCAAGGGCACTTAATCTTAATGAAGATCTGACAGAAGCTATTGCATTGGGGCATGACCTTGGACACACACCATTTGGACATGCAGGTGAGAGAACACTTAATTCTTTATGTCCTATGGGATTTGCTCATTACAAACAGAGTATAAGAGTTGTTGAATTTCTTGAAAAGGATGGTCAGGGACTTAACCTTACATGGGAAGTGCGTGATGGAATATTGAACCATAGAACATCAGGCAATCCATCAACTCTTGAAGGAAAAGCAGTTAGACTTTCCGATAAGATAGCGTATATTAATCATGATATAGATGATGGAATAAGAGCAGGGATATTGAAGGAAAGTGACATTCCTTCAGAATATACTGATGTTCTTGGTAATTCAACCAAGGAAAGACTTAATACCATGATTAACGATATTATAATGAACAGCATAGGAAAGAATGATCTTGTAATGTCAGAGCCTGTACGTAAAGCAATGACAGAATTAAGAAAATTCATGTTTGAAAGTCTGTATCTTAATCCGACAGCCAAAAGTGAGGAAGCGAAAGCAGATAAGCTGATAACAGAATTGTACAGATACTATGTTGCGAACACAGATAAACTGCCGGATACATATAAGAGATTTATAACAGAATTTGATGAAAGACCGGAGCAGGTTGTGTGTGATTATATAGCTGGCATGAGTGATCAGTATTCAATAAGCAAGTTTCAGGAAATCTTTGTACCAAAGGCCTGGAAGGGATGAAGTAATGTATTCAAGAGAAGTAATAGATGAAGTAATATCCCGGAATGATATAGTTGATGTTATATCCGGGTATGTCAAATTGAAGAAGAATGGAAGTTCATATACCGGATTGTGTCCGTTTCATAATGAGAAATCACCATCATTTTCGGTTTCAGGACAGCGGCAGTTATATCATTGTTTTGGATGCGGCGCTGGGGGTAATGTCATAACATTTGTTATGGAATATGAGAATATGACATTCTTAGAGGCAGTTAAGATGCTAGGTGAAAGAGCCGGAGTTGCACTGCCGCAGACGTCTATGTCAGAAGAAGACCGCAAAGAAAGAGGGATAAGAGACAGGCTTTTAGAGATTAATAAGATTGCTGCCACATATTATTACAGGCAGCTTAGAAGTGAGAATGGGAAAGCCGGTCTTGATTATCTTAAAAAGCGTGAATTGTCTGACAGTACAATTAACAGCTTTGGACTGGGGTATGCAACACAGTCAACAGGTAATCTGTACAAGCTGTTGAAGGACAAAGGTTATGATGATGATATTCTGAAGGAATCAGGACTTTTTACTTATGAGAGAGGTATTCATGAAAAGTTCTGGAACAGAGTAATTTTTCCAATTATGGATATTAATAATAAGGTCATAGGATTTGGTGGACGAGTTATGGGTGATGCCAAGCCAAAGTACCTTAATTCACCGGAGACAAGATTGTTTGACAAGAGCCGCAATCTATATGGACTTAATATAGCAAGAACGTCAAGAAAGCCTAACATGATAATATGTGAAGGCTATATGGATGTTATATCAATGCATCAGGCGGGCTTTAACCAGGCGGTTGCGTCACTTGGAACGGCACTGACACCGGGACATGCAAGGCTGTTAAAGAGATATACAGATAATGTGCTTATAACCTATGACAGTGATGAGGCAGGAGTTAAGGCGGCACTTCGTGCGATACCTCTTCTGAAAGAAGCAGGATTATCAACGAAGGTGATTAATATGAGACCGTATAAAGATCCTGATGAGTTTATTAAGGCTATGGGTGCAGAGGCATTTCAGGAAAGAATTGATAATGCTGAGAACAGCTTTATGTATGAGATAGGAACTATGTTAAGAAATTACGACAGGGGTGATCCGGAAAGCGAGACTGCATTTGAAAGAGAGGTTGCAGCAAAGCTTGTTACATTTAAAGAAAAGCTGGAACGTGATAATTACCTTAAAGCAGTGTGCAGGCAGTTTATGATACCAGAAGATGGCATGAGGCAGATGGTATCAAGACTTGGTAATCAGGAAGGGATTATTTCAAGAAATGCAGGTGCAGGTACTCCGCAGCCAACTGTTGAGCGTAAGCCGAAGAAGAAGCGTGAAGATGGTTTAAGACAGGCAGAGAAAATGCTTCTTACATGGCTCATAAGTGACAGGGACATATTTGATAAGGTTGCAGTTTACATTAAGCCAGAGGATTTTATTGACCCGTTATTTTCGGGTGTTGTAGAGAAAGTATATGAACAGTATGGGACAGGAAATATAAGCCCTGCTGCAATTATAGCTGATTATGCAACAACAGAAGAACATACGGAAGTCGCAGCAATGTTTTCGGCAGACCTGGATGAGAGCCTTAATAATCTGGAAAGAGAAAAGACTCTTAATGACATTGTTATCAGAATTAAGGCTAACAGCCTTAATCATGAACTTAATAAGACTGTAGACCCGAAGCGTATGCAGGAGATAATAATTGAACAGCAGAAGCTGAATCAGATTCATATTAAGTTATAAATATATAGAGCGTGTTACGCGAAGAAGAATGGAGAAGAGAAATGGCTAAGAAAATGGTAGAAACATTAGAAGAGAATGTTAAGGAGACTAAGGAAGAAAAGACAACAGAAAAGAAGACTCCTGCAAAAAAAGCAGCAGCAAAGAAGACAACTAAGAAAGATGAGATTAAAGAAGAAGTAAAAGAAGAGACAGAAAACAGTGACGCAGATGATGCAGAAGCACAGGAAGCTAAATTCTGGGAGAAGATAGAGGGTATTCTTGCAATAGCCAAGAAGAAAAAGAATGTACTTGATTATCAGGAAATTATGACATATTTTCAGGATACAGATTTTGAAGCTGACAGAATGGAGAAGGTATTTGAAATTCTTGAGCTAAATAATGTTGATGTAAAAATGTCTGAGGACGTTGAAGAAGATGACGACATTATTCTTGATGATGAAGATGAGATTGATATTGAGAAGATAGATCTTTCTGTTCCTGATGGAATCGGTCTTGATGATCCGGTAAGAATGTATCTGAAGGAGATAGGTAAAGTACCTCTTCTTAGTGCTGATGAAGAGATTGAGTATGCCAAGAGAATGGAAGAAGGAGATGAGGAAGCCAAGAAAAGACTTGCAGAAGCTAACTTAAGACTTGTTGTAAGTATTGCAAAACGTTATGTTGGACGTGGTATGCAGTTCCTTGATCTTATTCAGGAAGGTAACTTAGGTCTTATAAAGGCTGTTGAGAAATACGATTACAGAAAAGGATTCAAGTTCAGTACATACGCTACATGGTGGATCAGACAGGCTATTACAAGAGCTATAGCTGACCAGGCCCGTACTATAAGAATTCCTGTTCATATGGTAGAGACAATTAACAAGCTTGTAAGAGTACAGAGACAGCTGCTTCAGGAACTTGGAAGAGAACCATCACCAGAGGAGATTGCAGAGAATATGGATATTCCTGTAGAGAGAGTAAGAGAGATTCAGAAGATTTCGCAGGAACCGGTATCTCTTGAGACACCTATTGGTGAAGAGGAAGACAGCCATCTTGGAGATTTCATTCAGGATGATAATGTTCCTGTTCCGGCAGAGGCAGCAGCTTCTACACTTCTTAAGGAACAGCTTGTTGAAGTACTTGGAACTCTTACAGAAAGAGAGCAGAAGGTATTAAGATTAAGATTTGGTATGGATGATGGAAGAGCAAGAACTCTTGAGGAAGTTGGTAAAGAATTCAATGTAACAAGAGAACGTATCAGACAGATTGAAGCCAAGGCTTTAAGAAAGTTAAGACACCCAAGCCGCAGCCGTAAGTTAAGAGATTATCTTGATTAGGATTAAGCTATGGTAAGAATATCTGACAGATTAAGAACAGTTGCACATATGTGTGAAAAGGGAGCAGTCGTGGCTGACATAGGGACAGACCACGGCTATCTTCCTATATATCTTGTGCAGGAAGGAATAGCTCCGTCTGCTATTGCGATGGATTTAAGAAAAGGTCCACTCGATAAGGCAAAGAAGCATATATGTGATAATTGTTTAGAGGACAGAATACAGACAAGACTTTCAGACGGATTGGAAAAGCTTTCAGCGAATGAAGCTGATATTATAACCATATGTGGTATGGGTGGCAGGCTTATAGCTGATATTGTAACTAAGGGAATGAATGTTATTACCCGGAATACAACACTTATAGTATCACCGCAGTCAGAAGTAGGAGATTTCAGACATTTTCTTGTTTCACAGAGATTGGTTGTTGATGATGAGAAGATGCTTAAGGAAGACGGTAAGTATTATTTTATTATCAAATGCAGAAAGTCAGACGAAAATGTTTATTCTGAATACAGTGAGACGCAATATCAGTACGGATGGAAGCTTTTAGAGAACAAAGATAAGACTCTTTATGAATATCTTATAAAAGAGAAAGAAACTAATGATGGGATAAGTAACAGTCTTAAGAAAGATGAGAGTAATCCTACGGTTAAGTTAAGATTACAGCAGCTTTCACAGAAGAATAATATAATTATGGATGCATTGTCATATTATGACTGATGCGTAAGAGGAGGATGCTATGGGAATGACACTGGCACAGCTTGCAGCAGAGAAGCAGAACGAATATAAGGATGAGATTATACTCGCTAATGTTAATGGTAAGCTTAAAGAACTTGGAGAAGAATATATCCCTGATAGTGATGTTACATTTGTTACAACTTCGACATCAATAGGTAATGAGACATACAGAAGAAGCGTGGTTCTTCTCATGCTTGCAGCTATAGAGAAGATAGACAGGAATATTGACAGAGTTGTTGTTGAATATTCTTTAAGTAAGGGACTGTACTGTACATTTGATGGAGACTTCAGGCCCGACAAAGAGTTTATAGATGAAGTTAAGTCAGTTATGCACAGTATGGTTGAGAAGGATCTTCCAATCAAGAAAGAGCTGATGAAGATATCTGATGCTATGAATCTTTTTAAAGAAAAAGGAATGACAGATAAGACATCACTGTTCAAATACAGAAGAAGTTCATTTGTTAATGTGTATGACCTGAATGGCTACAAAGATTATTTCTACGGATATATGGCATCTTCTACAGGCATGCTTGGGGTATTTGACATATTCCTGTATGACGAGGGAATAGTGTTACAGCTTCCGGTTAAGAACGCACCTCTTGAAGTTCCTGAATTTAATCCACAAACAAAGCTGTTTAATGTGTTAAAGGAAAGCACAAGCTGGGCAAAGATGCTTGGCATGTCTACGGTTGGAGAACTTAATGACCATATAACTAATGGGGATATGACTTCTTTTATGCTTACGCAGGAGGCACTTCAGGAACAGAAAATTGTTGAGATAGTTGATGAGATAAAGAAAAGACCGCATACTAAATTCATCATGATAGCCGGTCCATCTTCTTCAGGAAAGACAACATTTTCACATAGATTATCAATTCAGCTTATGGCTAATGGATATAAGCCACACCCAATTGCTGTCGATAATTACTTTGTTGAAAGAGAGCAGACACCTATTGATGAGAATGGCGATTACAATTATGAAGACCTTCATGCAGTAGACATTGAACTTTTTAATAAGCATATGACCAGACTTCTTAACGGAGAAAAAGTGGAGCTGCCGGAATTTAACTTTAAGTTCGGAAGAAAGGAATATAATGGTAATTTCTTACAGTTAGGAGAAGAGGATGTTCTTGTAATAGAAGGAATTCATTGTCTTAATGATGAATTATCATATTCACTTCCAATAGACAGTAAATTCAAGATATATATTAGTGCACTTACACAGCTTAATGTTGACGAACATAACAGGGTATCAACTACAGATGGAAGACTTTTAAGAAGGCTTGTAAGAGATTACAGGACAAGAGGAGCATCTGCAAAGAAGACTCTTTCGATGTGGGAGTCTGTAAGAAGAGGTGAAGAGAAAAACATCTTCCCATTCCAGGAGCAGGCGGATGTTATGTTTAACTCAGCAATGCCATATGAACCATGTGTATTAAAACCATTCGTTGAGCCTATACTTTTTCAGGTAACAGAAGCTGACCCTGAATATCAGGAAGCAAACAGACTGCTTAAGTTCATGAACTATTTCCTTCCATGCGGCTACGAGAACGTACCAATCGATTCTATATTACGGGAATTCGTAGGCGGTGGCTGTTTTAAGGTGTGATGATTGTAAATAAAAACACCCAGGGCTTAGTGCTCTGGGTGTCTGCTTTCCAAGGAATTCCTGTATTCTCTTGACATCTCGAAAAGACTGGCGACATAGCCTGGTGTCTTTTTGTCAATATTATCTTTAATTGTTTCAAGCATTTCAATATATTGTTCAAGAATGTTGCTGATTGCAGAGCTGTTAGTCAAACATATCTGTTCCCACATTTCAGGAGAAGAAGCTGCAACTCTTGACATGTCACGAAAGCAACCTGCGGCAAGTAACTGCATATGCTTTTCTTCGTCATCATTATCTGATACTACATGAACGAGTGCAGTTGATAAAAGATGTGGAACATGGCTTATGGCAGCAACAGATTTGTCATGCACATGGTAATCCATGACGATAGGACGCATGCCAACATCTGATGCAAATTGTTTCATGAATTCGATTTTTTCAGGCTTGGTTTCTTTGGTCGGTGTGATTATGTACCTTGCATCTTTTATAATTGATGAACCTGAATTCTCATAACCTGTTTTTTCAGAGCCAGCCATAGGATGTCCACCAATAAAGCGGTCATTAAGTCCTAATGAATCTGCTGCTTCATGTATGATAGTCTTGACACTTCCAACGTCGGTAATTATGCAGTCCGGACTGGCAATGGCTTTTAATTTTGTAAGATATTCTGTGATAGTAATTACAGGTGTGCATAACAGGATTATGTCACATTGTGCAAATGTTCCGTCTACCGCAGGAGCAGCGACATCAACAATACCATCAGCAACCGCAGCGATTACTGGTTCTAAATGTCTGCTTGTGGCAGTTATATGATAATCCCTGCCGCTTTCTTTAAGGGCATGGGCTAAGGATCCTGCAATGAGTCCGAAACCTATGAATCCAACCTTTGTCTTCATATGTCATAACCTCCATGTAAGAAATATTAATATTCATGCGAATAGTGGTATTTTAACACTTTAAAGTGATAATGTAAAGACGGCTATTTAATTGACAAATTAAAGTGATGTGTGTAGAATGTTTTTATGCGTTTTTAAGGAGGAATGTGTTATGTCGGCAGTATATAACCACAAAACAGTTGAAAAGAAGTGGCAGCAGGTATGGCAGGATGAAAAAGCCTTTGCTGCAACTAATGATTATTCAAAACCAAAGTATTATGCACTTGTGGAGTTCCCATATCCATCAGGACAGGGGCTTCATGTAGGTCATCCAAGACCATATACAGCGCTTGATATCGTAGCAAGAAAGAGAAGAATGCAGGGATATAATGTTTTATATCCAATGGGTTGGGATGCATTTGGTCTTCCAACAGAGAACTATGCTATTAAGAACAAGATTCACCCTAAGATAGTTACTAAGAATAATATAGATCATTTTAAGGAACAGCTTCAGTCAATTGGTTATTCATTTGACTGGGACAGAGAGATTAATACTACAGATCCTGATTATTATAAGTGGACTCAGTGGATTTTCCTTAAGCTTTTTAAGGCTGGACTTGCATATAAGCAGGAGATGCCTATCAACTGGTGTACTTCATGTAAGGTAGGTCTTGCTAATGAAGAAGTAGTTAATGGTGTATGTGAAAGATGTGGTTCACCTGTTGTCCGTAAGGTCAAGAGTGAGTGGATGCTTAAGATTACTGATTATGCAGATAAGCTTATAGAAGGACTTGACCATGTCGATTATATCGAGAGAGTTAAGACACAGCAGAAGAACTGGATTGGACGTTCTACAGGTGCTGAGGTTGATTTTGCAATTGCTGGTAAGGAAGATAAGTTAAGAATATATACAACAAGATGCGATACACTTTTCGGTGTTACTTATATGGTTGTATCACCAGAGCATCCATATCTTGATAAGTATAAGGACGAGATTAAGAACTGGGATGAAATAGAAAGCTATAGAGAGCAGGCTTCAAGAAAGTCAGATTTCGAGAGAGCAGAGCTTGCAAAGGATAAGACAGGTGTAGAGATTGACGGACTTAAGGCAGTTAATCCGGTTAATGGCAAGGAAGTTCCAATCTGGGTATCAGATTATGTACTTATGAGCTATGGTACAGGTGCTATCATGGCTGTTCCTGCTCACGATGAAAGAGACTGGGAGTTTGCCAAGAAATTTAACCTTCCTATCATTCAGGTTGTAGCAAAGAACGGTGAAGAAGTTGATGTTAATGAGGCAGCATTTACAGATGTAGCAACAGGTGTTCTTATTAATTCGGATTTCATTAACGGACTTGAAGTTAAAGAAGCTAAGGAAAAGATGATTGAATTCCTTACAGAAAAGGGAATTGGTAATGCAAAGGTTAATTATAAGCTCCGTGACTGGGTGTTCTCTCGTCAGAGATACTGGGGCGAGCCTATTCCAATTGTTCATTGTGACAAATGTGGCTATGTTCCAGTTGATGAGAGCGAACTTCCATTACTTCTTCCAGAGGTAGAAAGTTATATGCCTACAGATAATGGAGAATCACCTCTTGCAGCCATGACAGACTGGGTTAATACAACATGCCCATGCTGTGGCGGACCAGCTAAGAGAGAGACTGATACAATGCCTCAGTGGGCTGGATCATCATGGTATTTCTTAAGATATACAGATCCACATAACACAGAGACACTCGCAAGTCAGGAAGCACTTAAGTACTGGCTTCCGGTAGACTGGTATAACGGAGGAATGGAGCATACAACATTACACTTACTCTATTCAAGATTCTGGCACAGATTCCTTTACGACCAGAAGGTTGTACCTTGCCCAGAGCCATATCAGAAGAGAACATCCCACGGTATGATTCTTGGTGAGAACGGCGAGAAGATGAGTAAGTCAAGAGGCAATGTTGTTAATCCTGATGATATCGTAAGAGATTATGGTGCAGATACATTAAGAACATACGAGATGTTTATCGGTGCATTTGACGCAGCAGCTTCATGGTCAGAGGATGGCGTTAAGGGCTGCCGCAGATTCTTAGACAGAGTATGGAAGCTTCAGGATATAATGACTGATGAGGAAGTTTTCTCTAAGGAATTTGAGACAAAGATGCATCAGACAATTAAGAAAGTTTCATTTGATTATGAGAATCTGAAATACAATACAGCTATTGCACAGCTCATGACTATGCTCAATGATTTCAGCAAGGCAGGTAAGATTACTAAGGGAGAACTCAAGACATTCCTTATCTTACTTAATCCGGTTGCTCCACACATTACAGAAGAGATGTGGGAAGCAATCGGCGAGAACGGAAGAGTATATCAGCAGACATGGCCTGAATACGATGAAGCTAAGACAGTTGAGTCAACGGTTGAGATAGCAGTCCAGATTAATGGAAAGACTAAGGCTACTATCAATATCGCCAAGGATGCTGACAAGGACAGTGTAATTGCTGCCGCTAAGGAAGCACTTGGAAGCAGGCTTTCTGGTAACATTATTAAAGAAATATATGTACCGGGAAGAATTGTTAATATTGTTGCAAAGTAATTAAGAATAATAAAACATTAATTCATATTAAGAAGAGAGAGAAGCTCAGGCAATAGCCTGAGCTCTTTTTCGCTTAATTGCCCAGACATACTGTTGATGACTAACTGACAATCTTCTTTTGTGAAGGTTATACCGGATTTTTTAGCTTTATCATTAATAGCAAAAAGAAGAGGAATGATTTCATCATTTTTCTTTCCCTGGGATAAAGTCTTGAATTCGTTGAGAAGAAGCTGCTTTCTAAAATCTAATTCTGACATAAAGTCCTCCAAATATTAAAGATTAAGATTGTTTAACTGTTCTGTATAAGCTTCATACATTTTTTGCTGGGCAGGATTAAGAAAACTATTACTGCCATTCTGATCACGATTTAAAATGTTGAATAAATCGGACATTTTATTATAGTTCTTAAAATTACTCAGAATATTCCGGAGATTGTCTGGACAGTAAGTAAGAATAACATTCATGATATTTTCATCTGAAAGTATATCCTGTATTGGACTGTTTAATGAAAGGTGGGGCTTTGCAGAACATGCCGCAATACGAAGGCTTTCAGGACGGCTGTAATAGTTCATTGTACATGAAAATTCATATGCACGGAGCAGAGGACTAAGTGTCTGCTGGGTATTAAATTCCATAAAAGGAAGAATTGCTTTGGCAAGCTGTATGAATTGTGGCAGTGTCTGCATATCAAATTCTGTTATGGGAAGTTCTTTCATGTGAACTCTCGGCGGAATATTTTATTCTATATATATTAGGTTATATGTCTTAATTATTCCTGTAAGTCTTAGCAATTAATAAA
>OHOZ01001344.1_pt1 | contig 11096 bp, 10 predicted proteins | sample 1569931 | NCBI WGS metagenome assembly OHOZ01 (sample SAMEA3879572, study PRJEB24766) | human gut metagenome | biome: human-associated habitat; feature: feces | place: USA | collected 1985/1987
TGTGAAAGTTGCAAAAATAAAAGTTATTGGTGTAGGTGGCGGTGGAAACAACGCCGTAAATAGAATGGTCACTGATGGAGTAAAAGGCGTTGAATTCTATGTTGCAAATACAGATGCTCAGGTATTAAAGGGCATTACTGGTGTAAATAAGATTTTCTTAGGAAAAGATTTAACTAAGGGATTAGGTTGTGGAGGAAATCCAGAAGTTGGACGTAAAGCAGCTCAGGAATCAGAAAATGAAATCAGAGAAGCTTTATCTGATGCCAACATGGTCTTTGTTGCTGCTGGAATGGGTGGCGGAACAGGTACTGGTGGTGCACCAGTCATCGCTAAGATTGCAAGAGATTTAGGTGCCTTAACAGTAGGTGTAGTGACTTCACCTTTCACATTTGAAGGACCAAGAAGAAAGAAACAGTCTTTGGCTGGACTTGAAGAATTACGTAAGAATGTAGATTCTATTATTGTTGTTTCAAATGATCGTCTTCTTGAAGTTATTGGTGGACGTCCAATGAATGAAGCGTTCAGAGAAGCAGATAACATTTTACGTCAGTCTGTGCAGACAATTACTGACTTAATTGCGATTCCAGCATTAATCAACCTTGACTTTGCTGATGTATGTTCAGTTATGAAGGATCGTGGAGATGCACTTATTGGTATTGGTATGGCTGATGGTGAAAATAAGGCTCAGGAAGCTGCAAAACGTGCTGTTTCTTCACCATTATTAGATATTTCTATCGCAGGTGCTAAGGATGCGATTGTTAATATTACAGGTGGACCAAGCATGTCATTATTTGATGCAAATGAAGCGTTTGCAACTATTCAGGAATCAGTAGGTGAAGAAGTCAATACTATTATGGGTGTTGCAACTAATGATCAGTTAGATGACCAGATTATCGTTACTATCATTGCAACTGGTTTTGAAGAAGATCAGCCTGAAGAAGAACCTGTTACTCCAAAACAGACATATACAGTACATGGAAATAAAACAGCTTCTGTCATTGATGACGATGATGAAGATCCATTACCAGGATTTATTAGAAATAGAAAAATCTAAGCTAACATTATGTTAGCTTTTTTTACAAGGGGATTTATTATGCATAAATTTGGTTTTATTGGCATGGGAAATATGGCGAGTGCTATTGCCCAGGGATTTGTAGAATCTGGTTTTATCCCAGGTGAACAGGTATGTGCTTATGATTTAAATAAAGCACAGCTTGATAAGATGAGTACTTTTGGTATAAAAGCCAAAAATAATGCACATGAAGTTGTTTCTGAGAGTGAAATTATATTCTTATGTGTTAAACCACAAGTTATTGAATCAGTTGTTTCTGAAGTGAGAGAAGATCTCAAAAACAAGGCCGTTGTTTCCATTGTTCTTGGTTATGACTTTGATAAATACAACACTTTATTAGATGCCTCAACGAGACACTTAAAACAGGAACATTCTTTAACTGAAGAAGAATTTAACTATATTAAAGAAGCATTCTCTTCAGTAGGAGAAATCGAAGTTGTCCCTAATCACTTAATGGGAGTAGGAGGCGCATTATCAGGATGTGCACCTGCTTATATCTATATGGTCATTGAGGCGTTAGCAGATGGTGCTGTTATGCAGGGAATGCCTAGAAAGATGGCTTACAAGCTGGCAAGTCAGACAGTACTAGGATCAGGTAAGATGAAGTTACAGACTGATCTTCATCCTGGTATCTTAAAAGATAATGTTACTTCACCGGGTGGATCTACTATTAGAGGTGTAAAAGCATTAGAAGATGCAGGTATGCGTTCAGCGTTTATTAATGCGATTGAAAAGTCAATGAATAGATAAATCATAGTCTGTAGGCGCTAAAATAGTGCCTATAGACTATTTTTTACCTTTTTTAACAAAGAATGAATAAAATCGCAAAAAAGGCTTTACAAGCGAAATGAATGGTGGTAGTATGAGTGAGCACTCCGGTGAGGAGCGCGGACAGAACATTGAAAACTGAACAGATACACGTCAGATTTATTTGAAAACATTTAATTGATGAGCTGAACATCAGCTCTTCACATATTTTCGTGGAGAGTTTGATCCTGGCTCAGGATGAACGCTGGCGGCGTGCCTAATACATGCAAGTCGAACGAATCTTCTTCGGAAGATGAGTGGCGAACGGGTGAGTAATACATAGGTAACCTGCCCCTGTGCGGGGGATAACAGGAGGAAACTCCTGCTAATACCGCATAGCCATGAGCACCGCATGGAGCTCATGCCAAATATCCTTTACGGGATAGCGCAGGGATGGACCTATGGCGCATTAGCTAGTTGGCGGGGCAACGGCCCACCAAGGCAACGATGCGTAGCCGGCCTGAGAGGGCGGACGGCCACATTGGGACTGAGACACGGCCCAGACTCCTACGGGAGGCAGCAGTAGGGAATTTTCGGCAATGGGGGAAACCCTGACCGAGCAACGCCGCGTGAGCGAAGAAGGCCTTCGGGTCGTAAAGCTCTGTTGTAAAGGAAGAACGTCGGACACAGGAAATGGTGTGCGAGTGACGGTACTTTACCAGAAAGCCACGGCTAACTACGTGCCAGCAGCCGCGGTAATACGTAGGTGGCGAGCGTTATCCGGAATCATTGGGCGTAAAGAGGGAGCAGGCGGCCGCAAGGGTCTGTGGTGAAAGACCGAAGCTAAACTTCGGTAAGCCATGGAAACCGGGCGGCTAGAGTGCGGAAGAGGATCGTGGAATTCCATGTGTAGCGGTGAAATGCGTAGATATATGGAGGAACACCAGTGGCGAAGGCGACGGTCTGGGCCGCAACTGACGCTCATTCCCGAAAGCGTGGGGAGCAAATAGGATTAGATACCCTAGTAGTCCACGCCGTAAACGATGGTCACTAAGTGTCGGGGGTCAAACCCCGGTGCTGCAGTCAACGCAATAAGTGACCCGCCTGAGTAGTACGTTCGCAAGAATGAAACTCAAAGGAATTGACGGGGGCCCGCACAAGCGGTGGAGCATGTGGTTTAATTCGAAGCAACGCGAAGAACCTTACCAGGTCTTGACATCGATCTAAAAGGGATGGAGACATCCTCATAGCTATAGAGAAGACAGGTGGTGCATGGTTGTCGTCAGCTCGTGTCGTGAGATGTTGGGTTAAGTCCCGCAACGAGCGCAACCCCTGTCGCCAGTTACCATCATTGAGTTGGGGACTCTGGCGAGACTGCCTCTGCAAGGAGGAGGAAGGCGGGGATGACGTCAAATCATCATGCCCCTTATGACCTGGGCCACACACGTGCTACAATGGACGGGACAGAGGGAAGCGAAGGCGCGAGCCGGAGCGGACCCCAGAAACCCGTTCCCAGTTCGGACTGCAGTCTGCAACTCGACTGCACGAAGCCGGAATCGCTAGTAATCGCGGATCAGCATGCCGCGGTGAATACGTTCTCGGGCCTTGTACACACCGCCCGTCACACCATGAGAGTTGGCAACACCCGAAGCCGGCGGCCCAACCCGCAAGGGAGGGAGCTGTCTAAGGTGGGGCTGATGATTGGGGTGAAGTCGTAACAAGGTATCCCTACGGGAACGTGGGGATGGATCACCTCCTTTCTAGGGAGACAGACGTGTAATGTTCAGTTTTGAGTGCTCTGGCACTCAGGAGAGATCCTTGAAAATCAGATATGATCATCAAATGGAAAGTTTTAAAAACTTTCTGCACACAAAGATAAGATGTAAGTGAGATCGAGAAATCAAACAAAGATAAGAAGGTCTAGTACATCTGGTCTGAAGGCAAAAAATACTAAGAACAGAAATACTCAAGCGAACTAAAGAGAACCAATCACAAGGTCAAGGAAGAAAGGGCGTACGGAGAATGCCTGGGCACAGAGAGGCGATGAAGGACGCAGCGAACAGCGAAATGCGGCGGCGAGCGGTAAGCACGCGATGACCCGCCGATATCCGAATGGGGAAACCCCTCCGCTTTCGAAGCGGAGACCGCATGACGACCGTCATGACGGGGCAATACGCAGGGAACTGAAACATCTAAGTACCTGCAGGAAGAGAAAGAGAAGTCGATTCCGTAAGTAGCGGCGAGCGAAAGCGGAGGAGCCCAAACCGGACATAGTCCGGGGTTGTAGGACCGCCGAGAAAGATGACATGAAGAGTCAGGAGAATCCCATGGGAAGGGGATCCGCAGAGGGTGAGAGACCCGTATCCGAAGGCTCGACATGGATCGAGGCGGCACCTGAGTACGGCGGGGCACGTGGAATCCTGCCGGAATCATCGGGGACCATCCCGAAAGGCTAAACACTACTCTGTGACCGATAGCGAACCAGTACCGTGAGGGAAAGGTGAAAAGAACCCCGGGAGGGGAGTGAAAGAGAACCTGAAACCGCATGCCCACAAGAAGTCAGAGCCCGTCAAAGGGTGATGGCGTGCCTTTTGTAGAATGAGCCGGCGAGTCACGATCAGCAGGCGAGGTTAAGCAGGAGATGCGGAGCCGCAGCGAAAGCGAGTCTTAACAGGGCGACATAGTCTGAGGTCGTGGACCCGAAACCGGGTGATCTAGCCATGAGCAGGTTGAAGTCGGGGTGAGACCCGATGGAGGACCGAACCGACCCCCGTTGAAACGTTGGCGGATGACTTGTGGCTAGGGGTGAAATTCCAATCGAACCCGGAGATAGCTGGTTCTCCCCGAAATAGCTTTAGGGCTAGCGTCGCAGCGAGAGAGCCGTGAAGGTAGAGCACTGAATATGCGATGGCCGCATCCCGCGGTACTGAGCATAATCAAACTCCGAATGTCACGGTGTCATCTGCGGCAGTCAGACGGCGAGTGATAAGGTCCGTCGTCAAGAGGGAAACAGCCCAGACCATCAGCTAAGGTCCCAAAGTGCATGCTAAGTGGAAAAGGAAGTGGAGACGTGCAGACAACTAGGAGGTTGGCTCAGAAGCAGCCATCCTTCAAAGAGTGCGTAACAGCTCACTAGTCGAATGACTCTGCGCCGATAATTTACCGGGGCTAAGCATGACACCGAAGCTATGGACAGGAATGTGGTAGGGGAGCATTGCATGCAGCGGAGAAGCATGACCGAGAGGGCATGTGGAGCGCATGGAAGAGAGAATGCCGGCGTGAGTAGCGGCACGTGGGTGAGAATCCCACGCACCGATGGCCCAAGGTCTCCAGAGGAAGGCTCGTCCTCTCTGGGATAGTCGGGACCTAAGGCGAGGCCGAAAGGCGTAGCCGATGGACGACGGGTGGATATTCCCGTACCCGATGTGTGGCGATGGAGTGACGGAGAAGGCTCAGGCAACCAGCTGCTGGAATAGCTGGGGCAAGCGAGATACCTGCGCACCAGGGAAATCCGGTGCGCGCAAGGGGAAGGCGCGAAGCATACGGAAAGCTGCGGCAAGTACGGAAAAGCTGAGAGCAGGCTTCCAGGAAAAGCTTCTAGCACAACACGCATCGGCCCGTACCGAAAATGGACACACATGGGCAAGGAGAGAATCCTGAGGTGAGCGAGAGAACTATAGCTAAGGAACTCTGCAAAATGACCCCGTAACTTAGGGAGAAGGGGTGCTCCAGAAATGGAGCCGCAGTAAAACGGCCCAAGCGACTGTTTACCAAAAACACAGCTCTCTGCGAAGGCGCAAGCCGAAGTATAGGGGGTGACGCCTGCCCGGTGCTGGAAGGTCAAGGGGAGCTGTCAGCGCAAGCGAAGCAGCGAGCCGAAGCCCCAGTAAACGGCGGCCGTAACTATAACGGTCCTAAGGTAGCGAAATTCCTTGTCGGGCAAGTTCCGACCCGCACGAAAGGCGTAACGATTTGGGCGCTGTCTCAGCTGTAGACTCGGTGAAGTCTTAGTACCTGTGAAGATGCAGGTTGCCCGCGACTAGACGGAAAGACCCCATGGAGCTTCACTGCAGGTTGACATTGGGCTTGGATGCATGATGTACAGGATAGGTGGGAGGCTGTGAGCCGTGCGCGCCAGCGTACGGGGAGCCGCTGTTGGGATACCACCCTTCATGCATCTAGGTCCTAACCGGAGGCAACGGGCCACGGGACAGTGTCAGTCGGGCAGTTTGACTGGGGCGGTCGCCTCCCAAAGAGTAACGGAGGCGCCCAAAGATACCCTCAGCATGGATGGAAACCATGCATAGAGTGCAAAGGCATAAGGGTGTCTGACTGCGAGACATACAGGTCGAGCAGGGACGAAAGTCGGGCTTAGTGATCCGGCGGATCCGAATGGAAGGGCCGTCGCTCAACGGATAAAAGCTACCCTGGGGATAACAGGCTGATCTCCCCCAAGAGTTCACATCGACGGGGAGGTTTGGCACCTCGATGTCGGCTCATCGCATCCTGGAGCGGAAGTACGTTCCAAGGGTTGGGCTGTTCGCCCATTAAAGCGGTACGCGAGCTGGGTTCAGAACGTCGTGAGACAGTTCGGTCCCTATCTGTCGTGGGCGCAGGAGGTTTGAGGAGAGCTGCCCCTAGTACGAGAGGACCGGGGTGGACGGACCGATGGTGCACCAGTTGTCACGCCAGTGGCACAGCTGGGCAGCCAAGTCCGGACGGGATAAGCGCTGAAGGCATCTAAGCGTGAAGCCCCCTCCAAGATGAGACCTCCCATTGGCGACAAGTAAGGCCCCTCGAAGACGACGAGGTTGATAGGCCGCGAGTGCAAGCGCAGCGATGTGCTTAGCGGGGCGGTACTAATAGGCCGAGGACTTGGCCAAGATTGGAAAGAGTAATCATTAGTAGAGATGACGTATCTGGTTTTGAGGGATCCCTCGAGGATCTGGCGGCGATAGCATGATGGACACACCCGTTCCCATCCCGAACACGGAAGTTAAGCATCATAACGGCGACGATAGTGTGAAGACGCGACAATAGCAAGCTGCCAGGTCCTTTTTTTATGCCTTCCGCCAGGAGGGCTTTTTTTGTGCGAAAAAAAAGGACCGATAAGGTCCTAATGTACATGGAATACTTGGATCAATAAGATCCAGGCTAAGCCATAGTATGTAACAACGGCAACTAAGTCATTGATTGTAGTAATTAAAGGCCCTGATGCAACAGCTGGGTCAACCTTGATTTTATGGAAAAACATTGGAATGACTACACCAACTAAACTTGAGAAGACCATAGCTACAAATAATGAAACACCAACACATCCAGATAAGATGAAGGCATCCATAAATGGTCTATTCTTGGCGAACATAATATAGAATCCAATAAATACAAATGATAATAATCCTAGGATTGTTCCATTACTTAAACCAATATTTAATTCTTTTAAGGTGAATTTGAATTTATCTTTAGCGGAGATGTTCTCATCAACAAGTAGTCTAATAGTGACGGCAAGTGACTGTGTTCCTACATTACCAGCCATATCTAAAATAAGTGATTGGAAACATACAACAATCGCAATCTCTGCAACAACTGATTCAAATAAACCTACTACAGTCGAAACAATCATTCCAAGGAATAAAAGAAGAATTAACCAAGGAAGTCTTTTCTTCATACCATCTTTTACTGTTTCATCTAGATCTGATTGCTCAGTCATACCTGCTAGCTTAGCATAATCTTCATCCTGTTCATCTTCGACGAAGTCAGTAATATCGGTAGAAGTGATAACGCCAATAATTTCATTATTATCGTTGAGTACAGGGAATGAATCTTCTTCGTATTCACGAATTTCATCAATACATTCACTGATTTCTTCGTGTGCATAAACATGTGGATAAGAAGTTGCGATAATTTCTTCTAAATCATCATTTTCTCTAGCAACAATTAAATCCTTTAAATCAATAGCTCCCGCAAAGCATTCATCTGAATCAACTACATATATAGTCATGATATTGTCGTTTTCGCCCGCCTGCCTCACGAGCTGGCTCATAGCCTGCTTCACTGTCAGGCCGCCCGGAATACAGATGTAGTTGGTTGTCATATAGCTGCCGATTTCATCATCGTCATATGACAAAAGCATCCTGACATCCTTTTCCGCTTCCTCATCCAGATGCTCTACAATCTCCTTCTTGTCCTCATCCTCCAGATTTTCAAGCAAATCGACAGCATCATCCGAATCCATCAGCGATACTACCCTGGCAGCCTGCTCCACAGACAGCTCATCAAAATAGGCCTGCGGCTCATCAAGATATGCAAAAATCTCAGCTGTCCGCTGTGTTCCAAGGAGCCTGTAAAGACGTTTGCGCTCCTTCTCGTTCATTCCTGCAAGCATATCAGCAATATCATTCTCATGATAATCTGACAAAACCTCCAGAATTTCCTTATCCGTTTTGTGGCTTCTCAATAGAACCAGAAGCTCTTCGTATTTCTTTGTATTCATCTCCATTTCTCTCCTTTCTCATTTCCGATAGCATTTTCCACATAAAATAAACATATGTGGTTCTCCAAAATCCCGGGATTTTGGAACATAAAAATCATTCCATGATAGAAAGGACGAAACCCGTGCACTCCATAAATTGCGCACGAAAAAAGCACCTAACGGTGCCCTGATATATAAACAAGTATGCATTTGTGCACAGCAAAACACAGCACGGCGTAAGCCGATATTCCTTAATATGCCTACACTGTACCTCTAAAAACTGTCCGGTGATGAATCCTTCCACGGACAGAATCCACTATGCCTGCCAATACAATACTCACTTGTATATCAGCACCGATGTTGTTCTTACTTCGCCCAAGACCATCACTACTGTCCATGAAATTCACCTCCATACTTAGATTCTTAATTTCTACAATTAAAGTATTAAATTCGGTATACATCACCGGCCTGCAGATATCTGTCACGTCCGTAAATCCTACCAAACTCTTAACCGTAGAAATTGTATCATCAATATACACAATTTTCAACCCATTAATTATATCTTAAGACACACCATACCTAAATTTTACAAGCACGAAGCTGCCTAGATACTGTAGAAATTTTTCCCATAAAACGCAGAAATGCCCCGCCAAGGACGGCGGGGCAAGGATTACATGCGCCATGGACGGCGCATATAAACTATATTTTTCTACTGGTTCTCTGTCGGTTCATCTGTCTCCGACTCACTGTCGTGCTCCACTGCAGGATCCACATATGTATACGCATTCTCAGACTTTCTGAAAATGGTATCACTAGATCCAACCTGGCACACAGTTATCTCATCACCATCACTGATGTCTTCCTTATTGATAGCAAGCACACCTGCTGATAGATAAGTCGAAGCCACCTTGGAGTCGTTGATATAAACCTTACTCCAGTTGGTAAAGTTGTGACCGTAAATATATACTGTATCACCGGTCGATGAATCAGACACATTTGTGATGTCCACCTTGTCAATTCCCATGACAAGATCTGAAGCCGGATATAAATCTGTGCCGTTGTAGCAGTAGCGCTTTCCATAAAGGATATCGTACTGTAACAGGTCAAGTCCATCCTGATATGATGCCTCATCTGTGCTGTTCATCTGAGTCTGATGATAGTTCATGATAGTTCCCTCATGGATACCTACAGTGTCTGTAGTCTGGGCAAGAAGCTGGTAAGCATAAAGGTCAGCATCCTCCTTTGGCAGTCCCATGTTGTTCCATGTGATGTACTTTGTCTTGTAGATATCACCTGACTTCATATCAGAATTCTGAAGTCCCATTGTAGGGAGGTGATCGCCAAACATAACAACGATGGTGTCCTCATCTCTCTTAGAAAGCTCATCTGTGAGCTCCTTGATGAAGCGGTCAGCCTCGTTGAGCTGGTTTACATAATATGTCCAGGCATTTTTCATGCCCTCGTCCTCAACACCTGATACGGTGTATGTAGGATTTTCAATAACAGGCTCCTTTGGATAGTCACCGTGAGTACCAACTGTGATGATATAAGTAAAATCAGACTGATCCGGTGTAGCATCAAAGGTCTTCATAGTCTCGCTGACGAGAATATCATCTGTAGGCCAGCTTCCGTTTGGAGTGTACTCTGTGATATTCATGAGCTCCTTGCTTGTAAATGTATCAAAGCCCATCTTAGAAAATGCATTGGTACGGCTGTAGAAATTACCACCGTTGTTGTGCACTACATGTGTTGCATATCCAATCTTAGATAAGTCAGAGGCAATGCTCTCGCAATCTGTCTGCTTTAAGATAGTCTTGTATGGATACTCTCCTGTACCGAAATACTGCATGCTGAGCCCTGTAAGCATCTCAAACTCTGTGTTAGCAGTTCCTGCTCCGACTACAGGTACATTCAGATATCCGCTTGAATAGTTTTTCTCAAGCTCATGGAATGTAGGAATAGGATCCTCATTCACCTGAAGGAAATTAATCTCGTCCGGGTCACAGAATGACTCTAAAAGCACACAGATGATGTTTGGACCGGTCTTTCCGTCCACTGTGGTGGTCTGCTTCTGTGAATTGACCTTCTGCTCCACATCTTCCACATTCTGCTTATTGTAGTCCTCCGGCTTTTTCATTCCACGGTCCACTACGGTAGATGAGAATGAGTATACAAAACCATAATCATCATAGCCCTGGGCAATGTTTGAATAGTAGCTGGCAACTACATTGGTATTCTGTGCCACATTGGTTGTGACAGGGATTGCCACGAAAAGCAGTGCTAAAAATGCCACTGAAACACCTGCATAACGGATTTTTCCTGTATATTTAGGTCCCTTGATAAAAAGAGCCACAAGAAACAGTGCAAATGCACCAAGTCCAACTACAACTATTGTAGCCTGCTGCGCTGTGAAATAGCTGGTATTGTTCATGGCTAAAAGCTCCGGAATACACTTTAAATCAGTATAACCAAACGGTGTGACACGGTTTGAAAGCACACAGCCGTTGATGATTCCGAGGATAGTCCAAAAGCCTGTAATTATTACCCTTGCAAAAGCCCTGCGCCTGAACAGATACACAAGTGAAAATGATACAAACACTAAAAATGAGTTGTACATGAACGCAAGTGTATGTGCATCTACGAACTTACATGCAGAGATAAAGCTCCTGCGCGAGATAATCTCCACTATAAATACGATAGCCATAGCTATGATCGCATGGAATAAAAGCGAATATTTATTTAAAAAATCAATTCTGCGATAATATTTTTCTGAATGAATCTTGTCTTTCTTTACAAAGAGCTTTT
>OHOZ01001352.1_pt1 | contig 11026 bp, 10 predicted proteins | sample 1569931 | NCBI WGS metagenome assembly OHOZ01 (sample SAMEA3879572, study PRJEB24766) | human gut metagenome | biome: human-associated habitat; feature: feces | place: USA | collected 1985/1987
CGGAAATCCCCTAGAGATTAATCTGAACCTCCCCGGTATGGATAACCCGTTACAGATACAAGGACGTGATACCAAATACGGTGCTTCCCTTACCTTATTACAACCTATATATACAGGCGGGCGCTTACTTGAAAGTATCCGCATGGCACAACATCAGCACGCTCTTGCTTCACACCAGAAAGAACAACTCTTATCCGAAGTCTGTTTTCAAACGGATATTCAATACTGGAATACCGTCGCCCGCCAGGAAATAGTGGACATCGTTGCAGATTACCGGAATTCTATAGCTGCGCTGGCTCAAACAATCCGTGAACGGGTGGAGGTCTCACTCGTCAATCCCCAGGATTTGCTAATGGCCGAGGTGAAATTAAACGATGCCGAATTTCAGTTACTCCAGGCACAAAAGAACTTCGAAACCGGACTTATGGCCTTCAATTCCCTGATCGGATTACCTTTGCAAGAAGCTACCCCTATAGATACAATCATTCCACAAGTGGATATTCCGGACAGTTCACGACTGGCACTCGCTATCCCACGCCCTGAAATTAAGATAGCGCATGACCAGATTAAAATGGCAGAAAGTTCATTAAAGTTGAATGACTCAAAATACAAGCCTCAACTATACGTAGGAGTAGACGGAAGTTATTCTTCTCCGGGCTACGACCTGCGTACCGATCTGGACCCTAACTATGCTATATATGCCAAAGTCAGTGTCCCTCTGTTCGAATGGGGAAAACGACGCAATGAGAAGCGGGCTTCCAACCAAAAGATCGGTATGGCGAAAGACAATCTGAATCTGATTCAGGATAAAGTCAACCTGGAAATACAAACGGCCCGCCTCTCTTTGTCACAAGCATTGGACCAGGTACAACTAAGCCGGCAATCGCTGGAAAAAGCCCATGAGAATGAACGTCAGGCCATGGAACGCTACAATGAAGGTGAAATATCCATTGTAGAGGTAATAGAGGCGCAGACTTACCGGCAAAATGCTGAAATAAATCATGTACAGGCCAAAGCTTCCGCACAAGGACAGTACTCGGCATTAATAAAAGCATTGAACCAATATAAATGATAAGTGGAAATTCGTAACTTTGCCCTTATGAAGTGGAACACTCTTTTATACAGCCTACTCTTTTCAGGATTGGGAGTTTTCTCATTCCTGTTGCTGGCTAATTATACCAACCTTACTCCGCAGGTTACGGATATCATCCACACTCCCGGTGCATTTGTTTTTGTCGTTGCCACTTTCAACATATTGGGATATTTTACTCTCCGCATCAGTTCGTGGATGAACCGTTTATACTCCAACAATTTGCGTTGGAAGTGGAAGTTTTTAGCGGTATATATAGGTGTTATGCTATTGTTTCTGTTGCTGAACTACGGTCTGTTAGTGGCTGCCAAACTGATGGGCAGAGCGGAAAACCCATTTACTTTCCAGATAGGAGGAGTACGTATTCTATTAGTAGTGTGGTTAGTGGAACTTGTAATCCTGGGATTATTGCTTGCCAACCGTTCCATTAAAAATGCCCTCCGGCTGCAACAAAAAGCAACACTACTACAGAAAGAGAATAATGCAGCCCGATATACTGCCCTTCAAAATCAGCTGAACCCCCACTTTCTTTTCAATAGTCTGAATACGCTGATAGCTGAGATAGAATATAATCCGTCAAATGCCATACGCTTCACCCGGAATCTCTCTGATGTATATCGCTATGTACTTCAATCGCAGGATAGAACCCTGATTACATTAAGTGAAGAACTAGAGTTCATTCAATCCTACCTTTTCCTGCACGAAGTCAGGTTAGGCAACTGCATCACCTGCAACATCACGATACCAACCGAAGCTATGGAGTATCAGCTTCCCCCGTTAACCCTGCAACTATTAGTGGAGAATGTCATTAAACACAACTCCATTAACAGCAATAAACCGATGGAGATCACGATACAAATTGCCGGTCACTTTCTGGTTGTCAGTAATCCGATACATACCAAAAAGAGCGATACCACTTCAGGTGTAGGACTACAGAATCTATCAAACCGTTGCAAGCTAATGATAGGTACCGATATTATTATCAATAATGAGAATCATATATTCACTGTAAAAGTTCCCTTAATCTATGAGTAAACTAACTGCTGCCATTATAGAAGACGAAGTACCCGCTGCCCGCCTCCTATCTTCCATCATCACACGTCTGCGTCCCGACTGGGAGGTTACCGTACTACCCGGAAGTGTGGAAGAAGCCATTGTTTGGTTCAGGACACATTCTCATCCGGATATTCTGTTTCTGGACATTCAGTTATCGGACGGTAATTCATTCGACTTCCTATCTGCCGCACAACCTTCTTCATTGATCATTTTCACAACAGCCTATGATCAATATGCCATTCGTGCCTTCACCGTGAACAGTATAGACTATATACTTAAACCGGTAGATGAGAAACGTTTGCTGGATGCTATCGTAAAGTACGAAACTCTGAAAGGGAAAGACTATAAACAAGATAATTACATAGGGGATTTAATTCAGAGTCTGCAAAAACAGGAAAAAAGCTATCGCACCCGCTTTCTTATTGCCGGAGTGGATAAATTCTGGGCTTTGCAAGTCAGTGACATTGCCTATTTCTATTCAGAAAATAAATTCACCTTTGCCGTCACAAAAAGCGGACAGGAGCATATCATAGACCTGTCTCTCACCCGACTTGAAGAGCAACTGGATCCCAGACGTTTTTTCCGCGCCAATCGCCAGATAATAGTTTGCATTGATGCCATTGTGCATGCCGCACCTTATTTTAATGGGAGAATAATACTTCACGTAAAACCAGTTCATAAGGATAAGATAACCGTCAGCGAAGAAAAAGTATCCTCTTTCAAGATGTGGCTGAACTTTTAATATCCAAAGTAGTAACAAGTAACCTATTATCTTTCGCGCCACTTCATCTGTTTTATAACCGGATAAAGTGGCGCGAAATAATATATTATAATTCTAATATCCTTCGTTTTGCGACATACTTGGATTCACAAGCAACTCGCGCATGGGAACAGGAAACACCTGTCTCCAAACAGGTATATTCAAAATATCCACTGCAATATTATTACGCTTCAGGAAAGCAAAATAAGTACCTGTCCCTCTTAATTCCGATTGCCATACATTCGCCAAACGATGAATGAACTCATCAGAAGTACGAGTGGTAAAAGCTGAAGAAGACAGCAATACATTTGAGGGATAAGCCGGAGATCCGATATTAGCTGTCATCACCTGATTCAAATAATTCTCAGCCTGCGCAGAATTCCCTAAACGAGACTCACATTCAGCCAAACTAAGCAGTACTTCTGTATAGCTAAAGCAAATATCCGATACCTGTTCAAACTGGGCATTCCGATTCGTATCGGAAGCGGGTAATTGATAGATTAAATCTCCCAATTGATATCTGCCACTGTTTACAATTCCAGTCAGCATAGATTTAGCCTCAGTTATTTTCCCCTGTTCCATATAAATACGGGCCAATAATAAAGAAGGAAAGTCACGGGAAGGGAAGAAAAAATCATTCATCACCGACTGTCCATTTATCTCTCCCGGCAAGCGTTCACGTAAGAACAGCAATGGTTCTACAAAAAGCTTTAATACTTCAGCCTGTGATATTGCAGGCATACTTGTTATTATTCCTGATGGATACTCAGGAAAATATACAGCTTTTCCCCATAAATTAACTTTCTCATAAAATAATATAAAACGCTGCATATCCAGCAATTTCGTTATAGTTATACTATCCGAAGAAGTCAACTCTTCCTTGCTCGAACGTGGTATTTGCTGATTCATGAATAGAATCATATTTACAGCACTATAAAAGGAGCTCCATGCATTTTCTACCTCTCTATTATTTGAGTTCAATGTATGATTTATAAAATCGAAATGCCATTCATAACCTTGTTCCTTTTCTGACTGCCGGGAATAGAGTTCCTCTTGCGTATACATTTGTTGCAAAACCAAATAAGAATTCTTATAAAGCCCTGCAAATGTTTGTTCGCCGTATTGAGTCAGACACAAACGTACTACCTTTGTCGGATCAGTTTCTTGCTTGATTATCAGTTTCGCTTCTTTGTTCTCATGCTCTCCATAAATGGTGATTGTAGCAGAACTTGCTTCCGCACTAACTGCCGGTTCTACCTTTATTTCCAGATATTGGCCATCGTCAGATAAGGTTGCCTGATAAGGAATCCGAGGTTTGTTTTCATACATAAACAAAGGCTCCTTGAAGTAAGTATCTACAGAAACATCATAAACAGGGTCATTCTTCTTGTCTTCCGGCCACAAAAGACTCCACTCCGTCATCTTCACTGGTACATTGGCATCTACTTTAATACGATAGGTTCCACCCGCCATCGGTACATCCAGCCTTGTCTGTTCTAATTTCACGGATGTAGGTTTTCCTGCTTGCCAGATTTTCAAAGTATCACATTCCTGACCATTTTTGCTCTTTATCAAGACCCTTCCCCGACGAGGAGCGAATCCGTCATTCCTGGCTGCTTTCAGATAGATTTTGCGAAGTTGCAAGCCGCGAGCCGCCGCACTTTCCGTAATCCACTGGCAGGTATCCGCAGGATGTATTTCTACATCGACATTGGCATTTACATCTATACCTATAATCGTATCATTAGGGGTTTTCAATTCGATATTCTTATTATCAATCACTACTGCATCTTTCTGCGCTTGTATCACAGTCAGTGTATCAGCAATCGAAGTATTATCTTTGTTATAGAAAATAATTTTGGCGCGGCGGCTCTCATTCGCCTCATTGGGACTGATTGTATAATAAATGGTGTGACTGGACATTCCCCGACTCATTGTAGCTTCTTTAATCCAACTCACATCCGGCATGGTTATGCCATACTCACAATTACTACGTAACTCTACCTTAATCGTCTCTCCCCTGTCGCCGACAGGATATTCATTCTCATTCAACAATATCACATCACCTCCATACTGATAAACTTTTACGGTTTCGGTCAAAGTACCATCAGTGATATATATTTCTCCTTCACGCTTCTCTCTTTCCCCATTCATCTCTATCTTGAAGCTGATAGTAGAGGCCTTCAATCCGCGAGTAATAGTAGAAGCTGCAGGCTTTATCCAACTCTGACAATCATCTGCAATAACAGCTTTATACTCCACATTGGCTTCCACTTCCACATTAATTGTTCCGCCTTCCTGCTTCACCTCCCTACGCTCACTTGATATTAGCAAAGCATTTTTCTGCTTTTGCGCAACCATCAATGTTTTCTTGGTCTTACCGGCATTAATGGTAATAGCAACGCTACGTTCATCATAACTATCATTATCCTCAACACTGATAGAAATATCCGCCTTCCCGGGACCTCCACTAGTGGGGTAAACCTGATACCACTTTTCACCATTCCGAGTAGTTGCAGTGGTTATGTTCCAGTTTTCTGTAGCCGTAAACTCCAAAGACTGAGTACCCGCAGCTGTTGTAAAATTCACACCTTTCTCAAACAGGGTTTCCGTTTCAGGTGGCAAGGTAATTGTAGTTTCATCTTCTACTTTATCATCACTACAAGCAACTAATAACATCAGGCACGCAATTAGATGCCATGTGTTTTTCATAAACAATTTTACTTTCATATATGATTGTTTCATTAATAATCAAGATTTCAAAGTTTTATTCTTCATTTTTCCTCCTCACCTGATTCCCTCCAATACGGAGGACAAAGATATAAAGACTTCCATAAAAGAAGATTAAAAGAGGCAGAAAATATACTTTGAAAACCATTTATTCATCTATTGCATAGCTTTCTCCTGTTTCATAGCCTGATAGAGTTGCACGAAGTACCTGTATCATATCCTGTCGGAATGATTCCGGTGAAAGTATCGTCAATTTATCCCGATGCCAAAGTAATTCCTGTTTCAAATCATACGTAGGTCGCACGAACATTTCAAAGTCTGTATAATCTTCCGTATGGTTCACTTCTATTTGGGATGCATGGAGCGGAACATCTTTTAGATAAGCATCTTGCGGCCAAAAGGCACGAAAACGAATAGTTATTGGTTCAAACTGTCGTATAATTCCAAAACAATGTTCAAAATAAACTTCCGGCTTCAAGATTGCCCGCAATTTAGGGGAGAATTTCACCTTATTCTCTTCCAACAACTCTATTTCTTTCACCCGTTCCAATGCGCAAGTCATGGTGCGTTCCTTACCTCTAACTTCACCTATCACATACCATCGTTGTTTAAACAGACGAACAAAAGCGGGCAACAGAATGATTTCTTTCTCATCTTGATAATGTGATTTATACACTATCCGAAGCAGTCTCTTTCCGTCGATAGCTTCCATGACATCCTGTAAAAGATTGGCAGCCGGTGGTGCAGGTTCTACCATCACTTCCTCCCGTTGATTCACACGTTCAGCAAGACTAGATACACGAAAAGCACTTAAAAGCCACTGCTGCAACTCGTCATTTTTAAAACCATCCGGTCGAATAATTTTATATAAATTCCCGTCACGCTTATCACATTTTATGTCTACATACATCAATGATTCCGCTTCCCGCCGGTAACGGTTGAAAGTCCGTTCCGCCAACGGATCTCCATCCTCATTAGCCGATGCATTCAACCATTTTTTCTGTATCTCAGGCAAAGTAAGCGGCTGGATACTCAAGGTATCGATCAACCACAAACAAAATTTATATTTGAATATCATTGTTCATCCTCCTTACCGAAAAGAAAGTCACATATCGAATTACTCAACATTCTACTGACCTTCACTATTATTTTTATGAATACAATTAAATAAACCAACAGAATCACATTGGTATGCCACTGCAATTCAAATATGCTGGGTGCATCAGGATCAAGCAATACCGCAATAAAAAATGCACTTCCAAGCATGAAAGTTGATAACCCACTTGTTATCAACAAGAACACAATAGTTGTCAGACAGCCTCTCATAGTCCTTACCCTTATTTAATAATGAAATAAACAAGTTTACCCAGAACCCATGAGGTAAAAAGTAAAGCTATCAACCCCACTATGGCGCACAAAGTTACTGCCAGAAAGTTAGTGATATGCCATGCCTCACGTATTTCTCCTGCCACAATAAGAAGAAACATAATCACGAACGGCGAAGGCAACAGGCAAAGTATGACAGACACCCACTCGGCTACACCTTTCTTTGTCATCACTTTCCCTCCTTTCTTTTTCGTTCTTCTTCTCTTCTATCCTCTTCCGCCAGTTCTTCTTTACTTTCCCTGACACCTTCCCAAAAACTTTTGGAAAGCAATAGCCATCCAAGGATATAGCCAATGACAGCAAGAATCCATTCGTTCCATCCGAAAGCAGTGGCAAAAGCCGCACCAACAATAGCTCCAATACCTCCGTTAATGAGGCTTTTAATCAAACCTTTAATTGTCTCCATAACTAAACGATTTTAATGTTTATATTCCGTTTGTTTTATGGAGGCAAAGTTAGGGGGAGGTTCGGCCATGAGCAGGCGGCATCTTAGCTGTTTTTGTTACTCTAGTTATTTAAAAAACAATATTTTTACTCAATTCCTGATTGACTCCCTGCAAATTAAGTTTTCCTGAATACAAATCTGACTTTATATCTTGTAACTTAATAACAAGTCCCTCTCTCGATTTTGCATCTTTGATTTTTTCATAAACATAACTTGAATATCCTTTGGTATGATGAGTTTTATGGACAGTTCCTTTATATATACTTGTTTCCATATTTTCAGGTAATAAAATCCCATTCTCAGGAGCATTAATATTTATATTGAATTTATTCAATAGTTCACGAGATTTTAAAGCACTGGGATCACTTCCCTCTACAACATGATGGGCTGCATTTCCTCCAAAAGCCGTACTAATTCCAGCAGATTTTTTGTCCATAGCCACAAACATATTCTGTTTCAAAATGGCAGCATTAGGTTCATCTATTAATTTCAATTTGCTCTTATCATATATAGCTAATTGTTGCAAAGTAGGAAACTGATCATAAGGACATATAGCGGCTCGTCGCTCTTTCAATAACAGTTTATTAAAATCCTCTCCAAAAGAACTTGCATTTCTCCCTAAATTATTTAATTCAGGAGTATAACTTCCATCCAAATGTTGTATTGTTTGTAATGCTTTCCGCCCTTTAGGCAACTCAGCCAAACTTTCTTTAATCCCTCCTTTTAATCCCTTTTCCAACAAATTCTTGGAAGTTGATTTCTCCAAACTTTCCCGTAATAATTTCTTTGACGCTGTTTCTGTCGCTTCTTCCGTACCTTTCAATATGACTTTTTTCGCAATTTTATCACATGAACTGAAAGTACCCGACAGGAAACAAATTCCCATTAACACAAATATCCGTCTCATTATATCTATATTCTTTTTTCCAGGATTCCGGTATTCAATGTTTATTTAATACCAAACGAAAGCCTAAATAATCATAATGTGCCGCAGGCTGGTCATACAAGCGAACATTCGGGCGGCAAAAATTAATATCCGCCTTCCAAGCGCCACCATGCCCTACACGATACAGCCCTGACGATGGTCCTTGCGGATCGGCTACAGTTTGATCCTTCAATTCACCATACCAATCGCTACACCATTCCACCACATTACCACTCATATCATAAAGACCTAATTCATTTGGCTTTTTAGTTCCAACTTCATGAGGTGTATCACCACTATTCACTTTACACCAAGCTACTTCATCCAGATCATCACTTCCAGCATACCTATATTCCTTGGAGTAAATACCACCTTTCGCCGCAAATTCCCATTCAGCATCTGTCGGAAGTCGAAAATGGCGTCCAGTTTCCAGATTAAGTTTCTTTATGAACTCTTGTACCGCATTCCAAGACACATTTTGTACCGGCAATTTTGCGTCTTTAAAAACAGAGGGATTAGTATCCATTAAGGCATTCCATAAATCATTTGTTACTTCATAACGCCCCATATAAAAACTCGAAATTCCCACTCGATGAACCGGATGTTCTTTTTCATCCCACTCATCTAAATTATATCTTTTAGGAGAAGATCCTTTATTATACCAGCCTCCATTTATCGGTTGCATATAAAAACAAACCTCGCCAACCTTTATTTCCAGACTTTGCTCAGGCAACACAGCATCATCTATCTCTAACAAATTTGTATCTATATCCGCCATCGCCCCTACTTTAGATTTTGTCTTAACTGAATATTCTTTAAAAATTTGACCTGCTATATTTTGTTCAGAAAGGTATTCGGCATATTTACAAATCAGAGAATCAGACAAGTTTTGTTCTACTGCCATAGCACGATTGGTAAACAATAAATAACAACCTACAAGCAAAAGAATATCCAAAACTATTTTTATTCTACGTTTTCTACGTTTTGCTTTCCTCCGTTGGCGCTCTTGATACCCACCAGATAAAATGGAAACTCCCATATGAAAGAACTCACCCCAAGCACCGGAGGCCTTCTTATCCACGATTTTATGCCCCAACTGTTCCATGAACAAGGCATTTTGTATTTTTGCAGCTAACCAATTACCAATAAAATAAGAAATAATCCACATTATAATCAATCCAATCAAAATATCGAATGTCCAATCTCCTAACTCCAATGCTAAACGCTCTTGAATATCTTGAGACAACTGTTCATCAATGACACCATCAATATCATCCAGTTGTACATTCTGTACTTTATCATTCGGATTCTTACATCCTTCATTATACAAAGCAATTTTCTCATTTATCAAAGTTTCCAACTTTTCGGCAGACAGTTTCTCACGAAACTTTTCTTCCAACTCTTTTTGTTTATCCTCCTTACTAAGAAAAATATAATCATAAATCATTACCGGAATACGCCAAAAGGCGAATTCATCTTCAATTATAGCGTGAATATTTGTATCTACATAATCAATAATCACCGTATTTACAGTATCATTTAAGGCTATTTTATTAGATAAATCATTCTCTTGCGCCGGTACACACACACTTAAAAATAGCAATAGAACCGATAATATTATCTTTCTCATTTTATTTAGATTTGAATTAATATTCCAATAAAAAAAGAGCGCGAACCCACATCTCAAATTTCTTGAAGGTTCGGCTCTGGTAAGCCTTGGTCATGAAATAAGCGAAGCAGCTCCACGCCCTGTACGGGTGTGAACAATGCTCAGACTTATATTATTCATGACCAAAAGTTCAATTTACCAGATTTAACCTTCAGAATAATACGTCTTCGACGTTCTACAATATTTTATCTTTCGTCCTCTTTTTTGTTTTCTTTTATATTTCCTTTTTATACATAGGCAAATGTATAAAAGATTTCTGTAAAAGAAATACAAAAGCATAAAAATATTGGGAGCTGCCCGCTTTTTCTTTCATTTATTTAGAGGACAAAGGTAGAAGAAGATACCGCCAATGACTGGCGGTATATGTAATCGATTTGTATAATTTGCATTCTCATATAAAGCGTTTCCTCAATTTATTTCCGAGCAGGAAGAAACTACACATATTCATAATGTTATTATTATATTGGCATACATGTCAGAATAATACAGTATTCTTCTTTTTACTAACAGCGAGCTGTCACTAAGCCTTCATCGGGGTATGCACCAAGCTCATGCGGAGGAATTTCCGTTCCCATTAAGGGAAAATGTCGTTCCCATTAAGAGAAACGGTCGTTCCCATTAAAGGAAACGGTCGTTCCCATGGAGGGAAACGGTTGTTCCCATGAAAGGAAACTGACGTACCACCATAGGGAACAAACTTCATATATGTAGAACCGGTAGCATCGTATTCGTCCCAGAGCAATGAAAGCCCATAGTATGCTAACAAAAACAGAGTATTCGCACCAATATCAGTCATAAATATAAAAAGTTATATTACAGTCTGACAATGAATATATTAATCGACCATTTTGTAAAAAAACAGAATAAAAACAGTGACGACAAAACACTTGTCAGCACTTACCGTCACTGCTATCAGCACTGATAACATGCTATATATCTGCCTCTTACTTCAAGAGTGACGAAGT
>OHOZ01001358.1_pt1 | contig 10987 bp, 10 predicted proteins | sample 1569931 | NCBI WGS metagenome assembly OHOZ01 (sample SAMEA3879572, study PRJEB24766) | human gut metagenome | biome: human-associated habitat; feature: feces | place: USA | collected 1985/1987
AACAGATAGCTCGTGGGGGTCCCGGCTGCGTCCAGCGCGGCGTAGGCGCTGACGACGCCGCTTGGCAGCGCCGCCTCAATGGGGGCAAAGTCAGCCGCGTCCGGCACGGCGTCCAGCCGGGCCTGCTGCGCGCGGGCCTCGGCGTTGGCGGCGGAGACGGGGGCGGTGAAGTGGTTCACCACGGCCAGGGCCGCGGACGTGAGCAGGCAGATGACCACCAGCACGACGATGGATTTTACGATCTCTTTGTTTTTCATGCCGGTACACCTCCGAGCGGTTTGCTTCTGGTCCATTTGGACAGGTACGGCGTGAGGATGTTCATAAAGAGGATGGCGAAGGACACGCCCTCGGCGTAGCTGCCGTAGAAGCGGATGAGGCAGGTCAGCAGACCCGCGCCGATGCCGAACAGCGCCCGGCCCCAGCAGGTCTGCGGCGTGGTCACATAGTCGGTCGCCATGAAGAACGCGCCCAGCAGCAGACCGCCCGAGAGGATCTGCCGCACCGCGTCCTGCCCAAGGATCAGGGAGAGGACGAACACGGTCCCGACGAAGCACACGGGCGTCTGCCACGTGATGACGCCGCGGATGAGCAGATACGCCCCGCCGAGCAGCAGCGCCAGCGCGCAGGTCTCGCCGATGCAGCCGCCGTGGTTGCCGAGCAGCAGGGTCCAGAGCTCCGGCTTCTGCCCGGCGGCCAGCTGCGCCAGCGGCGTGGCGGAGGAGACGGCGTCGGGGAAGACCCAGGCCGTCATGGTCTTGGAGAACGAGAGGAACAGCACGATGCGGCCCACGAGCGCGGGGTTGGCAAAGTTCTTGCCGATGCCGCCGAAGAGCTGCTTGACCGCGACGATGGCGACCAGACAGCCGAACACGGCCTGCCACAGCGGGATGGACACCGGCAGGTTGTAGGCCAAAATCACGCCCGTCACCACGGCGGACAGATCATCAATCGTGGAGGGCTTATGGCAGAGCTTTTCAAAGCCCCACTCGAAAAACACGCACGCGGCGGCGCACACCGCCGTCACGAGCAGCGCCCGCCAGCCGAAGATGATCACAGCGGCGATGAGTGCCGGCAGCAGGGCGATGAGCACGTCGCCCATGATCTTCCGGGTCGTTGCGCCGGAATCGATATGCGGGGAAGCGGAGATCACAAGCTTCATTTCTGCACGGCCTCCTTCTTTGCGTCGAGCTTTTCGCTCTGCAGCTTGCGCCAGGCGGCGAGCTTCGCCTTGGCGAGCTTGTTGGTCTGCACCAGCGGCCGGTGCGCGGGACAGCCGAACGAGCAGCAGCCGCACTCCATGCAGAGGTTGACCTTGAGCTCGGCCAGCCGCTCCATATCCCCGGCCTCATAGGCCGCGACGATATGCGACGGCATCAGACGCAGCGGGCAGTGGCGTATGCAGCGGCCGCAGCGGATGCAGGCCGTGGGCTCCGGCAGCACGGCGTCGGCCTCGGACATGGCGAGCACGGCGTTCGTGTTTTTGAGCACCGGCTGCTCCAGATCCGGCACGGCGATGCCCATCATCGGCCCGCCGTAGAGGACCTTCTTGGGCTCCTGGCAGAAGCCGCCGGACTGCTCAAACACATCCGCGAGCTTCATGCCGATGGGGACGATGACGTTCTTGGGCTTGGCGACGGCCGAGCCGTCGACCGTGATGCACTTTTCGACCAGCGGCATGCCGGTATTGCAGTAGCGGGCGATGTTGGCGAGCGTGGTGCAGTTGAGCACGATCGCGCCGACGTCGAGCGGCAGCTTGCCCTCCGGTACGATCTGGCCGATGGTGTTGTAGATCAGCACCTTTTCGCCGCCCTGCGGGTAGAGGGACTTGAGCGCGCAGACCTCCATGCCGTCCTCGTCCTTCGTGAGCTTCCGGTAGAGCTGGATGCAGCGGGGCTTGTTGTCCTCGATGGCGAAGATCACGCGGCGCACCTGCAGAAAATGCTGCACGAGCCGCGCACCCTCCATCAGCTCGTCCGAACGGTCGAGCATCGTGCGGGTGTCGGAGGTGATATAGGGCTCGCACTCCGCACCGTTGATGATGACGGCCTGGACCTGCTCGAGATTCTTGACGGTCAGCTTCACGACCGTCGGGAAGCCCGCGCCGCCGAGGCCGACCATGCCGCTGGCGCGGACGGCGTCGAGAAAGTCCTGCATCGTCTCGAGCTTCGGGGGCTGGAGCTCGGGATCGGGTTCCTGCTTGCCGTCGGCGGCGATGACGACGGTCTGCATGAGCCTTCCGCCGGAGCCGACCTGCTGGCCGATCTTCTTGACTGTGCCCGAGACGCTCGCGTACACGGGCGCGGACACGAAGCCGCCGGCTTTGCCGATCAGCTGGCCGACCCTGACGCTGTCGCCGGGCTTGACGACCGGGATGGCGGGCGCGCCGATGTGCATGGACATCGGGATCTCCACCGTCTCGGGAATGGGCAGGCGCAGCGCAGCCAGCTCCGCGGTGTTTTTGCGGTTCGGCACGTGTACGCCGTGGATGTGTAGTCTCATCCGTTTGCTTCCTCCTCTTGCTTCTTGTCTGCCGGCAGCAGCCCGGCCCTGCCCAGCCGCTGCAGAAGCAGCTGCGTGCAAAGCCCGGTCAGAGCACCGGCAAGAATTGCAGCCGGCAGTAAGACCGGCAGGTAATACCATACAGCGCGCGTCCGCGCAATGAGCGCCGCCGCGCACAGCTGACCAAAATTATGCGCCATCGCGCAAAAAACGCTCAGGATCCACAGCCGCCGCCCGGAAAACCAGCGCCGCAGCGCGAGCATTCCTATGTAGGCAAAAAGCCCGCCGGTCAGGCTGTAGAGCAGCGCCATGCCCTGCCCGGTGATGACGCAGCCGAGCGTCACCCGCACGAGCAGCACGCCGAGCGCCCATCCGGGCCCCAGCGCCTGCATGGCGAAGAGCGTAAAGATGTTGGAGAGGCCCGGCTTGATGCCAGGAATGGCCGTCAGCGGCGGCAGCTGGCTCTCCAGCACGAACATCACGAGCGCCGCCGCGGTCAGAACCGCCGTCAGCGTCAGCTTCCGCAGCTTCATGACAGCCCTCCCGTTCCGCTGAGCGCGTCCACGTCCGCCCCGGTCGCCCATTCGATGGACAGCCGGTTCGGCAGGCAGACGATCGGCCCGCCGGTCCTGCGCAGCTGCCCGTGCAGCACGCAGACCTGATCGGGGCAGTCCGCCTGCGAGACGAAGACCTTGCCGCCCGCGACCGTGACCGTGTTCTCCCCGGTCGGGCCCTCGACGGTAAATACCGTATCCTGCCGCAGATCGAGCGTGCGCAGGAGCTTTCCGTCCTGATATACAAGGACCGTCTCTCCGCCCCCGCGCGGCAGCAGCCAGAGGGCGAGACACCCGGCGAAGATGGCCGCGAAGATCACGACCCAGATCCAGTTCCTCTGCTTCATGGCTGCAGCACCTGATACGGCCGGTCGGACTGATACTGCCCGGTAAGACCGGGCGTGATCCAGACAGAACCGTCATCCGTCATAAAAACGGCCTCGAAGGCCAGACCCTCCGCCCGGTAAAGTTCCGCCCCGGCGTCCAGCCCCATGACGAACAGCGCCGTGGACAGTGCGTCGGCCAATGTATCGTCCTGCGAGACGACGCTCACGGACTGCAGGCCGCTGGCAGCGGGGCGGCCGGTCTTCGGGTCTAAAATGTGGTGATAGCGGACGCCGTCCTGCTCAAAATACCGCTGATAGCCGCCGGAGGTCACGACGCAGGCGTCGGATACGGCGACGGTGCCGAAGTACGCGCCCGCGTCCTGCAAAATTTTGCGGATGCGCCCGGCGGTGCAGCCCTTGGCGATGCCGCCGAGATCGAGCTGCGTGCCTGCGTCCAGCCGGACGCGGCAGCCGTCGACCTGGACGTGCTCCGCGCCGGTCTGCGTGCGCAGGGCGGAGAGCTCCGCCTCGTCCGGCACGCGGTACTGCCCGCCGGAAAAGCCCCAGGCGAGCGTCAGGGGATAGAGCGTCGGGTCATAGGCTCCGCCGGTCGCGGCGGAAAGGTCCAGCGCCGTCTGGATGAGCGCGGCGGTCTCCTCGCTGACCAACTCGCTGCCCGTGTTGCATCTAGTCAGCTCTGCCTCCGGGTCCTGACAGGAGAGAAGACCCTCCAGCCGGTAGATCTCCTGCTCCGCCGCGTCCAGCGCGGCCGCAGCCTGCGGACCATAGGCGCGCAGCTGCATCACCGTGTCCATGGCGAAGCACTCGCGCGACGCCTCCTTTTCCGCGCAGCCGGAGAGCAGCAGCAGCGGAAGACACAGAAAAAGCAAAAAAAAGAAACGCTTCATAAACCGGTCCCATTCACAGATCTCGCCGCCCGCAAACCCGGCCGGCTCCATTTAGAATAACGATAGCAGTTTTTTTGAAAAAATCAAGTTTTTTCTGATTTTATGTGAAACATGACGGATTCTGAACGGCAAAAATCAGTATGACCGTATCGATATAAAAACACGAATTGCATATATGGAAATCGATATATCAAAGCGCGCAAATCGCATTGCGGGAGCAAAAACGGACTGCCCCACCGCATCCGTCGCGGCTCCGCCGCGCCGCCTTCCCTACAAAGTGCAAAGCAAATAAAGATAACTTCCCCGCAAAAAGGTGCAAACCAGCAAACCTGGTCTGCACCTTCTATTGACTGCAAATATTCTAAGGCAACTAGCTGCAAATCCGATACTCCCGTATCAGGCGGCGCGCAGTCAGACGCCCGTAAGGTGACTACCGTGTGGAACGATACCCGAAACATCGGTTCCTGCCTGAATTCAGAGGCAGAACGCACCTAACTGTAACCCAGCGCCCCTTTTCTCCCCCCCTTCTTTTCCGGCAAGACGGAAAAGAAGGGGCCGCCGGAGGCATCGGGCAGTCGCAAATCTGCGACAACCTCTCAGTCAGCTTCGCTGACAGCTCCCCTGGAAGGGGAGCCAAGGGGTGCGCACCGCCGGAGGCGTCGGCAGTTGCAAATCTGCAACAACCTCTCAGTCTCGGCTGCGCCGAGCCAGCTCCCCTGGAAGGGGAGCCTTTTGTATGGCTCAGAGGGCCTCCACTGCGGCGCGGACTTCGGCCATCATGGGGATGGAGGGCGCAGCGCCGGGGCGGGTAACGGCGATGGAGGCGGCCATGGCCGCATACTGCATGGCGTCCTTCCGCTCCATGCCCTGCGCCAGACAGCCGACAAAATACCCCATGAACGTATCTCCCGCGCCGGTCGTATCGACCGCCTGGACCGGATACGCGCACTGCCGGATCTCCGCGCCGTCCTTCCAGCTGACGGATCCTTCGGACCCGAGCGTCAGCAGAATGCCGAGCCCGGGATAGCGCGCCCGCAGCGCGGCATAGCCCTCCTCCGGCGTGGAGCAGCCCGCGATCGCGGCGCATTCGATCTCGTTGACCACGAGCCAGTCGACGCCGGTCAGATCGGCCGCCAGTACCTCCCCGGAGATGGGAGAAGCGTTGAGCACCACGCGCAGCCCGCGGCCGACCGCCGCGCGCAGCAGGTAGGTGAAGTTCGAAAGTTCATTCTGCATCAGCAGATAATCGCCCGGGGCAAAGTGCGAGAGCACGGCGTCGATGTCCTCCGGCGTGACGGCCTGGTTGGAGCCGCCGTAGAGGAAGATGCAGTTCTGTCCGTCGGGCTGGACCTGGATGATGGCGTGGCCCTGCGGGGTCTCGGTGCGGCCGAGATACCGCAGATCGACGCCGCAGCCCTCCAGCAGCTGCGCCAGCGGCTCGCCGCCCGCGCCGAGCATGCCGGCGTGGCAGAGTGTTTGGCCGCTGCGCGCCACGGCGATGGACTGGTTCAGGCCCTTGCCGCCCGCGTTCTGCGTGTAGCCGGCCGTGTGGATGGTCTCGCCCGCGCGGCAGAAATGGTCGACGGCGTAGACATGATCGAGATTGAGAGAACCAAAGTTGACGACGTTCATAGAAAAAACCTCGTTTCCGGAATGTTATACAGCTATAGTGCCTGTATTTTGGCCGGAAGTCAAGCCTTTTTTTGCGCTCAGTCCGCCACGACCGGGACGGCGTCGGGCGGGATGGGGCAGACGTAGCCGCCCTCCGCGGCCTGATCAAATTCTGCCTTCGCCTGAGCCAGCCGCTCCGGCTGGGCAAACAGGTCGATCGCCGTGCAGGCGATGACGCGGCCCGCGTGCAGCGCGGCCTTGTGTGCGATGGAGGTCGTGCCGCAGGAGACGATCTGCCAGCTGTGGCCGGGGCAGCCGTTCGGGATGGAGGCGACGGAGCACTGCGCCGTGGGGCACAGCCAGCTCACGTCGCCCACGTCGGTCGAGCCCGCGCGGAAGGCTTCGCCCGTAAAGTAGGGGAGCAGGAAATCGTTCATCGCGTGGCCGGAGGTCTGCTGCAGCGCGCGGATCTTGTGGGCGTAGTCCGCCTGCATGCGGCTGCCGGTGCCGGGGACGGCCTGGTTGCTGGGATAGGTCGCGGCGAGCTTTTTGGCGAAGTCCAGCTCCTCCGGGGTGTACTGCGGCACGCCGAGGGCGGCGAAGTTTTCGTGCATGAGGGTCTCGAGCGTGCGGTTCGGCAGGCAGTCGGCCGTGCCGTCGATGAACTTGCGGGTATAGCGCGTCTCGGTCATGAGTGCCGCGCCGTCGGCGATCTTGTCGACACGCGCCTGCAGCTTCACGGCCTCGGCCACGTGCTTCGAGCGGACCATATACAAGACCGTGGACGCGCTCTGCACGACGTTGGGGCTGCGGCCGCCGGCGTCGAGGATGGCATAGTGGATGCGCGCGTCGTCGGTCATATGCTCGCGCAGAAACTGCACGCCGATGTTCATGAGCTCGACCGCGTCCAGCGCGCTCCTGCCCAGCTCCGGCGCGCCCGCCGCGTGGGAGGCGACGCCGTGGAAGGTGTACTGCACCTGGATGCAGGCGTTCGAGCCGCCGGTGATGACCTCATTGCAGTCCTCCGGGTGCCAGGTGAGCGCGGCGTCGAGCTGCTTCCAAAGGCCGTCGCGCGCCATGAAAGCCTTGGCTGCGCCGCCCTCTTCGCCGGGGCAGCCGTAGAGCGTGACGGTGCCGGGGCAGCCGGTCTGCTCCAGCCAGGCCTTGACGCCGATCGCGGCGGCCAGCGCGCCTGCGCCCAGCAGATTGTGCCCGCAGCCGTGGCCGGTGCCGCCGGGCGTGCGCTCCGCGTGGACCAGCTGCCCGCCCTGCTGCGAGAGACCGGACAGCGCGTCATACTCGGCCAGAATGCCGATGTGCGGCCGCCCGGAGCCAAAGCTCGCGGCAAACGCGGTGGTGATGCCGCACACGCCCTCCTCCACGCGGAAGCCCTCCTGCCTTAAAACCTCGCAGTAGAGCTTCGCGGACCGGAACTCCTGCAGAGAAAGCTCCGCATAGTCCCAGATCTCGTCGGCCACGTGCAGGATGGTGTTCTGTTCTTTCTCAATGGCGTCCAGCGCCGGCTGCTTGTTTAGTGTCATATGATCGTCTCCTTCATGAATAAAGAAACAGGGAAGCGCCGCTGTCGCTTCCCTGTGGGAATCACAGTACCTTGCTCAGGAAGTCCTGCAGGCGGGGGTTCTGCGGATGCTCGAAGATATCCGCCGGGCTGCCCTGCTCGACGAGCTTGCCGTCAGCCATGAACAAAACGCGGTTGCCGACCTCACGGGCGAAGCCCATCTCGTGCGTGACGACGACCATCGTCATGCCCTCCTGCGCCAGCTCCTTCATGACCTCGAGCACCTCGCCGACCATCTCCGGGTCGAGCGCGCTCGTCGGCTCGTCAAAGAGCATGACCTCAGGCTCCATCATGAGCGCGCGGACGATGGCCACGCGCTGCTTCTGGCCGCCGGAGAGCTGGATGGGGTAGGCCTCCGCGCGGTCGCCGAGCCCGACGCGCTCGAGAAGCGCATGTGCCTTCTGCTCGGCCTCGGCCTTCGGCATGTGCTTGACATGGATGGGCGCGAGGGTCATGTTGTCGAGGATGGTCATGTGCGGGAAGAGGTTGAAATGCTGGAAGACCATGCCCATCTTCTGCCGGTGCTTGTCAAGATCGAGCTTGACCCACTTGCCGGCCTCGTTTTTGACCTTTTTCTTCGTGATGTCCACGCCGTCAAAGTCGATCTCGCCCGCCGTCGGCACCTCCAGCAGGTTCAAAGACCGCAGCAGCGTCGACTTGCCGGAGCCGGACGGGCCGATGACGACCATCACGTCGCCGCGCTCGATGTTGACGCTCACATCGTCGAGCGCCTTGATCTCGCCCTTGTTATAGTATTTTTTCAGGTGCTTGACCTCGATCAGACTGCTCATTTCGTGCCCTCCTGTGCCTGGACCTTGCGCTTGTGCGCGACGTTCGCGGCGTTGCGGCTGGAGCCCGCGCTCATCTTCTTCTCAAAGTGCGCGATGACCTTGCTCGTCGGGTACGTCAGGCAGAAGTACAGGGCCGTCGCGATGACCAGCGCCTCGGTGATGCGGTAGGTCGCGCCCTTGACGGAGTTGACGGCGGACATGATGTCCTGCACGCCGATGGTGAAGCAGATGGCGGATTCCTTGATGATGGTGACGAATTCGTTGGCGATGGCAGGCAGGATGTTGCGGATGGCCTGCGGCAGGATGATGAAGCGCATGGTCTGCAGCTTGGACATGCCGAGCGAGCGGGAGGCCTCGGTCTGGCCGCCGTCGATCGACTGGATGCCGGAGCGGATGATCTCCGACAGATACGCGCCGGAGTTGAGCGCCAGCGCCACCACGCCGGGGAAGAACCGCTCAAAGCGGATGAAGCCGAAGAGCATGAAGCCCGGCAGGACCTTCACGCCGTTGAACAGGCCGTAGTACACGAGCATGATCTGCACGACCATCGGCGTTGCGCGGAACAGCTCGACATAGACGGACGCGATGAAGCGGATGGGGTTGAAGCGGCTGAGCTTCGCAAGGAAGCCCTCGTCGCGCTCATGGCCGTCGCGTGTCAGGGCCAGCGCCCGGAACGGCCGGAAGTCGGACATCCGCATACCCGTGATGAGAAGGGCGAGCAGGAAGCCGAACAGGACCGTCAGGAATGACAGACAGACGGTACATACGACGCCCTGCAGAAACAGCTTCCAATAGGCCAGAGCCTTGGCAAAGCCGGCGGCAGTAAACATGGTTTTTCCTCCGATCAGAATGCACACAAGGGCCTCTCCTTCTGCGGGAGAGGCTCTTGCGGTGAGATTTCAGGTGATGGGGTCGTGGCTTCCGGGGATCTTAGCCCTCGGCGACCTTGCCGTTCTCGTCGAGCAGGCCTTCGTAGACGTTGCCGACGGAGAGCTCATTGGCCTCGGCGACGAACTTGTCCATGGAGCCGTCGGAAAGCGCGGCGGCGATGGCTTCGTTGACGCCCTTCATCAGGGAATCGTTGCCCTTCATGACGCCGATCGCGGAACCGGCAACATCATAAGGAACGTCGCAGACGATGACAAGCTCGGGATAGTTCTTGGCATAGTTCTCGGCGACAGCGGTCTCGATGAATGCGCCGTCAAGTTTGTCGTTCAGCAGATCGCCGATGATGTCGGTGACCTTGGTCAGGGAGACGATGTCGGCGTCCGGGGTGTTCTCAACGGCCAGATCGTACTGGATGGAGCCGTTCTGCGCACCGATGGAGTACTCAGCCTTGTTGGCGGAAGCCAGATCGGTGAACTGGTCGGCCTTGTCCTTGACGGTGACGAAGCTCTGGCCGCCGAAGTAGTAGATGTCGGAGAAGTCCATGGCGTCGGCACGGGCGGGATCCGGGGACAGACCGGCCATACCGAGGTCGACGTTGCCGGTGGCAAGCTCGTTGAGCACGCCGTCAAAGTCCATCGGGATGATGTCGAGCTCGAGACCCAGGTAATCGGCGACATACTGTGCAAGCGCGACGTCGAAGCCGGCGAGCTGCGGATCGTTGTTCTCGTCGAGGGCGTAGAACTCATACGGGGCGAAGTCCGGGCTGGTGGCGACGGTCAGCTTGCCGGGGACAACGGTGGAGACCTCAGCGGCTGCGGGCTCGTCAGCGGCGTCGGCTGCGGGTTCTGCGGCGGTCTCGGTGGTGGTGTCGGCAGCTTCGGTGGTCTGGGCCGGAGCGTCGGTCGTTGCGGTAGAGGCGCAGGCCGCGAGGCTCAGCACCATGATGGCTGCAAGCAGCAGAGCAAGTAACTTTTTCATATTCATTTCCTCCTGTGACGAGTGGTTCGTCGGTTCTGTTTGGTATGCTCATAATTATACACACGAAATGCATATTGTCAAGAGAAGATGCAAGAAAAACACGCCAACTCTTCCGGGAAAAACGTCCACAAAAGCGGGCAAAGTGCACAAAACAGGAAAAAATCGCGCAGAAACCGGAAGAAAAAGCCGGGGGCCGGGTGCGGATAAAATGAATAATATTCGTATATATACAGAGAAACCAGCATAAAACCCGCCGGAACGTCCACGCTATGGAAAAATCATGCATCCAAAGCCGCGCAGATGGGGAAAATCGGTTGACAATTCGCACAGAAGCGGATAAAATGTAGGAAATTCAATACCATACGTCTCCGCGCGAAAGCGCCGGCGGGCAGCCGCCGTGGGAACCGGGTGCGAAGCCCGGGCTAACCCAGTAACCGTAATGCGGACGAAGGAGCCAGCACCACTGCCGAACGGCGGGAAGGGGCTCCGGTAGGAGGAAGCAGAGCCGGGAGACCTGGTCACGTATGTCAGGCAGGGCCGCAATGATCGGCGGCGCTGCCGGAGCTTCTGGGAACGGGCAAGGTGCGCCCTGCGTGCAAGCCGCGCACAGGGCGGTTTCAGGCTCTTCCCTGCTGGGAGGGGCCTTTTGTATTGGAATTATAATAAAGGAGAACCGAACCATGAAAAAGAATCAGATCCTTGCCCTGCTGCTGGCGGCCGTGATGCTGCCCCTGGTCTTTCTGGCCTACGCTTATCAGGATGTGTACGTGGACGCGCTGCTGGGCGCCGTCGCCGCCTACGCGCTGATCCAGTGGTTCACCCTGCCGCGCGGCTGGGAGCGGAACATGATGAC
>OHOZ01001365.1_pt1 | contig 10956 bp, 10 predicted proteins | sample 1569931 | NCBI WGS metagenome assembly OHOZ01 (sample SAMEA3879572, study PRJEB24766) | human gut metagenome | biome: human-associated habitat; feature: feces | place: USA | collected 1985/1987
CTATGTTATACTGTTTTTATACTATATTGAGAAGGACGGTAACGGGCATGGCGGTACAGAATACCTCTCTGGCGGCGCTGCTGCTGAGAATCGAAAATTCCCTTCCAAACCTCAGCAAATCCGAACGGAAGGTGGCGGAATATATCCGGGCAAATCCCCGGGGGATTATCGACCTGTCGGTGGCGGCGCTGGCGGATGCCTGCGGCGTCTCAGACCCCACGGTTGTTCGGGCTTATAAGAAGCTGGGCTTCAGCGGCTACGAGGATTTGAAGCTGACCCTGGCGCAGGCCACGGTTTCCCCGGACGAGATCATCCACGAGGAGATCAGCGCCGAGGATTCCGTGCAGGCGGTGCGGGACAAGGTGTTCCAGAGCGCCGTGCTGGCCTTGCAGTTCACCCGGGACATGCTGGAGCCGGAAACCCTGGCAGCGGCGGCGCAGCTGCTGATGAACGCCCGGAAAATCGTGATCTTCGGTCTGGGCGGCTCCGCCCCCGTGGCCATGGACTTACACCACAAGCTGCTGCGGCTGGGCCTGAATGCCGCAGTCTACACCGATCCCCATTTGCAGGTGATTGCCTGCAATTACTTGGACGAGCGGGATGCGGTATTCGCCGTCAGCCACTCCGGCAGCTCCCGCTGCGTGGTGGACAGTACCCAGATTGCGAAGCATCGGGGGGCGAAGGTGATCTCTCTGACCAGCGCGGGCAAAAATCCCCTGTCCAAGCTGGCGGATATCAGCCTGAACACGAACTCCAAGGAGACAAAATACCGGGTCGTGTCCATCGCCTCCCGGGTGGCGGCGCTGACCATCGCGGACTCCATCTATACCTACATTGCCATGCGGACGGACGGAGCAAAGTCCCTGCAAATCGAAAAGAGCATGGAAAGCCTGAAATACTGATAGAACTGGCGAAATGCCTAAATATGGAGGTGTAATTTCGTTACAATTATTCTTGCCGGTGCTTGAAAATCTGATTACGATGTGCTATATTTATCACGAGGATGTAATGTGAATACAATTATAAGCGAAAAATGATTCTAAAATGTGAAATTTCATTACAAAATCAGAAAGGGAGAAGCACCATGCAAGACAAGTCTTTGATGTTCTACATGATCCGTTCCGAGCTGGAGGACGCGGTCGGTGTGGAAAACGTATCCACCAAGGAAATTGAGCGCGCGGTATATTCCGTAGACTATTTCTGGCTCAGCCGGAAGTGGCAGGATGCCGGTGAGCAGGGTCCCATGCCCGATATCATCGTCCGCCCTGGCACCACCGAGGAAGTATCCAAGGTCATGAAGATCGCCAACTACTATAAAATTCCCGTCACCACCTGGGGCGGCGGCTCCGGAAGCCAGGGCGGCGCTCTGCCGGTGGCCGGCGGCATTCTGCTGGACATCAAGCGGCTGGACAAGCTCATCGACCTGAACACCGAGGCGGGCTACGTCACCTGCGAGACCGGCATGATCTTTGCCACGCTGGAAGATCTGGTCAACGAAAAGGGCTACTCCGTGATGCACCTGCCGTCTTGCATGACCTGCTGCACCGTGGGCGGCGCGCTGGCGCACAACGGCATCGGCATTCTCTCCACCAAGTATGGTAAAATGGACGACATGTGCCTGTCTCTGGAGGTGGTTCTGCCCAACGGCGATATTATCAACACCCTGCCCGTGCCGAAGCATTCCTCCGGCCCCAACCTGATCCCCTTCTTCGTCGGCTCCGAGGGGACTCTGGGCATCATGACCAAGGCCAAGTTCAAGATCGTCAAGCAGCCCGAGACCCGCATTCACCATGCGTTCCTGTTCTCCGACATCCACGTGGGCTATCAGGCCTGCCGGGAGATCGTTCAGGCAGTGAAGCCCTCCATCGTGCGTCTGTTCGACGAGGCGGAGACCGTCTCCATCATCAAGAAGATCATCGGCTTTGAGAAGCGCGGCTCCTTCCTGAACCTGACCCTGGAAGGCTACGAAAAGGTGGTCGCCGCCGAGCTGGAGATCGTTCTGGACATCGCCAAGAAGTACGGCGCGGAGGATCTGGGTACGGAATACGGCGAAAAGTGGTTCCAGAATCGCATCACCTTCTTCTATCCTGACAATATTATGGATCTGCCCCAGATGTTCGGCACCCTGGACACCGTGGCGACCCACGACAATATCGAGAAGATCTACCGGGCGATGAAGGCCGCCGTGGAGGACAACTTCAAGGATTACGGCGTCCGCTTCATCTCCCACAGCTCCCACTGGTACGACTGGGGCGCCATGAACTACTCCCGCTTCATCATTGACAATCCCCCCAAGGATCCCGAGGAAGCCCTCCGCCTGCATAATCAGGTCTGGAACTGCGGCGTCCGGGCGGCGCTGGCCAACGGCGGCGTGCTGAACGACCACCACGGCGTCGGCCTGAAGCTGTCCCGTCTGGTGAAGGAGCAGTACGGCCCCGCCATTCAGGTGCTCCAGGCGCTGAAGAAGGAGCTTGACCCCAACGGTATTATGAACCCCTACAAGCTGGGTCTGTAAGGAAAGGATAGGAGGTAACAATATGATTCGTCAGAATGCCCTGCATCATGCCGAGAAGTGCCGCTTCTGCTGGATGTGCCGTCATCTGTGCCCTGTCCAGCACCAGACCGGCAAAGAACTGAACACCCCCCGCGCCAAGGGACTGCTGCTGAGCATGGTCAACAAGAAGGCGCAGACGTTTGACAAGGATATGGCCGAGGCCATGTATGAGTGTCTGCTCTGCGACGCCTGCACCAATGACTGCGCCACCGGCTATCAGCCGCCGCTGTTCATCCGGGAAGCCCGCACCGAGGCCGTGGTCAGCGAGGTCGCCCCGGAGAGCGTCATGAAGCTGATCGAGAACGTGGAGACCACCGGCAATATTTACGGCGTGGAGAAGCCCTCCTACGGTCAGGACGGCACGGACGTAGTCGTGTACATCGGCGAGGTCGCCGCCATCAAGGTACCGGAAATGGCGAAGCATCTGCTGGCGCTGCTGGCAAAGGCGGGGGTTTCCGCCAAGGTGCTTGCCAATGAGCCTGCCTCCGGCGTGATGCTGGGCGACCTGATGGGCTACACCGAGGAAGTCCGCAAGCAGGCCGAGGTGTGCGCCAAGACGCTGAACGAAACGGGTCTGCCCGTGGTGGTTCTGGACAGCTACGACGCCGAGATCATGACCCAGAAGTACCCCGAGTGGGGCTGCGAGATCGCTGCCGGTGTCACCACTGCCACCGCCTTCGTCGCCAAGCTGTTGGAAGAGAAGAAGCTGGCCGCCAAGGCTGCCCTGGGTACTCTGGGCGCCTGCCATGACGACGACCGTCTGGCGCGTACCTTCCACGAGTTCGCCCCGGTGCGCAGCATGGCCAGAGCCGCGGGCTACGAGCTGACGGAGATGTTCAACCACGAGAGGCTGGCAAAGTCCTGCGGCACCGCCGTTGCCTACGGCTATATGCCGGAGCTGGTGACCCGCATTGCCGGCGGCCGCTGGGACGATCTGACCCGCACCGACGCCAAGGCGATGCTGGTTGCGTGTCCCGAAACCTGGCTGTGCTTTAAGCTGTGCGTTCCCGAAGGCTATCAGCTGGTAGACCTGTTCGGCGCGCTGCTGTAAAACGAATATGAAACACATTCTTGTCTGTGTAAAGGCGGTACCCGTTTCCTCCTCCGTTGAGGTGGACGGTCAGCACCGGTTAAAGCGGGACGGGGTCAGCTTGCAATGGAATATTGCGGATGAGTCCGCGCTGGAGGCCGCTTTTCGTCTGGCGGACAAGGATGGCAGTGTGACTGTCCTGACCATGGGTCCTCCAAAACTGGAGGACCCATTGCTGGAATTGCTGGCAAGGGGCGCCAGTCGGGCGGTACTCATTACCGACCGCCTCATGGCCGGGGCGGATACCCGGGCGACCGCCCGGGCGCTGGCTTCGGCGGCGGAAAAGCTGGGGACATTTGATGCCGTTTTCTGCGGCTGCAAGGCCATCGACGGGGAAACCGGGCAGGTTCCCGGGGAACTGGCGGCGGCGCTGGGGCTTCCCTGCATCTCCAATGCGGAAAAGGTGGAGACGGCGGGGGACGAACTGCTGGTCGCCCGGCGTCTGGAAGACGGCGTGCAGAATCTGACCGTTTCCGGCCCTGCGGTAATCAGCTTCAGCAGCTATTCCTATCCGCTGCGTCTGGCCGGAATCCTGGGAATGCGCCGGGCGAGGAAAACCCCGGTGGAAATTCTGACAGCCGCCGATCTGGGCTTGACCCCGGAGGACTGCGGCCTGAAAGGGTCGCTGACCAAGGTCGTGGCAATGGAATCCCGCTTCCCCGGCCTGCGCCGGGGGTCAAAGGAGACGGATCTGGACGCGGGCGTTCGGAATCTGCGCGAACTTCTGCGGGAGGTGCGACCATGAAGGAAATTCTGGTGCTATGCCCCTTCGGCGTGGATAGGGATCTGCTCAGTAAGGCAGCGGGGCTTTCCGGCGGCGCACTGCGGGCGCTGGTGCCGGCGGGGGAGAGCAACATTGCCGCGGAATACGGCGCAAGCCGCATTTTTGCGCTGAGTGCCCCGGAAATCGGGGACGAAGGCGCCTTTGCCGCCTTTCTGGCGGAGACGATTCGTAGGTGGGGCAGCCGGATTGTGCTGGCTCCGGCAACGGTGCGGATGCGAAACATCATGCCCATGCTTGCCTGGCAGCTGAACGCGGGACTGACGGCGGACTGCACCGCCCTGCGCATGGAGGGGGAGCAGCTCATTCAGACCCGTCCGGCCTTCGGAAATTCCCTGATGGCGGACATCCGCTCCTTAAGCGAAATTCAGATGGCCACCGTCCGTCCGGGAACGTTCCGACCGAAAAGCAGGCGGTCAAAACGCCGACCGTAGAAACCATCACCTATACCTCCAATGAACGGGTGAAGCTCCGTTCCTTCGGAAGCCTCGCCCAGGGAAAGCCCCTGTCTCAGGCGGAGATCATCGTAGCAGGGGGCATGGGCGTCGGCTCCAAGGCGGGCTTTGAAAAGCTGGAAGCCCTGGCAAGAAAGCTGGGGGGCAGCCTGGGCGCGTCCCGCACGGCTGTGGAGGCAGGATTCGCACCCTACCGCTGTCAGGTGGGCATGACGGGCATTACGGTCTGCCCGAAGCTGTACATCGCCGTGGGAATCAGCGGCGCGGTGCAGCATCTGGCCGGTATGTCCGGCTCCGGAAAGGTCGTCGCCATCAATTCGGACCCGAAGGCGCCGATTTTTGACTATGCCGACTATGGCATCGTCGGAGATTGGGAAGCCGTTGTAGATAAACTTCTAAAGGAGGAGAATTTATGAATTACAAGAAAACCTACGTTCCTGCCAAGGGCTACACGCCCATCTGCAAGATCGGGCAGTGCAGCCTGAAAAAGCTGGAGTTCGGCATCATCGAGCTGGACGCCGGAGAGAAGCTGCCTTTTGACACCGAAGACCGGGAAGTCGCCTTCATCATGCTGGAGGGCCACTGCAACGTTTCCTTCGACGGTGAGCGCTATGAGAACGTGGGCAACCGCGCCAACGTATTTGAAAACCGGAAGGCCGAGAGCTTCTACATGCCCCGTGAGCAGCATCTGGAGATCGAAGCCATCGACCATATCAAGATCGCCGTCTGCGGCACCCCCGTGAAGGAAAAGACCGCTCCCCAGGTGCTGCGGGAGGACCATGTGGTGCTGAAGCTGCTGGGGCGCGTTCCCTTCCAGAGAGAGACCAGCTTCATCATCGACGGCAATTCCAACGCCAAGGTTCTGACCATCGGCGAGGCCTACTGCACCGAGGGCAACTGGGCGGGCTTCCCGCCCCACAAGCACGACGAGGACAATATGCCCGCCGAGTGCATCGCCGAGGAGATTTACTACTTCCTGTTTGACCCCAGGCAGGGCTTTGCCGTGCAGTGCCTGTACACCGCCGACGGCGCTCTGGACGAGGCCTACCGGGTGAAGAACGACGAGCTGGTGGAGTTCCCCTACGGCTACCACACCACCGTCTCTACTCCCGGCTACCAGACCTATTTCCTGTGGCTGATGGCGGGCGACTATCAGGGCTTCAACCGCAGCAACGACCCGGAGCACGACTGGGTCAAGTAATTTCCTTTTATCCCCGGATGAACAGCTATATAGCTTCATCCGGGGTATCTTCAATAGGATGGTGCGTATATGACAGATTACGTTTTGGGTGTGGATATCGGCAGCGGCAGCGTGAAGCTGACGCTGCTGAGCCGGGAGGGGAAGATCGCTGCCACCGCCGGCTGTGAGTATCCCACCTATTATCCTCACGTCGGCTGGTGCGAGCAGGACCCCGAGGACTGGTGCCGGGCGTTCAAGATCGCCTTCGGGGACATTCTGAAAACGGCGGGTGTCGGGGCGGAGCGGATCAAGGCTCTGTCCTTTGACGCGGCTACCCACACGGCGGTGCTGCTGGGCGAACAGAAGCAGGTGCTGCGTCGGGCGATTCTCTGGACGGATCAGCGCAGCAAGGACGAGGTGCAGGAGCTGAAGGACACCTGCCTGGATACCATTATGGATCAGGCAGTGAACGCCCCCACCACGGTCTGGACGCTTCCTCAGCTGATGTGGCTGCGTAAGCACGAGCCGGACATCTGGGGACAGATCCGCTACCTTCTTTTTGCCAAGGACTATCTGCGCTTCCGCATGACCGGCACCATGGAGACGGATACCATCGACGCGGAGGGCTCCATGTTCTACGACACCAGGCGGGAACGCTGGTCGGAGGAACTGTGCGCCGTGGGCGGCATCCGGAAGGAGTGGCTGCCCCGGCTGTGCAAGCCCACGGATGTGGCGGGCACCATGACCGGAGAGCGGGCGGCGGAATTCGGCCTTGCGGAGGGGACGGTGGTACTGGTCGGCACCACGGATACCGTGATGGAGCTTTTCGCGGCGGGCAATGTGGAGCCGGGGCACGCCACGGTGAAGCTGGCCACCGCCGGACGTATCTGCATCGTGACCGACCATGCGCTGGACTCCAAATTTATTTTCAACTATCGCCATGTGGTGCCGGGGCTGTGGTATCCCGGCACGGCCACGGCAAGCTGCGCCGCCAGCTACCGCTGGTATCGGGACACCATCGGCCGGGAGCCGTTTGCTGAGCTGAATATTCCGGCGGAGAAAATCGCCCCGGGCAGCGACGGCCTGATGTTCCACCCCTACTTAAACGGCGAGCTGACGCCCTACAACGACCCGGATTTGAAGGGCAGCTACACCGGCATCAGCTCCAGCCACACCACCGCCCATTTCACCCGGGCAACCCTGGAGGGTGTCGCCATGAGCCTGAAGGACTGCCTGAACACCCTGAACGGCCTGGGCGTGGAAATGAAGCGGGTGCGCATCATCGGCGGCGGCGCGAAGGGAATGCTCTGGCGTCAGATCGTGGCGGATGTGCTGGGTCTGGAGCTGCAAAAGGTCAGGGTGGACGATTCCTCCTTCGGCACGGCCATGCTGACCGCCGTGGGTATCGGCTGGTTTGACAGCTTTGCCCACGCGGCGCAGGTCTGCGTGGAGATCGACTCCGTTTCCAGACCCGACCCGGAGACCCATGAACTTTACGAAAAGCTGTTCCTGAAATACAAGGCGGTGCATGACGCGCTGGCGCCGATTTATACGAGTTTTTAATAAAACGCTTAAAAGCGTTTTATTAGGCCGCAGGATTGCGGCCAGCGGCCACTGCCGCTAAAAAACGAAGTCAATACATTTCTTACCGCCGCCCAGGCGGTCTGCCGTGTAACGGCTTAAATAAAATGATGAAATCATTTTATTAAGAAATAGTATTACCGGGGGTGAGTCCATGACAAGGGAAATACCGATTCTGGACAGCTGCGACGTGCTGGTCTGCGGCGGCGGTTTCGGCGGAATTTCCGCTGCATTGGCGGCGGCAAGGCTGGGAAAACGGGTGATTCTGCTGGAAAAGCAGTACGTTTTGGGCGGCCTGGGAACGGCGGGACTGATTACCTATTACCTTCCGCTGTGCGACGGCGTCGGTCATCAGGTTTCCTTCGGACTGGCGGAGGAACTGCTCAGACTGTCCATTTCCATGGGTGCGGAGGATGAATACCCTGCCAATTGGCTGGATAGGACAGACCCGGCAGGACGGACGGAGAAGGATCACCGCTTCCGCGTGCGCTATAATCCCTGGCTCTTTGCCATTCTGGCCGAGCAGGAGCTGATCAAGGCGGGGGTGAAGATTCTCTACGGCTGCTACGCCGTAGACACGGAGACGGGGGAAAACCGCATTCATTCGGTCGTCGTGGAAAGCGTCTCCGGCAGGCAGAAGATCCGCACCCGCACCGTGGTGGACGCCACGGGGGATGCCTGCATTGCGTATCTTGCCGGTGCGCCGACGGAAAATCATCAGCAGGGCAACATTCTGGCAGCTTGGTACTACTCCCTGGGCAGCGAGGGCTACCGGCTCAACAGGCTGGGTTTTTCCGACGTTCCGGCGGAGGAAGACGCCGGGCGAACGGCGCGTCCCCTGCTTGACCGCCGGTTCGGTGGCCTGGACTGCGGGGAGGTATCGGAAATGATGCAGTATTCCCACGCCTCGACCCTGAATGACATCCGGAAAAAGCGCCGCAGCGACCCTTCCTGGGTTCCCACGGCTATTGCCACGATGCCCCAGCTGCGCATGACCCGGCGGATTCAGGGGGAGTACACCCTGGACGACGGGGAAATGCACAGGTATTTTGCCGATTCCGTGGGCATGGTCTCCGACTGGAGAAAGCGGGGGCCAATCTACGAGGTGCCGTTTTCCACGCTGTATTCCGCCAAGGTGAAGAATCTGATCATGGCGGGACGGTGTACCTCCGTGACGGACGCCATGTGGGACATCATGCGGGTGATCCCCTGCTGCGCCGTCACCGGTCAGGCCGCCGGAACTGCGGCTGCCCTGACGGAGGATTTTTCCGAAATGGATATCGGCCGGCTACAGCAGACGCTGAAGAATGGCGGCGTAGTCCTCCACGAGCGGGAATTGGGCATGGGAAAATTATAAGTGAATCGAAAAATTACAATTGAAAAATTTCCGGAAATCATGTATCCTTATGGGGTAATGACACGGGGCGCGTGGCACCCTGCACCGGAAAACAGCAATTTGAAAAAATTTAAGAAATGAGGTACTCTTATGGCATATCAACATTGGTCCTATGACACCCTGCATCGTCTGTGCATGGAGGCATTCCAGAAGTTCGGCTTCACCGAAGCCGAGGCGGATATTATCCAGGACGTTCTGCTGACCGCCGATCTGTACGGCATCGAGTCCCATGGTATGCAGCGGATGGTGCGCTACCACAAGTGCATCGAGAAAGGCATGATCGACGTCCATGCCAAGCCCGAAGTGGTGTTCGAGACGCCCATCTCCGCCGTCATCGACGCCCATGAAGCCATGGGACAGCTGGTTTCCCACCGTGCCATGGAAATGGCCATCGAGAAGGCCAAGGCCACCGGTGTGGGCATCGTCTCCGTCCGGAACTCCAACCACTACGGCATCGCGGGTTACTATGCCAAGATGGCCTGCAAGGAAGGCCTCATGGGCTTCTCCTGCACCAATTCCGAAGCCATCATGGTTCCCACCTTCGCCCGGAAGGCTATGCTGGGTTCCAACCCCATTGCCTGCGCGTTCCCCGCGGAGCCTTACGATTTCTTCTTCGACGCTTCCACCACGGTGGTCACCCGGGGCAAGCTGGAAATGTACAACAAGATGGAAAAGCCCCTGCCCGAGGGCTGGGCTTTGGACAAGGACGGTCACCCCTCCACCAACGCCCCCGACGTGCTGGCGAACATCGTTGCCAAGAAGGGCGGCGGTATCATGCCTCTGGGCGGCTCCACGGAGCTTCTGGGCAGCCACAAGGGCTATGGCTACGGTATGCTGTGTGAGATTTTCTCCTCCATTTTGTCCATGGGCGCGACCTCCAATTACTGCATGACCGGCGGAAAGGGTCAGATCTGCCATGGCTTCATGGCCATCAACCCCGCCTACTTCGGCGATCCCGCCGCCATCAAGGAACACTTCTCCAAGTACCTGCAAGAGCTGAGGGACGCCCCCAAGGCCGACGGTCAGGAGCGCATCTACACCCACGGCGAGAAGGAAGTTGCCGCAGTGAAGCGCATCATGGAAAACGGCATCCCCGTCAACGACAACACCATGGTGGAAGTGCTTGACCTGTGCAACTATCTGGGCATGGACTTTGGTTCTTATTTCGGCGACTACCGTCCCCCTGTCAAGAAGGACGTTTTCAAGGGCAACTACTAAAAAAGGGACAGAGAACCGGCCGCCGGTTCCCGATGACAAACCTGTGGGAGGATTCTTTATGATCGTGATTCCTTACGGCAAAGGCCATCTGGATGTTACATTCCCCTATAACGGTCTGCTGACCTCCCGGGTGGATGAGCTGAAAAGCGACCGCACCGGCCGGGAGCTGGTGGAGGAAGCCATGGCGTCGCCCATGGGAACGCCCACCCTGGCCGCTCTCGCGGCGGGGAAGAAGCGCTGCACCATCATCATTTCCGACCACACCCGCCCGGTACCCAGCCGGGATATCCTGCCCCCCATGCTGACGCAGCTCCGGCAGGGCAATCCGGAAATTCAGGTGACACTGCTGGTAGCCACCGGTTTCCACCGGCTCACCACCACCGCCGAGCTGGAAGCCAAGCTGGGGCAGGAAATCGCGGGTTCCGAGAAAATCGTCGTTCACGACGCCTTTGACCCGGAATCCAATGTGCAAATCGGCGTCCTGCCCTCCGGCGCGCCCCTGGTCATCGACCGGACGGCGGTGGACACCGACCTGCTCATAGCGGAGGGGTTCATCGAACCCCACTTCTTCGCGGGCTTCTCCGGCGGGCGCAAGAGCATCCTGCCGGGCATCTGCAGCCGCAGGACTGTTCTGGGGAACCATTGCAGCGCTTTCATCGCCAGTGAAAACGCCCGCATGGGCGTGCTGGATGGCAACCCGA
>OHOZ01001372.1_pt1 | contig 10899 bp, 3 predicted proteins | sample 1569931 | NCBI WGS metagenome assembly OHOZ01 (sample SAMEA3879572, study PRJEB24766) | human gut metagenome | biome: human-associated habitat; feature: feces | place: USA | collected 1985/1987
TGGGCACCGCCCTTGGCCACACCGGCCGCAATGGTGCCCACACCGGCCTCGCTGACCAGCTTGACGTTGATGTTGGCGCTGCGGTTGGCGTTCTTCAGGTCGTAGATCAGCTCGGCCAGGTCCTCGATGGAGTAGATGTCGTGGTGGGGCGGGGGAGAGATCAGGCCCACGCCGGTGGTGCTGTGGCGGGTCTTGGCGATCCACGGGTACACCTTGGCACCGGGCAGGTTGCCGCCCTCACCGGGCTTTGCGCCCTGTGCCAGCTTGATCTGGATCTCCTCGGCGCTGACCAGATATTTGCTGGTCACGCCAAAGCGGGCAGAGGCCACCTGCTTGATCTTGGAATTGCTCTCGCTGTGGTAGCGCTCCTCAGGCTCGCCGCCCTCACCGGTATTGCTGCGGCCGCCCAGACGGTTCAGGGCGATGGCAATGGTCTCATGGGCTTCACTGCTCAGGGCACCGTAGCTCATGGCTGCGCCCTTGAACCGCTTGACGATGGAGCTTACCGGCTCCACCTCTTCCAGCGGGATGCCGCCGTCAGGAGCATAGTTGAAGTCCAGCAGGCTGCGCAGATGCACGCCGTCGGTGCCCATATTGTCCACGGTACTGGTGAACTGCTTGAAAGCCGAGTAGTCGTTCGTCCAGCAGGCTTTCTGGAACAGGTGGATGGTCTGGGGGTTGAACAGGTGTTCTTCCTTGCCGCTGCGGAACTTGTGGGCACCGCCGTCGGCCAGCTCCATGTTGATATCCAGACCCAGCGGGTCAAAGGCGGCGTTGTGCAGCGCCTCCACATCGGCCTGAATGTCTGCCATGCTGATGCCGCCCACGCGGCTCACCGTGCCGGTAAAGTATTTATCAATGACCTCCTTCGAGATGCCCACAGCCTCAAAGATCTGGCTGCTCTGGTAGCTCTGGATGGTGGAAATGCCCATCTTGGAGGCGATCTTCACGATGCCGTTGAGGATGGCGTTGTCGTAGTCCTCCACAGCTGCGTAGTAATCCTTATCCAGCAGGCCCTCGTCGATGAGCTGACCAATGGTCTCGTGTGCCAGATAGGGGTTGATGGCGCAGGCACCGTAGCCCAGCAGGGTGGCAAAGTGATGCACCTCGCGGGGCTCGGCGCTCTCCAGAATGAGGGCCAGCGCGGTGCTCTTCTTGGTGCGGATCAGGTACTGCGAAACCGCCGACACTGCCAGCAGACTGGGAATGGTCACATGGTATTCATCCACGTCCCGGTCGGACAGGATGATGATGTTCGCACCCTCCTTGTAGGCGCGATCCACTTCCAGAAATACCCGGTCGATGGCCTTTTCCAGACTGGTGTTCTTGTAGTAGTTGATGGACACCGTAGCCACCTTGAAGCCCGGCACGTTCATGTACTTGATCTTCAGCAGGTCGGTGTTGGTCAGAATGGGGTTGTGCACCTTGAGGACCTTGCAGTTCTCGGGCTTATCCTCCAGCAGGTTGCCGTGGGCACCGATGTAAACGCTGGTGGAGGTGACCACCTTTTCCCGGATGGCGTCAATGGGCGGGTTCGTCACCTGCGCGAACCGCTGCTTGAAGTAGTTGAACAGCGGGGGATGCTGGCTGCTGAGCACGGCAAGCGGGGTGTCGGTACCCATGGCACCGGAGGGCTCTGCGCCCGCCCGCGCCATGGCAAGGATCATGGTGTTCACGTCCTCGTACTTGTAGCCGAACACCTTCTGCAGCCGGGTCAGCTGCTCGCCGGTGTAGCTTTCTACCTTCACGTTGGGGATCTTCAGCCCGCTCAGCTGCACCAGATTGCGGTCGATCCACTCGCCGTAGGGCTCGCGGCTGGCGTAAAGCTCCTTCAGCTTCTCGTCGTCCACCACTTCGCCCTTGACGGTATCCACCAGCAGCATCTTGCCGGGACGCAGGCGCTCCTTGACCAGAATGTTCTCCGGGTCGCATTCCAGCACACCCACCTCAGAGGACAGGATCATGCGGCCGTCCTTGGTGATGTAATAGCGGCTGGGGCGCAGACCGTTCCGGTCAAGGACAGCACCCATCACGTCGCCGTCGCTGAACAGAATGGACGCGGGGCCGTCCCAAGGCTCCAGCATGGTGGCATAATACTGGTAAAAGTCCTTCTTCTTGGGATCCATGTTTTTATTGTTGCTCCAGGGTTCCGGAATGGTGACCATCACCGCCAGGGGCAAATCCATGCCGTTCATGACCATGAATTCCAGGGTGTTGTCCAGCATGGCGGAGTCGGAACCGCCCTGGTTGACAATGGGCAACACCTTGGTCATGTCGTCCTTCAAAAAGCGGCTGGCAATGGTCTCCTCCCGGGCAAGCATGGTGTCCACGTTTCCCCGGATGGTGTTGATCTCGCCGTTGTGGAGAATGAACCGGTTGGGGTGCGCCCGGTTCCAGCTGGGGGAGGTGTTGGTGGAGAAACGGCTGTGAACCATGCCGATGGCGGTCTCATAGTCCTCGTCCTGTAAATCCGGGTAGAACTGCCGCAGCTCCTTGACCAGAAACATGCCCTTGTACACGATGGTACGGCTGGACAGGCTGCACACGTAGGTCTCCTGACTGGATTGCTCGAACACCCGGCGCACCACATACAGCCGCCGGTCAAAGGCGATTCCGGCGACCATTCTCGGCGGCTTTCCCACAAAGGCCTGCCAGATGCTGGGCATACAGTCCCGCGCCTTCTGCCCCAGGTACTCGGGGCAGACCGGCACCTGCCGCCAGCCCAGGAAGGGCAGCCCCTCCTTCTTGCAGATGATCTCAAACAGCTTCTTCGCCTGATTGCGCCGCAATTCCTCCTGGGGGAAGAAGAACATGCCCACGCCGTATTCCCGCTCCGCGCCCAGGGTGATGCCCGCAGCCGCGGCTGCTTTCACAAAAAACTTATGGCTGACCTGTAACAGAATGCCAACGCCGTCGCCGGTTTTTCCCTCAGCATCCTTGCCTGCCCGGTGTTCCAGATGCTCCACGATCTGCAGCGCGTCATCCAGCGTCCGGTGGCTCTTGCGTCCCTTGATATCCACCACCGCGCCGATGCCGCAGTTGTCGTGTTCAAACCGGGAATCGTACAACCCGGCAGGTGTTGTGCGTTCGGTGAAATTTTCCATAGCTTTTTCTCCTTCGGGCTACAAAAAATAAACGGCGTTTCCGCGCAAAGGGCAAAACTGCCCCCTTGGGGAACGCCATTGTTCTCTGGGCTTATGATAGCACAAAGGGCAGCACTTTACAAGGCAAAAGAAATCCCGTTTTCTTCCGGTTTCTTTGTTCCATTTGCCCAAAATCCGGCAAAAAGCCGCCGCAAAAATCGCGGCGGCTTATGAAAAATCACTTTCGGCTGTCTCTCTGCTTTTCCAGCTTGAGATACATTTCCTTCAAATGCTCGGCCAGAGGGCTGTCCGAACGGAAGGGGGAGAAAAAGTGGTACTTGGCGGCGGCGTTCTGGTTGAAATCCCGGATATGGTCCTTGATGCTCTCGTATTTCACGACGACCTTGTTTTCCTCGGCGAACTGCTTCAGCTTGACGATGATCTGGCTGGAATGCACCACGTCGATGATGAACACACCGAAGAACATGCCAATGAAGAAGGAAAACGCCAGATTGTTGGACAGCCACGCCAGGGCGTTGAGAATGTAGGGATGAATCAGGAAATAATAGGCCGCTCCAAGCGCCGCCCAGAAGAAGGAGAACAGCGGGCAGATGATTCCCTGAATGTTGCCCCAAAGATTCGAATAGTCCCACAGCCGAACCTTCAGATATTTCAGGCAGGCAATACCCGCGATATACTCAATCAGCGTCATGGCCACGGCCATGGCAATGAACAGCACCACCCGGTTCCAGACGGGGTTTGCAATCAGGTGCAGGTTTTCAAGCGACGCCAGCAGGAACAGCGTACACAGGCCGAAGCCGTAAATCGGCAGATACGGGCCGGTGCAGAAGCCGGGGTTGATCCACTTTTTGTGGCGGTGGGTCAGGTTGCGGTACAGAAGCTCCAGCACCCATCCGAAGCACGAGCCGATAAAGAACAAAAACGCAAGTACCAGACTAAGCCTCATAAGGATTCTCCTTTTTCTATCTTGTTTCCAGTTTATTCATTTTTTCTAAACACTAACGAAACAATTCTTTACGAGACTGTAAACACGCTGAAAACCGGCGCGCAATATTGGCATATCTTATCCAATTTATTGCTTGCAGTCTCCCCGCGTTTTGATTATAATAGTTGCAACCAAAAAAGTCAATATTCGCATTATTTTGCCTTGGGGGCGGATTTTGCCCGAGGGCGCATACTAGGAGGATATTATGTCTGAAAAGAACCCGCCGGACAGTAATTTTATGACAAAGCTTGCCACGTTTATTGTGGACAAAAAGACTTTGTTCTTCCTTTTGTACATATTTGCCGTGATTTTCTGTGCGTTTTCCTCCGGATGGGTGAATGTGGAAAACGACGTCACCACCTACCTGCCCGAGGACACGGAGACCCGTCAGGGCATCGTGGCGATGAACGACAACTTCACCACCTTTGCCACCGCCCAGATCATGGTGTCCAACGTCACCTACGAAACGGCGGAGGAATTGTCCAAGCAGATCGAGGATGTGGAAGGGGTCAGCATGGTCACCTTCGACGACACCCCCGACCACTACACCAACGCCTCGGCGCTGTTTGACATCAGCTTTGACGGCGTTGTCTCCGACGAGATCAGCAAGCAGGCGCTATCCGATGTGGAAGCGCTGATGGACGGCTACGACTACTGCGCGTACTCCGACGTGGGCTACGACGAAAACGCCACCCTGCAAGGGGAAATGTCCGTCATTCTGATCATAGCCGTGGTCATCATCATCGTCGTGCTGACCCTGACCTCCCGCTCCTATGCCGAGGTCCCTGTGCTGATGATCACCTTCGGCGTGGCGGCCCTTCTGAATATGGGAACCAACTTCCAGCTGGGTACCATCAGCTTCATCTCCAACTCCGTGGCCGTGGTGCTGCAGCTGGCGCTGGCCATTGACTATGCCATCATCCTGTGCCACCGCTTCACCGACGAGCGGGAGACCCGCACCGCCCGGGACGCCTGCATCACCGCCCTGAGCAAGGCCATCCCGGAGATCAGCGCTTCGTCCCTGACCACGGTGTCCGGCCTGGCCGCGCTGGGTTTCATGGAGTTCAAAATTGGTCTGGACATGGCGCTGGTTCTGGTGAAGGCCATTTTGTTCAGTTTGCTCTCCGTATTCACCCTGATGCCGGGACTTCTGATGCTGTTCAGTCCGCTGATGGATCGTACCCGCCACAAAAAGCTCCTGCCCAACATCACGCCCATCGGCAAGTTTGCCGTGAAAGCCCGGCGTGTTGTACCGCCGCTGTTTGTAATCCTCCTGGTTGGCGCATTCATTCTGTCCAGCCGCTGTCCCTTTGTTTACAGCTACAACAATATTGAAACCGCGAACATGAACGAGCGTCAGACGGCCTACTTCAAAATTCAGAACACCTTCGGCACAAGCAACATGGTGGCGCTGGTGGTTCCCAGCGGCAACTATGACGCGGAGGCCAAAATCCTCGACGAGCTGGACGCCCGCCCGGAGGTCAAAAGCACCATGGGCCTGGCAAACATTGAGGCCATGGACGGCTACACCCTGACGGACAGCCTGAACCCCAGAGAGCTTTCCGAGCTGGTGGGCATGGATTACGAGGTGGCGCAGCTGCTCTATTCCGCCTACGCCATTGAACACGACCAATACGGTGAATTTGTGCAGGGGCTGGACAAATACGACGTTCCCCTGTTCGATATGCTGATGTTCCTGAAAGACCAGCTGGACAGCCACAACATTTCCCTGGACGATATGGACGAAGCATCCCTGGACGATATTTTCTCCCAGCTGGACACCGCCAATAAGCAGCTGAAAAGCGACCGCTACAGCCGGATGGTGGTTTACCTGAACCTGCCGGAGGAAAGCGACGAGACCTTTGCGTTCCTGAAGGAAATGCGCAGCATTGTCGGAAAATACTACGACAGTGACTATTACGTCGTGGGCAACTCCACCAGCTCCCGCGACCTGTCCTCCTCCTTCGCCAAGGACAATCTGGTGATCTCCATTCTGTCCTCCCTGTTCGTCATCCTGGTTCTGCTGTTCACCTTCCAGTCGGCGGGATTGCCCATTTTGCTGATTGCCTGTATCCTGGGAAGCGTGTGGATTAACTTCTCCGTCCCCACTCTGGCAAATCAGCCGCTGTACTTCCTGGGCTACCTGATCGTGCAGTCCATTCAGATGGGTGCGAACATCGACTACGCCATCGTCATTTCCAGCCACTATCAGGAGCTGAAGGCCACGATGACCCATAAGGAAGCCATTGTGGAAGCGTTGAACGCCTCCTTCCCCACCATCTTCACCGCCGCTCTGCTGATCGGCAACATTTCCACCAACCCCGTTATTTCCATTCTCGGCACCTGCCTGGGTCGCGGTACGATCATTTCCATCGTCATCGTGCTGGGTGTTCTGCCCGCCATCCTCGTGCTCAGCGATTCCATCATCAACCGCACCTCCTTCCAGATGAAGGGCATCGAGCTGCCCGCCAGAACCGCCAGCGGCACCATGTATGTCAGCGGCCATCTGCGGGGTCAGGTCAGCGGCATGGTGGACGGCGAATTCACCGGAACGATCCGGGGCGAGATGAACGCCATCGTCTCCACCAACACCCAGGTCAAAAAACTGGACGAATCCGATGCGGAAGGAGGCGAAGACAATGCGTAATCTGCTGAAAAGAATATCTGCTCTGCTTCTGTGTCTGCTTCTTGTTCTCAGCCTGCCGGTAACGGCGCTGGCCGAGGAAGCCCAGGACAGCGAAGAAGGCACGACCCTGCGCATTGCGCGCCGGCAGCAATTTCTGGACTTCGCGGAAAACTGCCGTCTGGACAGCTACAGCCGGAATCTGAGCGTGATCCTGCTGACGGATATTGACCTCACCGGCGTGGATTTTTCAGGAATCCCCATTTTCTGCGGCAATTTCGACGGGAATGGCCACACTGTCTCCGGCCTCAGCATCACCCGGGACGGCTCCAACATGGGTCTGTTTCGCTATGTTGACGCCTCTGGGGTCATCCAGAATCTCACCGTTTCGGGAAAAGTCACGCCTGACGGAAGCCGCAGCGCCGTGGGCGGCATTGCCGGACACAATGCCGGTAAAATCCAGAACTGCTTCTTTGACGGCACGGTTTCCGGCTCGGATGACGTGGGCGGCATCGCCGGCATCAACGCCATCACCGGTATCATCGACGGCTGCCATTCCAAAGGCGTCATCACCGGCGACCACCGGGTCGGCGGCGTCGTGGGAAATAACCTTGGCGTTGTCCGCAGCTGCAACAACCGCTCCGGAGTCAACACCACCGCCGAGGAAAACCAGATTAAGCTCTCCGACATTTCCCTGGAGACCATCACCGGAAGCGAATCCGTCAGCGCCGTAACGGACATCGGCGGCATCGCCGGTACCAGCAGCGGCGTCATCCGCCAGAGCAAAAACCGTGGCAACGTGGGCTATCAGCACATGGGCTACAACGTCGGCGGCATTGCCGGAACCCAGACCGGGTATCTCTACAAATGCGAGAACTTTGCTCAGGTATATGGCCGCAAGGAAGTGGGCGGCATCGTCGGCCAGATGGAGCCGACCACCTTCATCGAGTACACCGAGGACACAATGCAGATTCTCCAATCCCAGCTTGGCACCGTAAGCAATCTCACGGGGCAGGCGTTTTCCACCATTCAGGACGGTAATTCGGACATGGGCGTTCAGGTGGACGACCTCTACAATTCCCTTGTGGATGCCAAGGACGCTCTGGATACCCTGCTGCCCAACGGGGACGACCCCTATCCCCCCGACCGGGACACCATCGACGCGGCCATCAACAACGCCAACAGCAGCCTTGCCGCCGCCGGTTCCTCCCTGTACGCCATCATGGATTCCGTCAACGACACGGCGGATTCCCTCAGCCGCATCATGCGCTCCATTGCCGGGCAAATCAGCGCCATGAGCGCCACCGTTGGCAACGCCTCCCAGAATCTGGGCGGCACCATTGAGGACATTTCCGACCGGGACACCGCAGAAATTCTCTCCGGAAAGGTGGAAAAATGCACCAATTCCGGTGCGGTTCTGGGCGACCTGAACGCGGGCGGCGTCGTGGGTGCCATTGCCTATGAAAACCGCCTGGATCCGGAGAACGATCTGCAAATCGGCGGGGACAACTCCATGAACTTCGACACCCAGCTGCGCGCCGTGATCCTCGACTGTGAAAACAGCGGAAGCGTTACGGCGAAGCGCCAGAACGTGGGCGGCATTGTTGGCTGGATGGCGCTGGGACTTACGAAGGACTGTCTCAGCACCGGCAGCATTGACGCGGAGGATGCCAACTATGTAGGCGGTGTCGCGGGCAGGAGTGACGGATATGTCCGCCGGTGCAGCGCCAAATCCGCCATTACCGGAAACGCCTATGTGGGCGGCATTGCGGGCGAGGGGCTTACCGTAACCGATTGCCGCAGCATGGTGCAGCTCACAGGCTCCGAGAAGACCGGCGCGATTCTTGGCCTAAAAGGCGAGCATTCCGGATTCCTCAAGTCGGAATCCGACGACACAGACGAAACCGAGGAAGACACCGTCACCGGAAACTACTACCTCACCGTCGGCTCCGACATCGGCGCCATCGACGGCGTCAGCTATGCTGACAGCGCCCAGCCCCTTGAACACGACGATTTTGTGGAGCTGGAAGGTCTTGACCCCATCTTCAAGGTCATCTCCGTCCGCTTCGTCTATGACGACGGCATGATGCACACCGTCACCCTCGCCCCCGGCGAGGCGCTATCCCCGGACAGCATTCCCAAGCTGCCCGAAAAGGCCGGTTACGTCGGCCGCTGGGACGGCCTTGCGGACGCTGACCTGTCCGACATCCGCTTTGACGTTTCCTTCCCGGCGGTGTACACCGCGGAATGGGAAACGGTGCAGAGCGAGCCTTTGGGGGAGAGCAAGCTGCCCACGCTGCTTGCCCAGGGTCAGTTCTCCGACAATACACCGATTCAGATGACCCAAATGACCAAAGGCCCCGCTCCGGGTGTCCACGACAAATTCCTGGAGGGCTACGCCTTTACCCTCCCCACCGGTACAGCCGATACGCTGCGCTACTTGCCGGAAACTGAACAGACAAATGTCCGGGTCATGGTAAAGGGCGCGGACGGAAGCTGGCGGGAGGTTTCCCACACCCAGGACGGCAGCTATCTGGTCTTTGCCATAGAGAACGGCGATGAGAGCTTCTGCCTAATCGGGTCGATGAAGAAATCGGTCTCCTGGCTGCCCATCATCGGTGCCGGCGGCGCAGCTGTGGTCGTGCTGCTGGTGGTCATTCTTCTGGTTCACCATCGCCGCAAGAAGGAAGCCGTAAAATCGGAAACACCCGCTGTAAACGAAAATACCTGACTGTAGGGTCGGTCGCCAGACTATGGTGGCCGACCCCTTACTTCTGCAAAGAATCGGTTAAAATACTCCACAATTAACAATTTGTTTACAACATATTTGCTATAATGACAAATATCGTTTTGTAGAATTGTTACAAAGATCAAAAATGGAGACGTGTGCTATGAATACATATCGCGCCGGTATCGACATCGGCTCAACCACCGTCAAGCTTGTGCTGCTGGACGAAAACGGGGAAATCCTGTTCGGACAATACCGCCGCCACTGCGCCCACACTCAGCAGACGCTTAAGGAACTCCTTTCCGAAGCCCGGGAACAGGTCGGCTCCTGCCTTTTGCAGGTGAAGATCACCGGCTCCGGCTCCATCAATCTCGGCAAGGCCATGGGCATCGGCTTCGTGCAGGAGGTGGTGGCCGTCGCCTCCGCATTGCAGGCCGTCGCGCCCCAGACCGACGTGGCCATTGAGCTGGGCGGCGAGGACGCCAAGATCATCTATTTCCGGGGCGGGCTGGAAGAACGGATGAACGGCGTCTGCGCCGGCGGCACCGGCTCCTTCATCGACCAGATGGCGTCCCTGCTCCAGACCGATGCCGCCGGATTGAACCAACATGCCGAACACTACCAGGAAATCTACCCCATCGCCGCCCGCTGCGGTGTGTTTGCGAAAACCGACATTCAGCCCCTCATCAATGAGGGCGCAACCACCGCTGACCTGGCCGCTTCCATTTTTCAGGCCGTGGTCAACCAGACCATCTCCGGCCTTGCCTGCGGCAAGCCCATCCGCGGGTGTGTGGCATTTCTGGGCGGCCCCCTGCATTTCCTGCCGGAGCTGAAAAAGGCCTTTATCCGGACCCTGAAGCTCACCCCCGAAACCACCGTTGACCCGGAAAACTCCCATCTTTTTGCCGCCATGGGTGCGGCGCTGGAATCCGGCGACGCCGAAGCCGTCAGCATGGACGGCCTGATCGACCGGCTGGACAAAGGTGTGGAAATGGCCTTTGAATTAAAGCGCCTTGACCCCCTGTTTGCCACCCGGGAAGACCATCAGGCCTTCTGCGCCCGGCACAGCAAGGCCGTTGTCCGCCGGGAAAGCCTGTCCGATTACCGGGGGGAGTGCTTCCTCGGCATCGACGCCGGTTCCACCACCACGAAGGTGGCGCTCATCGGCAGCGATGGCCAGCTTCTCTTCTCCTACTATGCGAACAATCAGGGCAATCCCATCCGCACCGCCATGGAGGCCATGGCACGGCTCCGGGACGAGCTGCCCGAGGGCGCGCACATCGCCCGCTCCTGCTCCACGGGCTACGGAGAATCCCTCCTAAAATCCGCCTTCTGCCTGGACGAGGGCGAGGTGGAAACCATCGCCCACTGCACCGCCGCCGCGTTTTTTGACCCGGAGGTGGACTGTGTGCTGGACATCGGCGGACAGGACATGAAGTGCGTCAAGCTGAAAAACGGC
>OHOZ01001373.1_pt1 | contig 10898 bp, 10 predicted proteins | sample 1569931 | NCBI WGS metagenome assembly OHOZ01 (sample SAMEA3879572, study PRJEB24766) | human gut metagenome | biome: human-associated habitat; feature: feces | place: USA | collected 1985/1987
TCGGAGGTGTGGTCTTTACTCCGTTGATTGGAAAGAGTGCCAACCCCGCCACATTAAATATTTTCCCTGTAAAATCACCATAGAATTGCTGAAATGCCTGACTTCGCAGGCCGGTTTTGCTGCGATGACTTTTTGTTCTGCATAAAAGTGTCTTTCTGACATCAAAGGCGATTCGGTCAAAGTCGAGATATACGTTGGTTGCGATTTTGTAGTATTCATGCAGGCCCAACACCATAGCGTTAAACTGCATAACGCTCCATTGGTTCGGCTCTCTGCCGATTCGACCAATGGCCTCTCGTATGTTTTCTCTGCATTTTTTCTGTGCCTTGTCTGCCATGTGTGATTTCAACACCCATTTCCCGCTCTTTGGGCGGAGCTTCAATTTGAAACCGAGGAAGTCTGAATATCCCTTTTTCAGATTGACGATTTTGGATTTCTCCGGGCTGATTTCCAGCCCCAACCGTTCTTTCAGCCACATTGTCGTTGCGGTAAATATTCTTTCTGCATCACTGCGGCATTTACAAAACAGCTTGAAGTCGTCCGCATACCGTACAATGAAAACCTCTTTCATGTGGCTTGTCCTACGGAGATTTTGGTAGCGGGATACCTCATGTGTGTAATTTGTTTTGGTTGGAAACGCTTCCCATTGGCTGGCAATCCACCAATCCAGCTCATTTAGTACCACATTGGATAACAGGGGGCTGAGAATACCGCCTTGCGGTACACCCTTTTGGGGCACACCTTCACCTTGAATGGGTGCTTTCAGCATTTTGGACAAAACACATAGTAGCCGTTTGTCCTGTATGCCCAGCGTCCAGAGCTGCTTCAGCAGTTTCCCGTGGTCTACATTGTCGAAGAATCCTTTAATGTCAACATCGACTACATAGCGGTGTTTTGAGATATTCACAAGAAACATCGCCCTTGCTACCGCATGATGGGCGCTCCGATTGGGCCGGAATCCATAGCTGTGTTTGTGGAACCTTGCTTCACAGATTGGCTCCAACACTTGCTTGATACATTGCTGAATCATGCGGTCTTCCATGGTGGGGATACCCAGCGGGCGCATACGTCCATCCGGTTTTGGGATTTCAACACGGCGTACTGCGTGAGGATGAAAATTTTGCAGCCGCGTCCGCACGTAGGCAACCAGTTCCTCCGGTCGTTTCTCGCCCATTTCAACAATCGTGGTCGAGTTTACACCTTTGGTCTTACTGCCCTTGTTCTTCTTGATGGCACGATAGGCCAGCAGGATATTTTGCTCGCTGGTAATCAACTCCATCAAGTGTGTAAAGACTTCGCCGTGCTGACTTTTCTCGTACAAATCGTCAAATATTTCTTGGGTGTTATAATACTCGTTATTTCTGAGTGATTGCTTTTTCTTTGGTTGATTGACTGCCATAAGTCGGCTCGCTCCATTTCCTTGAAGTTCGCCTCTCTTAGTCATACTCGAACCTTATGCAGAATGATTTTGTTCATTTGAACTGTAAATTCGATATATTGTAAAACACTGACTGGCGGCTATCCCTCCACGGCTTTGTTAGCTCCGCTTCATTGGTACTATGCCGCCACATTCACCAGCGCAAGGCAGGTTGTATCCGAAGATTTTTCCCTGCCGCCGCTTCACAGAGGTCAAGCTCTCCGCGTCGCTGGCTTACCACGTTCCGATTACCCTATCCTTATTCGGCATCCGTAGGTCTTCTCTATAAGCCTGCCTGCTTGCCGCCGCCTGTAACGGCGCAGGGACTTTCATAAAGGCAGAGTTTTACTCATCCCCACAGACCTCACACGATGGTGAGATTGGCCGGTTAGACCAATACCCGATTTAGACCCGTACAATCGAGAATACGCCTCCGCCATGTTGTTGCATAGCGGATTCTAACCATAGATGCTTACTTGGACTCCCGGCCTATCACACACTCGACCACCTCTGGTTCGCTGTTCCTGTACCGCTTTCGCGTCTTTAGGGTACGCTCTCAGCCGACTTCACCGAGCTTATGACGCTTTGGCACTTGGCTGCCGCCACGCCATTTGGAGTATTAGAGCAGGCGTTTCCGGGCGTTACCCCATCATTCCACCTGTCGGATAATCAGTTCTATGAAACCATATTTTTTCAGAAGCTCCTTTCGTTCTTCATTTCTTTTGGCTCCACGCCTAACCTTTTCAGTTAGGAACGTGTCGCACCGGCCTTCGGGTCGGTCACGATCACGGACTCCGGATGGCCGCTGCCGCTTCTCTGCGCACAGCCCATGAGGAAGGGGATAATAAAGCCTCTTGATTTATAGGAGCCGGGAGCACCGATACAGAGGATGTTGTTATTCGCTCCCGCCTCCATGCGGTGGGCAACATAGGTGGAATACTTGTCGGGATTGTCGGGACGCTCTTTGATGCGCCCGAGAAGCATTCCCGTTACCTCCTTGACGCTTCCCAGCTCCAAATATGCCGCAAGCTCTTTCTTTGTCGCAAAGCCGGAGGTGCCGTGTGTGCCGTCGGGAAGGATATCAAAGCCTCGGGGATCTCGGGTGAAATGATAGCCGGAAAACCAGCTGTAGCCCTTCTTTGTAATAAGACATATCAGGAGAAGGATCACGGCAGTAACGCCAAGGCCAAACGGTGTAAGCACAACAAAGAGGTTTTTGAAGGGGTTCAGCACCCAGATGCTCTCCACCTCCTCGCCCGTCAGGTGGAATACCGATTCCTTTCCCAGCTTCAGTGAGTTGAGCAGCATCCCATAAAAGTACCATCCAAGGCCGCCGAGCACAGCGTACAGCGGCACGCGCGCTTTGTTCCGTTCGTACCAGCGGCCCCATCTATTTGCCGCGCGGTCCTCCAGCTTTTCCAAGAGCTTTGATAAGCGGGGCATTGATAACATCTCCCTTCTTTGTGAGGAATTGTGTGTGCGGCGGAACGTAAAGCGAGGGCCTTCTGCCGAGCAACTCGGTCAGCACGCTGTCCGTGACCTTGTACACGGTAGCATAGCCGGGATCGGCGTAGCGCCGCAGCAGCACCGCACTGCCCTGTCCGTCCAATGCGGCGAGGGCGATCGGCAGGCAGTTCCGCTGTCTCGCCGTTCTGATCGCAGCGTCGATCCTCCGCAGGTCCATATCCGCACCGATCACAAAGGGGCGGCCGTTGTAGAGCCCGTCCCATGCGGGCGCATCCTCCGGTGGCGGCTGATACGCCGAGCGCAGCATGAGCCGTGTGAGCTTTTCCCTATACCCCTGCTCCGCCATGATCTGAAGCTGCCGCGCGCCTGTTTCGTCGCAGGAGAGAAGGTGGATCGGATAGTGCAGCTCACGGTAGGCTTCACTGTACCCGATCAGTTTTCCGTCTTTCTTTTCGTCGCGCACCTTCAGTTCCTCAAGGATGCTCTCGTAGCTTGCACCGGCAAAGAGAAAGGCGCGCTGCGTATCTTTTCCGAAGTTTGTGTGGTTATGAAGCGCAGCCAACTCGTCGTTGACCGCCATGCGCCCAATGTCTGGGCAGACATAGTGGGCAGCGTAATAAACACCTCCTAAATGAGCGATAGCGCCGACTCGTGCGCTGCCCCATGGGTTGTGTCCGCGGTTCCTCGTGACCGCAGTTAGAAAAAACGCATCTTGCCCGCTCAAGCTGTTCGCCGTCGTTGTGAATACATTGATCCCCGCACGGTAGGCCGTCATCAGCAGTAGGGACAGGCGGACACGCCGCTGGATAATATCCTGTCGATAGGAAAATGTCTGATCTGGGACAGTTCCTTCTAAGATGGTGTGCAAAAGTGTCTTTCCGTATGCTGTGATCGTCAGCGTGCCACTTCGCTCATGTCGTTTGATAAGGGCCAGAAAAGCCAGGTTTCCCCGTTCCGTTTCCGTCGAGGCGAAATTTAGATCATCAGGGCGGATATTCTGACACCAGCAAAGCAGGCGCAAAACATCAATATCCCGCACGCTGAAAATCAATCGGCAGCACCTCCTTTTCCCGTTCCTGCAAACGCCGAAATCGCTCTTGCGCCGCCGCCGGCGCAAGAACAATTTCGGCGTTTTTCTCTCCCACTATGTGGGGCCATTCTTATGCCCCCACATAGTAGTAAGACAAGTATGCATTTTCTCTCTTCCTCACAAGCTGAAAAACACAGGTATTTCAATGCCTATGTGCCACTTAACACCCATAAGGCAGTCCGTCTTGAGTCTGTCGCGGGAAAGCGGCAAAAATCAGCTCCTGTCTTATGGGTATTTTTGCAACTTTTCAGCCCGCTTGGGCTATCCGCACCATTGTCCGGAGTAGAAGTCTCTGCTTGCATAATCGCTGGAATGGGCAGCAAAGAAATCATGGGCATCCTCCAAGGGGAGCAGCGTAATGTGGCAGCACTCTTCCCCCTTCGTCCTCGTGGACAAAAGCGTTACGGCAAGGGTGTGCTGGTCGTCGTCCGGAATGATCCGTCCCTTGATCGCGTTGCTCACAGCCTTCCACCCCTTATTGTCCTGATCGTAAATATGCCGGCCTTCGATACTGGTGTGCTCGTCGATCACAAGCAGCGCGTGGGAATAAAACGGCAAGCCCTTTCCACATGCTTCGTATCCATCCAGCAGGCGGCGAATGGTGTCGCTCATCCAACTTGGCGTCTGATACCGACAATGCGGCAGGAGCGTATGGAGCATAATGTGAAGCCAGCCGTAGCCGAACTCCTCCACGCTGCCCGCAACCTCCACGGCGGGCAGGATCGGCTTGTGCATAAAGCCTCCCACACCCGGCGCATACCGCTCACAGAGCTGCCGCAGCTCCAGCGTGGAGCGCTCGAAATAATCCATGGTCTGCTCCAGTGTTTTTTGCAGCTTGTTGGGGTTCATCTGCCCGCCGTCGGTCAGCGCCACCAGTGAGCCGGTCGCGCTGAAGGCAGTCCCCACAAGCTCCTGAATGTGGACAAGGTCCCGCTTCATGTCATTCATTGTCATAACTCTCCGCTCTTTTCCTCCGCAGGTCGGTAGGCGATGTGGTGATTGCCTCATACTCCTTGGCCGTGGTGTGAAATGCCACCGGCACATGATTATAGCCGATGCAAAGCAGTCCCTCACCGCGTCGGAAGCGGGTGATCTGACGCACCTCGTCCTCCGAAAGATTGAGCTTGTCCTGAATGAGCCGCGCCTCCTGCTCCTCCATCTGCATGACGAGCTTGATGCGGCTGGCATCCAGTATGCCCTTACCGTAGCTGCCGCCCTCCAAGCCAAAGAGGTCCTGCATTCCCTGCGTGCTCGTGACAGCAATGCCGCCAAGCCCGCGGATGGTCTTTACCATCTCCAAAATAAAGCCTGCAGCCTGTGGATTGGCTGTCGCGCCCACAAGGCTCCACAGCTCGTCCGCGAGCAGAGCGGAAAGGCCTCTCTCGCAGTTCATAATGAGATCGTAGGCAACGCTGGTTGCCCAAAAGGTGCCGTCTGCGATCATGTCGTCCGGCATGCCGGAGAGATCGAGGACAATGTACTTGTTATCGAGGTCAATGTACTTGTTATCGAGGTCAATGTCGTTTCGGCTCGCCATTGCCGCAGCGGAGCCGGTGACGTAGCGGGAGAGGACGACCGCTAAATGACGGGTATCCGGGTTTTGAGAAAGCACCTCATACCAGTCTGCGATGACCGGCATGGTGCGGAAGCTGCCATCCTCGTCTACGATGGTGCGGTTATCAAAGGTGATGCCGTAACGCCTGTACACCTCCACCAGCGACGAGTCGAGACGGCTTTTGTCCTCCTCGTTCAAGTCCTTTTTCTTCAAGGAAAACCAGATGATGAGCTGTGCGATCTTATCCGCCAGCACGGAGTCGTCGCGGGCCGCGATATTCTTGAGTTTTGCGTAGGAATCGAGCGACCTCCGCCGAATGGCCATCAGGTTCGGGCAGTCCTTGGAGGACGGCGACATCCGCAGGTACAGCCCACCTAACTTCTCGCAGAGCGGACGGAACTCATGCCCCTTTTTCGGCGCGATGATGATAACGCGCTTGCCCTGCTGCCGAAGCCGCCCGCCGAGGCATTGGAGCGTGACCGTCTTACCCGCGCCGGTGGAGCCGCCGATCCACCAGTTCCCGTTGGTATACTTGTAATCGTCATACGGATCGAGAAATACTGGAGATCGGTTATAGAGGTTTAGCCCCAAAAAGATGCCGTTGTGATCACTCAGTTCATACGAAGCAAAGGGAAATGCCGCAGCCACACCGGAAGTCAAAGCATTGCAGCGCGCCTTTCGTTCAATATCCGGATCAAGTGCCAGAATAGGAAGCGAGGATAAAAATGCCTGCTCATTCTTATAGTCGCAGCGACGCGCGATCATATCCACAGACACGCAAAGCTTTTCCACCTCGGTCATCCGCTGCTCCAGTGTCTCCGGATCAGAGGCTGTGACTTCGATGAGTGTGTGCATATAGTAGAAGTCCTCGCCCTGCCGGTTCATCACATCCTTGAGGTAAAGGCCGGAGCTGATGGCACTGTCAAGCTCTTCATAGTCCTGACGGGTATCGCCTACCTCCCGCATACGGGACCGGTTCACCATGGTCGTCTGTGCGATCTTGGAGAGTATCTTCTCCTTCGGCTGCCGTTCGACAAGAAAATTCAGATTGACGCCCTCGCCGGCCTCTACCAGCGGGGCCAGCCAGCAGGAACCGACCGTGGTGGTATAGCCATATCCCGTGATGTAAAGATAGGCATGGCACACGCCATCGACAACGATGTAGTCTTTGCTCTTGGTGTCGACGGCGGCAGGTGCAAGAATGTCGAGAATTGTTGTGGAGCCCGCCTCCAGCTCCGTAAGATCCGGCTTTTCTTCGCCAAAGATCATGCGCTTCAAAAGCGGTTGGTCAACCTGATTTTCTTTTGTCACCGTTCTTTTTTTCTTCCTGCTCGCGGTGATCGCTGCAACCTTTTTCCTTTTTGGTATCTGCTCACGTTTCAAGCTAAAGTCACATCCTTTTCTTTTCTTGAAATTACAGTAAAAATGCGTATAATAAAAGTAGACTGTATCTATGCTTACTACAGGGAGGAGAAAACTTATGATTTATACCATTGATGAGATCAGCAGCCGAATTCGCCCCGTAGCGGAGAAATACCATCTCAAGGCAGTCTACCTGTTCGGTTCGTACGCCCGTGGTGAGGCCCGTGAAGACAGCGACATAGATCTGCTGGTGGACCTTTCCGGTGCAGACTTATCTGGTTTTTTTGCAATCGGTGGTCTCTATAATGACATGGAAGCAGCTTTGCAGAAAGAGATCGATCTCCTTACAACTGCGACCCTTGAGCAGCCGTGCCGTAGGATGAGCGATAAGCTGTTTCGGGAGATCGTCAATAAAGAACGGAGGAAGATCTATGCTGTCGCGTGATTTACAGCGGATCTTGAAGATTCGGGATTACTGTCTGGGTATTCAGGATACAATCGCCCGTTTCGGCAATTCGCCGGATGGCTTTCTGTTAGACAGCGACTATCAGCAATCCATTGCGTTCAGCATCCTGCAAATCGGAGAACTGACAGGCGGCTTATCCGAGGAGTACCGAAGCTCTACAAAAGAACAGATCCAATGGCCGCATATCAAAGGCGTTCGGAATATCATTGTCCATGACTACGGCAAGATCCAGCTTGACCGGGTATGGGACATAGCAACAAAGGATATTCCCGTCCTCAAGGCTTTTTGTAACGATCAGCTGCCCCTTGAATATCGAGAAGATGAGTGAGCTGCAAATTGCAGCTCACTCATCTTCGTAGACACCGTGTACTGCCGTCGTCATGTCAAAGACACCGTCCGGCAGACGGACACGCTGACCGGTTTGCTTATTTAGGATTTCATAGAGCAGCTTCAATACAAAGTTGTCGCTGTACCGTGGCTCCAGCACCTCCAGCTCACAGGCGTCAAGATACCTCCGTGCCGTGTCAGCCTCCTCGTTGAGCCGCTGAAGGATGGCTTTGGCGGTGTTGTGCTTTGCCCGCATATTAGCCTCGTATTGAAACACAAGAAAAAAGCGATGCCGCATGGCGTCGCTTGCAATGCCGTACCCGATCTCTTGAATATTGTCTTCGATCATCTCACGGCAATCCTCGTTTTCCTCCTGCTCCGCGAAGCGGCGCATCTGCTCCACATACGCCTGGGTATCCGCCGGCAGCGTGCGTGCCACCATCTGCAAATCGTTCGGCGCGATCTTGAGATAGGCGGCAAAAGAGGAAACAATATTCTGCCGGTCATTGGCTGACTTCAAATAGATGTTGACCGGCAGCAGCTCGAGGATCTTCACAAAGCGGTTGTCCTTCGTGATAACGACACCGCCGATGATGTTTTTGATGGGCAGCCAGGCTTGAATGCTGTCGCGGTACACACCGCCCTCGCCTCCGGAGCTTGCCCCCTTGCCGAAAATCAGTTCCTTCAGATTCATTTTCTGACCTCACCTCGAAAAAGAATGATCCGGCGCCTTCTGCGCCAGCGCCACCAGTCCTCCAGCCAGCGCGTCATGCTGTCATCGTTGACGCCGATAAGGCCAAAGCCACCGACGGGTACGACGGTCACCAGCGTCACCATGATCTTTGTGCTCAGAGCGAATGGAAGGAAGACGATGCAAAGATACAAAACGGGGATCGTCAGGACCACGGCCTCAACCAGATTCCGAAGCTCAAAGAGACCCATGACGCGCCCCGCGTCCGTAAAGTTTGTAGGAATGTGGTAGACCTCATAATTCATCCGAATCCGCCTCCACGGTTTCTAATAGCCGACCTTGATATTGCAGCAGCGTTTCTCTCAGCCCGCCAAGGGAACGCTCGCGGGAGCTGATGACCTCCTCCATCGCGCAGCAGAGAAGCCGCTCATTTCTCTCTGTGCGTTTGGCATTTCCCAACTCCAGCGCGCTTAAATATTGATTGCTGAGGCTGCTGTGCCGCTCCAGCTCAAGAAGCGATATGCCGTATTTGAGGCGTATCGCCCGCAGATAAGTCGTCTCTGCCATTATCTTTCCTCCCGATAGTCGATGTAGGGGAGCTTCCCCCAGCCCTGCCAGCCGCGGTCACTGACCTTCGTTTTCACAACGCCCTTTCGCGTCCCCATAGCTTCTATGGCGTACCCTCCGCCAATGTAGACCCCCGCGTGTCCGCTCTTCCAGAGCATGAGGCCGGGGAGCTCGGGCAAGGTGGATATCGGTCCGTAGTCCTCATTCAGTACGCCGGCATTCTTGCACGCCTGATACATCTGATCCGCACCATAATCCGGCATTCCATTCGCCGCATAGCCGATGGCCATGCTTTTGGTGTCCAGCCAACCGTAGCCCTTGATGAGTCCGATACAGTCGGCAGTGCGGCGGCCGAGCCAGTGGCTTTCGATAAAATCAGCGTGATTGCCCACGCCATCCGGGTATTGCTGCTTTTTATACGCAAACAGGGACTCTGTGAGAATATTGCCGTAGGTTCCCCACACATAGCCCCAGTTGTTCTCCCACGCCTGTACCGCGTAGGCGGCGAGGTCGAGGTTGTTCTTCGTGCCGGGATCGACAAAGCGAGATATGTCGATCTGATTATCGTAATCGGTGCCGTACTCAACATCTCCGGAAAAGGAGCCGTCGCCGCTGTGATCCGGCCGATAGGTTTCGTAATATGTCCTGTACTTATTGATGGCGTCGCTCTGCTCCAGTGTCTCATAGAGCGCTCCCGCCCATTGCTTAGCATCCTCGTCAAAGCCAAGCTCGTCCATCAGTTCATCCGGATCAAGACGCTTGACCTTTACCGTCAAGGTCGTCACAACTCCGTCGCCGCCATCCTCCGCCAAGCCCAGCGACGGGAAATATGAAAGGCTGGATTTACAGAAGTTTCGAACAAGATCGGCGCTCATGGCATTGAGATCCTGTTGATAGGCCGCGGAATTGATGGCAATGATCCAGAGCAGGTCCTTTTCCGTCACGGAACCGGATACCTCGATGCGGTCGATATTGGTTCCGCTCTCCTCATACTCTGCAACGATGCCGGTCACAACGGAGTCGATCTGCGCTGCCTCAAAATCATCAAGGCTCATATACACTCCGCCGATGGTCATGGCCTGCCCCGTCATTTGCGCGATGGCGTCCGTATCAGAGGATCTATACCCAAAGAAGATGTTGGGAAGCGCCGTAAAAATCACCATAGGGAGCACGATAAGCGCAACGAGAACGGCAAGCAGGCGCTTCACAAGAAACGGAGCCGTCTCTTTGACCGCGACGGCAGCGGCGCCGTGTAGGCCGCCCGCTGCCGCTGCCTGAAGAATACGGCGTGCGGCTCTTGCCGCATAAGCGAGGTCTACTGCTCTTTGGAGCCCCGTGCGGGTATTCTCATGTTCCTTCATGCTTTTTCCCTCGCTGCTTTCGGCTTGACGTCAGAGCCTTTTCTTTTTTCCCCGCTCCCTTCATAGCTTCCGTGACAGATGGCTTTGAAAGCCCGCCTGTTCGCGCAGTCTTCGGCATAGACATTCGCGCCCCTGCGATCGGGCGAGACTGTGCCTTTTCACGGCTGTTTGCCCCGTTTCCTGCGGGGCCGGGGTGCTGAACGGAGACTGCACCTCTCATGGGGCGAGCGCTGCCGTCTCCGACCGTGCGCGGTTCCTGCCGCGCCGAGTCATGCTGCCTCGCTTGTTCAAAGGGTGCTGTACGGGCTTGGGACAGGTTTCTGCCGGGCCGGGGTTCAACGGTCAGAGCAGGGGCAGAAGGCGGAGGCGTTGTTCCTGCGGGACCGGGACGCGGCGATTCCGCGCGAAGCGTTGTCTGCCGCACGGCAGCCCTTTGCGCCGCTGCTTTCGGCACCGTCTGCACCGGGCGCTGCGTATATCGTGTCTGTGCAGGCGGCGATGCGTTATGCCGCCCCTCCTCCGACGCCGGAGATGTATTCCCCGCGGTGCCGGCGGGCGGCTTCTGCCCTGTGATCGAGGTCGTATTCCTAACCGT
>OHOZ01001376.1_pt1 | contig 10894 bp, 10 predicted proteins | sample 1569931 | NCBI WGS metagenome assembly OHOZ01 (sample SAMEA3879572, study PRJEB24766) | human gut metagenome | biome: human-associated habitat; feature: feces | place: USA | collected 1985/1987
ATGTTCTCCCGCGTATCGTTCACCCCGGGGATCAGCGGGATGCGGACGACGAACGGCCGGCCCGAAGTGCACAGCCATGCCAGATTGCGCAGGATGGGGGCATTGTCCACCCCTGTCCAGCGGCGATGCTGCACCGGGTCGGCGTGCTTCACGTCGAACAGCACCAGATCGGCGTGCCCCGCCACCCGGCGGAAAACATCCGGCGCGGCATAGCCGCTCGTCTCGACGGCCGTATGCACCCCCGCGGCCTGCAACGCGGCAAGCACCTCTGCCGCAAATGCGGCCTGCAGGAGCGGCTCGCCGCCCGTGAGCGTCACACCGCCGCGGTTCATGGCGTATACCGCCTTGTTGCGCAGCAGTTTGCCAGCCAGCTCCCCCGAGCAGATCGCGTACCCGCACATCGTGCGGCCGTCGCGGCGATCCATATACTGCGGCTCGGGGGAAATGCCCTCGGGATTGTGGCACCAGGCACAGCGAAGCGGGCACCCTTTCAGGAAAACGGTGGTGCGGATACCCGGCCCGTCGTGTATGGCGAACTCCTCGATGCTGAAAACAATCCCTTTCTCCATTGCGCTGTACGATCTTTCGGGCAAATATAAACAAAATTTCGTCATACTGGTACGAACTGGTATGTTTTTTTTTATTTTTCGTACCGGTTCGTACCGATATTACCCGATTTTACGTATATTTGCACGACATTGCGTGTGCAAAGCCATGAAAAACAACGAATCGAAATACAAACAGGTCGTCAACTTCGTCATCGACGGCATCGCCGAAGGGAAGCTCCAGAAGGGGGACTGGATACCCTCGATCAACGAATTCCGCGAGAATTACCGTCTCTCGCGCGACACCGTGTTCGCCGGGCTGAGCGAACTCAAATCGCGCGGCATCATCGCCTCGACGCCCGGCGTGGGCTACTACATCGCCTCGGCGCGAATCCCCTCGGAACAGAATATTTTCCTGCTCTTCAACGAATTCAACGAATTCAAGGAAGACCTCTACAACTCGTTCATGGAGCACGTCGGCAAAGGCGTAAGCGTAGACCTCTATTTCCACAACTACAACCGCAGGGTCTTCGACGCGCTGGTGACCGACGCCAACGGCAAATACACCACCTATATCATCATGCCGGGCAAGTTCACCGGCATCGCGCCGCTGCTCGAAAGCCTTTCGGGGCGGGTGTTCCTGCTCGACCACTTCCACCCCGAACTGCTGGGCAGGTATTCGTCCGTGGCGCAGAACTTCGAAAAGGACACCTACGAGGCGCTCTGCCACGGGCTGCGGCATATCCGCAAATACGAACGGCTGCTGATGGTGCAGCACGAAAAAAAGGAGCCGCAGGAGCGCTACGACGGACTGGTGCGCTTCTGTGCGGAACACGGGTTCGGGCACGAATACCTCGCCTCGATCCGCGACCGCGAAATCCGCGAAGGCGACCTGTTCATCCTCGTCAGCGACCGCGACCTGGTGACGCTGCTCAAGCAGGCCGAGCGGCAGCAGATGACGCCCGGCCGCGAATTCGGCATCATTTCGTACAACGACACGCCGCTCAAGGAGATCCTCGCGGGCGGGATCACCACCCTCTCGACCGACTTCCGCCAGATGGGGCTGACGCTGGCGCAGCTGATCTTCCAGAAAGGCATCCGCAACATCGAGAACCCCTGGATGCTCAACATCCGGCGCTCCCTGTAAAACGGCAGCAGGCCGCGATTCCGCCCTCCCTGCGGGCGGAGCAGCGGACTGACGGGCTGACGAGCTTACAGACTAATGAGCCGGCGGACAGACAGACAGACAGACAGACAGACAGACAGACAGACGAACCAATGGGCTGACGGGCGGGCAAACTGGCAGACCGAAGGACTGGCGGGCCGACGGACTGGCGGGCCGACGGACTGATGAGTTGACGGACGGACAAACCGATGGATTGGCAGATTGACAGCCGGGGAAACGGCTCCGGCATACGCCCCGAAAACAAACATCCCGAACTACGAATGTCCGGGATGTTTTTATTTCTTCGCCCTGCGCAACTCTTTCGCCCTGCGCTGCGCCTCCTGCGCTTCGGCCCGCTGTTCCAGCACCTCCTTGCGGGATCGGAACTTTTCCCGCCCCGACAAGACCCGCTCTTCATAACGCCGCTGTCTGAGCCTTCCCAACCAGTCGGGCGCCAGCACGACCGAGACATACCCGATCGCCTGTCCCGCGCAGTAACACCCGACCTGCGCCCACAAATTCCCCTCGAACGCCCCGACGGGCAGCACCCGGTATTCCAGCCAGGGAAACAGGGCGAACATCACCAGCAGCATGGCTGCATCGAGCCGTTCGTTGCGCGACCACCCGAGCCTGCGCCACCCTAAGAGGAGAGCCAGCAGGTTGATGCACAGCATGGAGGGAATAAGCATCCGGGGCGTAAGCAGCGACACCCCGGGACGGAACAGGATGACATAAAGGCCCGGCACGGCGGGCAAGACAAGCTGTGCGGCAAACAGCCCTATTTTCATTCGTTCGGTTTTCATAGAGATACGGAGATCGGGGCACCCTCCGATACGGCCCATCGAATATAGGAAAAAATCCCGGACGGTGCAAATCGCCGTCCGGCTTTTCGTCCGGCAAAGCGAAACAAAATCCCGGCGAGCGAATCGCCGGGATCTGCCTCTGTCCGGCAGGCTCCAAGTCACCGGATACCGGACATACCTGTCCCTCTGAAAGGGATTTGCGGAACGGATCCTGAATTCCCGACGGAACAGGGAACCTCCTCCGCGGGAAGCCTACCCTAACTTCATGACATCGTCGATGCCCATGTCCTTATAGGTGGTTGCCAGCTCCTCGCTGCGGTCGGAAATGACCAGCAGCTTGTCGCCCAGCTTGAGTTCCGTCTTACCCTGCGGCACGAAATACTCACCGTCGCGGCAGACCATCATCACCAGCGTATTCTCGGGGAGGGTGATGTCCTTGAGCGTATGCCCGCTTTCGAGCATCGTCTCGTTGACCTCGACCTCCGTAAGCGCCGACTTCATGTCCTGGTGCATGTCGACGCTGAAGGCCGACTCGCGCTCCTCATAGGCCAGCCCCAGAAGGTTGGCCATGCCGCTCACCGTAGTGCCCTGCACCAGCAGCGAAATGATCGTCCCCAGGAAAACCACGTTGAACAGCAGCCCGGCATTCTCCACATGCGCCATCAGCGGATAGATGGCGAAGAGGATAGGCACGGCGCCGCGCAACCCGACCCACGACACGTAAAGCCGCGCCTTGGTCGTAAACTTGCGGAACGGGAGCAGGCAGGTGAAGACCGTCAGCGGACGCGCCACAAGGATCATGAACGCCCCGACCAGCCCGCCGAGGATCAGCACCCGGGGTTCGAGCAGTTCGTTGCTGTTCACGAACAGGCCCAGCGTGAGGAACATCACGATCTGCATGAGCCACGTGAACCCGTCGAAGAAGACGGTCAGCGGCCGTTTCTGTTCGAGTTTATGGTTGCCGATAACCAGACCCGAAAGGTAGACGGCCAGGTAGCCGTTACCCTTGATCAGGTCGGTGAAGGCGAACGAGAAGAAGATGAATGCCAGCAGGAGCACCGAGTAGAGCGAATGGTTGGCCAGCTTGATGCGGTTGATCGTCCATACGGCCAGCCGCCCGATCAGGTACCCGGACAGGGCGCCCACGACCATCTGCACCACGAAAAAGACTACGCTCATGCCCAGGCCGACGCCGGACGAGGTATTCGACACGACGCTGATGAGCAGGATGGTCATCATGTATGCCATCGGGTCGTTCGAACCGCTCTCCAGCTCCAGCAGCGGGCGCAGGTTTTGCTTGAGCCCCTGTTTCTTGCTTCGCAGGATGGAGAAAACCGACGCCGAGTCGGTCGAGGACATCGTGGAGGCCAGCAGCAGTGCCAGCGCGAACGGTATTTCGATCCCCAGCCACGGAGCCACCAGCCACACGAAACCGGCCAGCACGAACGCCGTCATGACCACGCCGACCGTAGCCAGTACGACGCCCGGGCCGATGATGGGTTTTATCTCCGAGAACTTCGTGTCCATACCGCCCGTGAAGAGGATAATACACAAGGCGATCATACCCACGAACTGGGTCATCTCGACCGAACGGTACGAGATGAAATTCAAACCGAACAACATGCCCACCCCGAGGAACAGCAACAGCGCGGGGGCCCCGAAACGATACGCGACCTTACCGGCCATCACCGCCACGAAGAGCAGCAATGCGCCTACCAATACTACGTTTTCACCACTGATGTCTATCATTCTTCTCCGTTTATGTTACGTTATGCTTTATCTACTATGTTCAGCCTGGTCAGCGGCTTGTACTCCAGGTCGGCGTACTCGAACGCCTGCATGGCTGCAAAACTGTTGTCGGGCGTACGGTAGAGGGCCACCGTGAGCGCCGGGACATTCGCGCGTGCCAGGCCGAGCAGCCGGTCTACGGCGCCGTTCTCCACCGACTGCACCACATCGGCACGGACGCCCCGGTCGAAGTAGAGCTCCTCGAAAACGAGGTAGCAATGCTTGTCCTTGTGGAAGGGCACGCCCCCCGAGCCGAAGAGCTGGATCGCAGCCATGACCATCCCCGCCGATGAAAACGATCGCCGAACGCATGTTGTTCGTGAGCTCCGCCCCGTACATGTTGTTCACTACCACCAACGCAACGCCGGCGATGAACAGCACGGCAGCGCGCAACTGGGACTTGCGGCGTTTTACCACAACGCCCCCGGGCAAGGCGTACATCGCCTCGCAAATTTTATTCCTATCCATATCTTTTTCATTATTAATCGTTTGTATCTCCTTTGTAAACCGGTAAAATACAACACGCTAAATAATGAGCCGGCGCAGCCGGTAGACGTAGTAGTCTACGGCATGCAGGCCGACGGACAGGTCAGAAGATTTGAATTCCGAGGTTACTTTCACGACACCCGCCTCGAACCGGTTCGCCGCAAAACGGTCGGCGTTCTGGCCGGTTCCGGATCCGCCGCGCTGGGAAACGGGCACGACTGGGGCAGGAGATACTTCCCCCGCCACGCGGGGTAAATTCAGGTCGGCATTGTACTCGCGCTCGCAACGCCATTGGTCGTGGGAAGCGCGGTCGACCGAAATCGTGACGGCGGCATGCTCCGCAACGGACGCAGGAATCCCCCTGCCGCCCGTTTCGTAGAACAGGCAACACAGCAAGCCCGACAGTATGATCGCGATTTTACGCATGCCTGAATTTCGATCGGCAACAAAGATAAAAAAAATCCGGCAAACATCACGCCTCTGCGGGGCAAAAAGAACTTATTGGGGGATAAAAATATACGTAATCGTCCCTTGCTGGCGTGCCGGGGCGGAGTCGTCGATGTTGAAACGCGACCTGCGGGCCGAACCGAGCGCCGAAGAGCGCATGCACTCGTCCCCGCCTTCGACCACCCGGGCGTTCGTCACGTCGCCCGCACGGTTGACCGTAATCTCGACCACCACTTCGCCGCCGCCTTCGCATTTGTAGGCCGGGACGGCCAGGTAGCGGGACGTCCGCACCGGGTCGGTCAGCGAAAAGGAGACCGTGACGCGCCCCTTGACCTTGCGATCCTGGTGCTCGGAATCCTCCCCGGCACCGCGGCGCTGGCGGATGGCGCGCTCCTCGGCGAGCCCCTGTTCGTAAGCCTCGCGGTTGGCGCGCATGCGCTCCTCGGCCGCAGCTGCGGCATCGTTGAGCGCCGCGGCATTGGTACCGCGGTCGTCCCTGAGCTTTTCGTTCAGCGCGTTTTCGTTCGAGACCTGATTCTGGATGCTCCGCCAGTCGATCGGATCCTGCTCCTGCCGTTCGCGCGCCAGCCGTTCCAGCCTGTCGCGCTCCTGTTCCAGCTCGGCCAGCGTCTGCAGGTCGATATACATCCCCTGGGTATGGGGCTTGCGGCCGACGACGATCTTCGACGAAACGAAGGCGATCATCAGCACCAAGTAGGCGATGAGCGTCACGCACAACCCGATGCGGTGGTCGTACGTCCACGAACCGGCATCCTGCTTCCGTTTCTCGAAAGGCAGGCGCAGGCGGGGGCGTTTGACTCGTTTTTCCGGTTCCGGCGTCGGCATGGCGTGTTTCCTGTTTTTTCCGCACAAAAATACTGTTTTTTTCCGAAATATCCACCCCCGCCCGCGGCGATGTCGCAATAAACCCCTACTTTTTATAATAACCGCATAGGTACTTTTTATTAAGAAAAAATTTTTATCTTTGCGCGTAAATAATCGGAAACACTGCTTATGTCAACAAAACAACAAACGCTGAAGGCCCCGATCTCATTCTCCGGCAAGGGGCTCCACACGGGCGTCAAGGTAACCATGACCGTCAATCCCGCCGAAGTCGACACGGGGATCGTATTCCGCCGCACCGACCTCGAAGGGCAACCCATAATACCCGCACTCTGCGACTACGTCGTAGACACTTCGCGCGGCACGACCATCGAGAGCGGCGGCCACCGCGTAAGCACCATCGAACATATCATGTCGGCGCTCTGGACGCTGGGCGTGGACAACGCCGTGATCGACATCGACGCCCCCGAGACCCCCATCATGGACGGTTCGGCCTGCGCCTATGCCAAGGCCATCACCGAAACGGGCGTCGCCGACCAGGACGCCGAACGCAAATTCTACCACGTGACCGAAAAGATGGTCTACACGATCCCCGAGAAGGGCGTGGCCATCATCCTCTATCCCGACGACGAGTTTTCGGTCTCGGTGCACGTGGACTACAACTCGAAGGTCATCGGCAACCAGTACGCCACCTTCAACCCGGGTGACAACTACGCCGAGAAAATCTCGCCCTGCCGCACGTTCGTCTTCCTGCACGAACTGGAGCCGCTCATCAAAATGAACCTCATCAAGGGCGGCGACCTGGACAACGCCATCGTCGTGGTCGAAAACCCTGTCCCGGCCGACCAGCTGGAACACCTGAAAAAGATCTTCAACAAGCCCGACATCGAGATCAAGGCGGGCTACCTCAACAACCTCGAACTGCGCTGCAACAACGAACTGGCGCGCCACAAGCTGCTCGACCTGCTGGGCGACTTCGCACTGCTGGGCGTCCGCATCAAAGGCCGCGTCTGGGCCACCCGCCCCGGGCATTTCGCCAACACCGAGTTCATGAAGCAGCTCAAGCACACCATCCGCCGGGCCGGCGAAAAACCCCGTTTCCAGTACGACTGCCGCAAGCCGCCCCTCTACGACATCAACGACATCCGCCACATGCTGCCCCACCGTCCGCCGTTCCTGCTGGTCGACCGCATCTTCCACCGCGACGCGACGGACGTGGCCGGTATCAAGAACGTCACGATGAACGAACCCTTCTTCGTGGGGCATTTCCCCGAAGAGCCCGTCATGCCGGGCGTGCTGATCGTCGAGGCGATGGCCCAGTGCAGCGGCATCCTGGTGCTGGGCGACGTGCCCGACCCGGAGAACTACTCGACCTACTTCATGAAGATCGACGGCGTGAAATTCAAGCGCAAGGTCGTCCCCGGCGACACGCTCCAGTTCGAAATCCACCTCATGGAGCCCATCCGCCGCGGCGTGGCCGTCGTGGAGGCGAAGGCCTTCGTAGGCGAAACCCTCGCATGCGAAGCCGTCCTGATGGCCCAGGTCGTTAAAAACAAAAACAACAAGTAAGCGATGATCAGCAATCTGGCATACATCCATCCCGACGCCAAAATCGGGAACAATGTTACGGTGGAACCGTTCGCCTATATCGCCGGCGACGTCGTGATCGGCGACGGCTGCTGGATCGGGCCCGGCGCCGTGATCCACGACGGGGCGCGCATCGGCAAAGGATGCAGGATACATACCGCAGCCTCCGTCTCCTGCCTGCCGCAGGATCTGAAATTCGCAGGCGAGGTCACGACGGCCGAGATCGGCGACTACAACGACATCCGCGAGTATGTGACCATCAGCCGCGGCACGGCATCGCGCGGCAAGACGGTCGTGGGCGACCACAACCTGCTCATGGCCTACGTCCACATCGCCCACGACGACGTGGTGGGCAGCAACTGCGTCATCGCCAACCGCGTGTCGCTGGCCGGCGAGGTCGAGATCGGCGACTGGGTGGTGATCGGCGGCCATGCCGCCATACACCAGTGGACGCGCATCGGCGACCACGCCATGATCCAGGGCGGGGCGCTGCTGGGGCAGGACGCCCCTCCGTTCGTCATCGTACGCAACGACACGATGCGCTTCGCGGGCATCAACAAGATCGGGCTCTCGCGCCGCGGCTTCACCCCCGAGCGCATCGGCGAGATCCACGATGCCTGCCGCATCCTCTTCCAGAGCGGCCTGAACTACATGTCGGGGTGCGAGGAGGTCGAGAAGCAGGTACCCCAAAGCAAGGAACGCGACGAGCTGGTGAAATTCATCCGCGAATCGAAGCGCGGCATCATCAAGCCCTATGAAAGCGTATCGAAAGAGGAGTAAAATTTCCGTATAAATATTGGTATATTAGAAATTTTCACTATATTTGCAATGTCGAAAGACAAAGCAAGTGGTAAGGGGACGGGGAGTCCCCTTATTTTATACATATTTACGACCGGTATTCAGCTATGATCGACACAAAAAAGATAATCGAGGCGGCGGAGCGCAACCTGCAGGGGACGGACATGTACGTCGTGGGATGCACCTGCACGCCCGGCAACGATATCGAGCTGCTCATCGACAGCGACACCTCGGTGGCCATCGACGCCTGCGTCAGGCTCAGCCGCTCGATCGAGGAGGAATTGGATCGCGACGAGGAGGATTTCTCGCTGACGGTGGCTTCGGCCGGCATCGGGTCGGAGCTCAAGTGCCTGCGCCAGTACCGCAAGCTGGTCGGCAGCACGGTCGAGGTGCTGCTCACCTCGGGCATCAAGGTGCTGGCGAAACTCGACGCGGCCGACGACCAGGGCATCACCCTCTCCTACGAGGAGAAGCAGGCCGTCGAAGGCAAAAAACGCAAGCAACTGGTGACGGTGACGCGCCGTTACGGCTTCAGCGAAATCAAGTCCGCGCGGGAGTGGCTGGATTTCAAATAGGCACTCGCGCCGGACAACCCCGGACAAACGGCGGGGAGCCGCAGGCAAAAACAAGCATAAACTGAAAACAAGATAAACGACACAATGGACAATCTCAATCTTATCAGCAACTTTGCCGAGTTCAAAGAGCTGAAGAACATCGACAAGAGCACGATGATCGGTGTGCTGGAGGACGTTTTCCGCCACGCACTGCAGAAACAGTACGAGACGGACGAGAATTTCGACGTCATCATCAACCCCGAGAAGGGCGACCTGGAAATCTGGCGTAACCGCACCGTCGTCGAGGACGGCGCCGTCGAGAATCCCAATACGCAGATCGCCGTGTCGGAGGTCAAGGCCATCGACCCGACCTACGAGATCGGCGACGAATATGCCGACGAGATCAAACTCGCCTCGTTCGGCCGTCGCGCCGTGTTGTCGCTGCGCCAAAACCTGGCATCGCGCATCCTCGACCTGGAGAAGGCCAGCCTCTACGAGAAGTATTCGGAGAAGGTCGGCGAGATTGTCACCGGCGAAGTTTACCAGGTGTGGAAAAAGGAGGTGCTGATCCTCGACGACGAGGAGAACGAGCTGATCCTGCCCAAGGCGGAGCAGATTCCCAACGACTTCTACCGCAAGGGGGACACCATCAAGGCTATCGTCAAGTCGGTCGAGATGAACAATAACCAGCCGCGTATCATCCTTTCGCGCACGGCCAACCAGTTCCTCGAACGCCTCTTCGAGCAGGAGGTTCCCGAGATCTTCGACGGGCTGATCACCATCAAGAAGATCGTCCGCATCCCGGGCGAGCGCGCCAAAGTCGCCGTGGAGTCCTACGACGAACGCATCGACCCGGTAGGCGCATGCGTAGGCATGAAGGGTTCGCGCATCTACTCGATCGTCAAGGAGCTGCGCAACGAAAACATCGACGTGGTGAACTACACGGCCAACCCGTCGCTGATGATCCAGCGCGCGCTGAACCCTGCCAAGATTTCGAGCATCACCATCGACGAGGAGAAAATGACCGCTTCGGTCTACCTCAAACCCGACCAGGTGTCGCTGGCCATCGGCAAGGGAGGTCTCAACATCCGCCTCTCGAAAATGCTCACCGGCTATGACATCGACGTTTACCGCGAGGTCGAGGAGGAGGACGTGGCCCTCACGGAGTTCGCCGACGAAATCGACGGATGGATCATCGAAGCCCTGAAAGCCGCCGGCTGCGACACCGCCAAAAGCGTGCTGGAACTGCCCGTCGAAGAGATCGCCGCCCGTGCCGACCTGGAGCTGGAACAGGCACAGAAGGTCGTCGAAATCCTGAAGGCCGAATTTGAAGAGTAACATAAGCAAGAAAGGAAAACACAAGATATGGGTAATGAAAGAAAATTAAGGCTCATTCAGGTTGCAAAGGAGTTCAAGGTGGGACTGAATACCATCACGGACTTCCTGCAGAAGAAGGGCATCAAGAGCGACGGGTCGCCCAATACGCTGGTCGACGCGGAGACTTATGCCGTCCTGGAGAAGGAGTTCGGGGCGAACCGCGCCGCAGGCAATGCACGCGAGTCGATCCGCGAGCGTATCTCCCTGAAGCAGACGACCATCACCCTCGAAGAAGCTAAGAAGCAGGAGCGCGAGGAGGAAAAAGAGGTGGTCATCAAAAGCAACGTAATCAGCGTCAAGGACGAAATCCAGCAGCCGAAGTTCCTCGGCAAGATCGACCTGTCGCCCAAACCCAAGGCTGCCCCCGCCCCGAAGGCAGAAGCTGAAAAACCCGCCGCACAACATCCTGCGGCACCCGCTGCACCGGCACCTGCCCAGGCGCCCAAAGCTGCCGCACAGCCCGCACCTGCCCCCGCACCCGCAGTACCGGAAGCCCGTCCG
>OHOZ01001380.1_pt1 | contig 10871 bp, 12 predicted proteins | sample 1569931 | NCBI WGS metagenome assembly OHOZ01 (sample SAMEA3879572, study PRJEB24766) | human gut metagenome | biome: human-associated habitat; feature: feces | place: USA | collected 1985/1987
AGCCGCATTCGCCGGAGGGGTGCTGAATATCAAGCCTGTGCTTTCCGTCATTGACGGTGAGATCCACCTGCTGGGAAAAGCGCGCGGCTCTAAGATGGGAAACAATCTGCTCATTCAGGAGATTGGTAAGGCCGGCGGCATTGATTTCAGCAAGCCGGTTCTGCTTGGCTATAGTGGGATCTCTGACGCGCTGCTGCTGAAATATATTGAGGACAGCCGTCACATTTGGGAAGGCAGCTTGCAAGAAGTCCGATACACGACCGTAGGAAGCGTAATCGGAACCCATGCAGGTCCCGGCGCTGTCGTGGTAGCGTTTTTCAAACAATAAAAAGGAACTGTCAGGCAATCGTACCCCGGCTATCCAAATCCGTTTCTTTTTCCTTGACACTCGCGGCTTGGATTCCGCCCGCTTGACAACGCCGTTGCGGAAATGCGTTTCCTCAAACCTCCCAAAGAAAACAAATAATCCGGACCCATCTCCCGCAGGGAAGATTGGGTTCGGATTATATTGGTTTGGTGCCGGTTGCGGGGGTCGAACCCGCACGGGGGATTAGCCCAATGGTTTTTGAGTTTTGCACGCTATCTGGAACTGGGTGTACTTTAGTGGATTATAATGGTTTCTGTTTATCCACGAACATGACTAAATTCCTGTTTTATCAGTCAAAAATGTTCTAAAAATATCGAATAAAACTGAGAATCCATCAAATACCCTTCGATGTTTTTTACCCCAAAATCGCTTCAAAAAAGTAAGCCTCTGAAACCCGAAGATTTCAGAGGCTTTGTTTCTGTTCAACACTTTAGATGCAGGTATTTGAGGCTGTCCATGCCCGCAAGTCCCCCAAAAACATGCAACTTTCGTTCGCAAGTTTCGACACACCATAGCAATCAAAAGCAAAACCTTCGCTCAGCAACTGTTGCGTAATTACATTGCGATGCTGATCATCGTATTAATCTCTTAAGAATCCTTGGCTTACTCACTATTCTGTAATCTAGGCGCTGATTGTCTCATCGGGATCCATTACAAAATTGACTGCAACTATGATGGCCTGGTACAGAGGTCCCTCATCTATGGACAGTATCTTATACCAGTTTCTTCACCATAATCCAATTGGCTGACGCAACGTCAGCCGATTGCCAGCGTGTCAAAAGGCCTCGCAGGTTTTTCCGCTCACTGGTAGCAAATAAAAACATTTTCGGCCGCAGCATGCACGTGGAGGAAAATACATCCCAGGCTGTTAGTGTGTGAGCGTGCCGCCTTGGGATACATTTTTTGCCGAAAAAATGGTATTGAGGAGGCACTGACCTACTGTGACTTTCCCGGCAAACACCGGACGCGTATCCGCACCAACGACGTGATTGAGCCACTGAACAGTGAGATCCGCTGCGGGACTCGCGTGGTTGGGACATTCCTGGACAGGAACTCTGTCCTGACGCTGGTCTATGCTAGACTCCGCCACGTGGCAGGCACCCAGTGGGACAGCAAGAAATACATGAATACGAAGCACCCGGCCTCTCTGGACGACATCTCTATTGCCGACTGACTTCATCCAGCCGGAGTTTGCAAACTTTTTCGCATAATTCTCGCCGGAACCGCACCTTATCGATCGTTATTAGGCGCCTACTAGTGATATGCATAGCGCCGTCACTAATGAAGATGATACCCGGAGGGTCGAAAGGCTTCCCAGGTATTAGTGATTAGATTATTGGGTTTGGCAAACACCCATCAAATTGTTCATGGCGTTAGCTATTTTGAATTACTTCAGCAATTTCGTCAGCAATTTCTTCGACAGTATTAATTGCCGTATTTCTTGCCACTTTGTCTGCAAGTGATGGGCTGTAGTCGATAACTTCCTTCTTTGTTATGTTGTGCCAGACGGGGAGAAGCTGCTGTTCGCCAGAAATGGATCTTGTAATTAGCCCATCAAGTTCGTAGTTTGTCCATCCTTTTTTGATGAAATCACGGGAAATAACCACAATGCCAAAATTACTCTTTGCCAAACCAATATCAATTTTTCTTCTTAAACTGTCTCCTATTTTAAGTTCAAACTCATCATACCAAACGGATAATCCCTTATCTTTTAACGCCATAGCAAGTGGTCTCACCACTTCGTCTTTATCTTCTGATGCATGGGAGATAAACACATCATAGTCTCTTGGCGTGTAATCACTAGAAATCGGGGGGTCTTCTCTGCCAAGAAACAACGAAGGAACATCAGACAATGCCCTTTGAGTTATTGCAGGTAATGCCTGTGGCAAAACACGAACAGACGAACGTACATTTCCACGGAGGCCACGAAGATCTATGGCGATATGCCAATGTCCCGCGTGCGTTGTTTGTAATCTAATAGGGGAACGCCTGGCTAAACCTCCAATATACCGATAATTCTTGCCATTTTTATAGTTTGAAAAATTGGTGCTATCGAGTAACTGTACGTTTGCTGCAGATCCCTGTAAAGTTATCTCTACAATTCGACCTTTTTCGAGATTTCCTAAATCATAATGTGTAAAATTCATTGCGTTTTCTCCTTATTAAAGGGTCAAGATTGTTTCCCTAGAAACGCTATCCCTTTCATAAGATTTTTATATTCTATCATACGCATATTTGTATCAATTAGGTCATCGACAAGTTCATCGTAATGCGGGTATTTTCTCTGGAGTTCCTGCGGGGTATCTTCGGTATTGTTGGCCAGTTCTTTTTCATACCATTTACGATACTTAGCTTGCCAAGTGGTCAAATGAGGGCGAAGCCCTTTATTCAGGACTTTTTCCGTCAACTCAATCAAACCATTAGAGTAAGGCAATCTGCTTGCAGGTATATCTTTAAGAAGTTCTCTTGCAATTTTAAAGAATTCATACCAAGAGTCATACACCTCAGTAATAACATCATGTTCTTTATCAAACACCAGACCAATTTTTCTTGTGCTCAGTTCTATCCACAATTTGTATGCGATTTCTTGGTCTTTTTTGTTGTACGTTAGTTTTACACTGCTATCACCGATGCCCAAGCTAATCTCATTGATTGTGATTGACTTCCTGTTAATGCGATTGTTTACAGCACTGAATATCCAAGAAATTACAATAATAATCACGAGAAGTAGAACGATTGCAAACCAGTTAAGACTGAAAAGCACGACATTCCAACTTTCAAACTCTACGCCAAATATCTCCATGTTTACACCCCCAAATTCCGTTGCATCTGAAGTCGAGAGTTATTAATCAGGTTTCGGCGCAATACTCTATTATAAAATGCTTTTTCTATAATGGTATCAAAATGAGAAATAGCATAGTCCCAATCGTAAAAGTCCGCATATCCAGATTTAATATTATCGGCTAATCTTGCCGGCATGTCTGCATAATAGTAACCCCCATCGGGTGACTCACATACAGTCGGTAAGAAAATTCCGATAAGGCCCGAATTACCATTAATGCTCGGGCGAAGCCCTGCGTATATTTCCCAGTCGACATGTTTTCGGTTCTTTGTGTTTGGACCAACTAATACCACAATAACGGAAGAATCACTAATTTTGTCCTCACGAATTAAACGCTTAATGTACTCGTCGCTGTTGTCGGTACTATATTCGCCGTCCACAACAGACTTATTAATGATATTACCACTTAAGTACTTATCAATATATTCCTTATATGCCTGATCGTCCTTGTGATAAAAACTAATAAAAACCTTGTGCCGCTGGGTATAGTAACCGTACATTATTTTTCCTCCTAATTCCTAATCGATGTATTCTGTTAATATCTCATTGTTACCCTTAGAAAACCACGAATGATCTTCTTTTGCATAATAGGCCTATATGATTCTAAATCGCACTGAAGGAAATCTTCTGTATTTAGCAGCGTTTTTTATCCTTAGATACGACGGAATTCCTTCGATATCCTTGATTTTTAATACAGCAATGTTTATGCTCTGCCTATCCGCAAAACCAATCTCATGTGGAACCAACCAAGAGAGCTTTCAGATATAATACAAAGTAAATTAGAACCGCATGCCAGACTTCTTTTGATGGATTCTACAATTGGCTGGTCATTTTCTAACTTGCAGCTTCTTCTAAAACACGGCCTTGTATATCCAGGTAATACTTACTCCACCCGTATCACGCACGAAAAAAGCCTTTGTTCCCAATCTTCGGTCCCTGTAAAATTACCACCCAGATGTATTTCCATCATATTCTTTTAAACACAACAGAATCTATTTAATTAAAGTATAACTTGTAAATGCAACAATTTCAACTGAAAATTTTGTGAATAATTATTTCTAATTGTTAAATGACGATTTGGAATAAAACCAAACCGCCGTTTTGATATGCACCCCAAAAGTTGGACGATTCTGGTTAAATAGCTTCTGCGAAATGAGTTCGGTATTGCACCGGACTCGTTCCTTTTAACCGGAGTTTTACCCGGTCATTGTTGTAATAATCGATATATTTCTTTATTTCAGAAATCAGATGCTTTGCGTCCCGGAATTTCCTGCCATAGAACATTTCCGTTTTTAATAATCCAAAAAAGTTTTCCATCATTGCGTTATCGTAGCAGTTCCCTTTCCTGGACATGCTCTGTACAATTCCTTTTTCCTGCAGCCTCTGTTGATAATGTTTCATCTGATACTGCCAGCCCTGGTCCGAGTGCAGAATTGCCCCAGAGTTATCCGGAATCTTCTCAAAAGCTCTGTCCAGCATATCCATTGTCTGCTTGAAATCGGGATGCCGGGAAATATCATAGGCAATGATTTCTCCGTTGTACATATCCAAGATCGGAGACAGATATACCTTTTCCTCTCCTACCGCAAACTCGGACACATCTGTGGTGAGCTTCTGCATGGGCTTCTCAGCTTGGAAATTTCTGTTGAGGATATTGGGGGCTGTGTGTCCCACAACGCCCCTGTAGGACTTGTATTTGCTTTTCCGGCGGACGCAAAAAAATTGCACTGCCGCATAATCTTCTGTACAAGCTTGTGATTGGCAGAAATGCCCCGCTGGTGCAGCTCCATCGTAATGCGCCTGTACCCGTAGCGCCGTTTGTTTTCCAGAAATATTTCTCTTATAATTTCTTTCAAGGAAGTGTGCTTTTCTGGCTGATTCATCTGTTTCAGGGTGTAATAATAGGTGCTCCGGGCTATCCCTGCCAACGCCAGCAGGTCGGCCAGTTTGTATTTCCGCCTTAGTTCATTGATGATTTTGACCCGTTTCCATTCTCTCGGGCAATCCGTTTCTGAACTAAGGCTTGCAATTTCTTTAGATATTCATTCTCCATCCGAAGACGCTGCACTTCCGCTATGAGATCCTCTTTTGTCTGATCCGGCAGCTTCCTTTTTCGCCCAACATTCTTTCCCATTTTTGAAGCCCGTCCCCGGTGCTCTTCCAGAAGCGCCTGAGGCCCTTCCTCGTAGTATATACGCTCCCATTTCAGAAACAGCGACTTTGTGGGCAGGCTAAAGTGCGCCGATGCGGCTCCTGCCGAGAGTTGGTTCGTATGCGCATATTCTACCACTTCTATTTTGAATTCTCCAGTATATTTTTTCTGCTTTCTGTCCTGTTTTATAACTCCCTCCGCGCCATGCTCCCGATACTGCATTACCCACTCTTGAAGCATACTTTTGTGAACCCCGGCCAGCCTTGCACTGGCCGATATTGACATGCCATCCTCGACCACCCGCTGCACTGCTTCCAGCCTTATTTCATTGCTTATTTGGGACATAATATGACCCCCAAATGTCGGATTCTCTGTCCAACATTTGGGGGTCATATCACAGCCAATGTGGACCCGGAAAATGAAAAGGAGCTCATGGAGGCCATTGCAGAATTGACCCACGATAAGGCGGTCATCATGATTGCTCACCGGCTGAAAACCGTGCGCCATGCCGACCAAATTTTTGTTGTCGATCACGGTGAGATCGTCCAGCAGGGCACCCATGACGAGCTGGTTGCTGTTGACGGGCTCTACCGCCGCTTCGTGGTGGAGCGGCAGCAGGCCGCCGGGTGGAAGGTCTGATTTCACTTTGCATATTATTCAACAAAGCCCGTACCAGTTAAACTGATACGGGCTTTGTTATGCTCCGCGTTTATCCGTTCCCCTAACGCTAATAACACAGCGTCTGCAAGGAGCAGAGAAGCACCTTGCCGCCTCTCTGCTCCCTCACTTTCTTGCTTATTTTCGGGGATTTTCTTCATCGTCCAGCAGATCGGTCATATTTTTGAGACCGATGCCCAGCGTAGACCCATTGTGCAGCAGCGCCGAGGTAGTGGGAGGCAGGATCCCCGCCACGCCCAGCGCGATCAGCGTCAGGTTGAAGCCCACGATGAAGCGGTAGCTGCCGTGGATACGCTCCATCAGTGCCTCACCGAGCCTGCGCAGCGTTACCAGCGCGAAGAGATCCTCCGAGGAAACGGTGATGTCTGCGATCTCCCGGGCGATGGCCGCGCCGGTGGAGATGGCGATGCCCGCGTCCGCCTCCGACAGAGCAGGGGAGTCGTTGACGCCGTCGCCCACCATGATAACGGTGTGGCCCTTCGCCTTTTCCTGCCGGATAAATGCGGCCTTGTCCTCCGGCAGCACCTCGGCGTACACGGCGTCCACGCCCACCTCGGCGGCCACAGCCTCCGCCGTGCGGCGGTTGTCGCCGGTCATCATCACCACGTTGGCAAAGCCGCTCTCGTGCAGCGCCCTTACCGCCTCCCGTGCCTCCCGGCGCAGGGGATCGTGGATGCAGATGACCGCCGCCAGCTCCCCGTCTATGCTGAGGTACAGGTGGGAATACGCGGCGGGCAGGGTGTCAAATTTCGGCTGCTCTCCCGCCGGGATGCAGCTGCCTTCGTCCTCAAAGACAAAGTGTGCGCTGCCGATGATGACCTTCTTGCCCTCCACCATACTGGAGATGCCGTGGGCCACCACATACTGCACCTGCGAATGGTACTCCTCGTGGGTGAGCCCGTGCCGCTTTGCCTCCGCCACCACGGCGTTTGCCATGGAATGGGGATAATGCTCCTCCAGACAGGCGGCAAGCCGGAGCATTTCCGCCTCGTCGTGTCCGCCGAAGGGGACGACTGCCGCCACGGTGGGCGTCGCATAGGTCAGTGTGCCGGTCTTGTCGAACACAATGGTGTCCGCCTTGGCCACCGCCTCCAAAAAGCGTCCGCCCTTGACGGAGATGTGATAGCCGCTGCTCTCCCGCATGGCGGACAGCACCGCGATGGGGATGGCCAGCTTCAGGGCGCAGGAGAAGTCCACCATCAGCACCGAGAGCATTTTCGTCACATTCCGGGTCAGAAGATAGGTCAGCGCCGTGCCGCCCAGCGTATAGGGCACCAGCCTGTCTGCCATCCGGGCCGCCTTGTCCTCGGCAGTGGATTTCAGCTTCTCCGACTCCTCGATCATTCGAACCACCCGGTCATACCGCCCACTGCCGGAGGATTTCTCCACGGAGATGACGCACTCGCCCTCCTCCGCCACCGTCCCGGCATAGACGGGACTGCCGGGGTGCTTCGCCACGGGCATGGACTCGCCGGTGAGGGAGGACTGGTTCACCATGGCCTCGCCCTCCACCACCCGGCCATCCAGCGGGATCATGCCGCCGGTGCGGATCACGATACGGTCCCCCGGCTTCACATCGGTGATTTTCGTCAGCACCTCGGTGCCGTTTACCTGCTGCCAGACGCTGTCCACCCGCAGGCTCATGGCGGAGGCGAGGTCGGCCACGGACTTTTTGTGGGTCCATTCCTCCAGAATTTCGCCCAAATGCAGCATGAACATCACAGAGCCGGCGGTGGCAAAATCGCCCCGTGCCATGGACACCGTGACGGCGGTGGCATCCAGCACGGCGACGGACAGTTTGCCGTGCCACAGTGCCGAAAGCCCCTCCCGGATGTACTTTACGGAGCGGAGCAGTGCCAGTGCCGTGGTGATGGGCGCAGGCAGAAACAGCTTGGAGATGCACCGCCGCATGATGGCGATAGCCAGCTTGTCCTCAAACTCCCGGTTCAGTGCCCGGGAGGTATGCTCCGGCACCAGCTCCATGGCCTCTGCCTTGGCGAAGGAGAACACCGCCAGCGCACGAATTATGCTTCCACGCTCCGCGTCATAGAGCACTACCGCGTCCTGCGTCCGGTCGTAGACCCTGACCTCCTGTACGCCGTCCTGGGCGCGCAGATAGTATTCCAGCACATCCGCTTGGGATAACGTCATCCGCCCGCAGCACAGGTGTACCCGCAGCCGTCCGGTCATTTCATGTAGGATCTTGCACTTCATGGCTCACTCCGCCTTGCTTTCCTCCGCAGAAGCATCCTCCACCACAGCAGCAGCCTCCGCCTCTGCACGGCATTCGTTGATTGCCTTCGCATCGGCATAAACATCCTCCGCACCCTCACGCACCGCCGTGACCGTTTTCATCACGCCCTCCTTAGCACGCAGTGCGGCGGCAGTGGTGTGGGCATAGACCTTCTTGGCATCCTTGCTGCCCAGCAGCTTGATGCCCGCCGTGCCGAACAGCACGCCTGCTGCAAATAAACCGAGTTTTTTCATAATGATTGTCCTCCTATATAAAATATATATGTCAAACCGATGGCCGCGATGGCGGCATCGGAATGAGTTTCGTGTTTTTCCCCGAAGCTGCTCTTGAAACAACGGTGTAATCAATGTCCATATGTCCTAAGGCATCCCGGTGTATTTCATTTATCTGCCGACGAATTTGATCCTCACGATCTGCATTTTCATCACTCCGTCGCCGACTCTGGCGAGGAAGCGGAAAAATCCGCTGACGGACGGGTCCTTCAAATCGTTGTAGCCCAGCATATAGCCTCGCCTGGTGACCTGCAAGCGGCTATCCCACGCACTGATCTCTTGGGGAGCGTCCGAAACCGCAAAATATGCGCCGACATCCCTGATCTTCGCACTCTTGAGCCATGTTTTTGCAATCATCTTTACCGCCGTTCGATTTGCTGCGTCAAATACCAATACGCCGCCGGGGAACGCATCCGCCATGGCCAGCATAAGTGCTCTGACCTGTTCCGTCAGGAAATAATAGAATACGCCGGAGGCAAAGAACACCGCACCGTTTGAAGCATCAATTTGAGAAAACCACGCCGTATCGTTCAGATTACAGGGGATATTTTCCTCCCGCTCCCCGGCGGGCAGCAGCTCATTCCGCGCAGCAATCACATCGGGAAAGTCCAGATTGTAGATTTTGCAGCTTCCGTTGTCGCAGCTTCTTCCAGTGCTGTCCAGCCCGCAGCCCAGATTGACCACCGCCGCATTGGGGTGAGATTTCAGATAATCCCGCACCTCAAAAGCAAGGTCATTCTGCCGCATGGCCACCTCCAGTGAACCGAAACGCTGCATCAGGCCGCGGGAGTTTTTCTCCGCCTCAGAAAAATCGTAGTCGATCTCGTCAATCAGGCGAACCGCTGTTTCGTCCCGGTAGAGATTCGGGTATAGTTCTGAGCAGACCTTCCGCGCATACAGCGGAATGATCAGCGTCTCCTGTACGGTGTTTTTCTCGATTTTGTATTTCATGGGTATCACTCACTTTCTGATAAATGGCAGTTCCGGCATACAGTCACGCTCGGCGATGTGTGCCAGCATTTCGGCGAACCCCTTTGGATCGCGAATCTGATATTGCATGTGATCGTATCCCTCAAACACGGGATAATGGCCGCAGGGGTAGGCTTCCATCACTGCTTGACGGTATTTGAAATGATCTTCTATACTGCCAAACTCGAAATAGGTATGTTTTTGCAATTCTTTTGAAAGCGGCGGAAAGGGTTTATCCTCCAGACTGTCCGAAATCTGCCGCCGCAAATTTGTATAGGTCAGATTTTTCCCTGCGTCTATAAAATGCGACTTTATGGAATCGTCGTCACACCACAGTATCTTTTTCAGCGTACCGCCCTTCGACCAATATAGGCTCTTGATGGCAAAATACAGAAACGGCGTCATGATACGGCGCGTGCCCTTTCCGATTTGGGCGAACTGCCCGCCGTCAAAGAAAGCGTGCTCCACGGGCAGCTTCGTCTGCGTCAGAAACGCCATGGCAAGGTCTGCACCGATGGAAGAAGCGACCACCATCGCCAGCCGCTCCACGCCCTGTCGATGCAGAAAGTCCTCCACCTGCCGTATTTCGTCCAGCTTGCTGACATATTTCTGCCCCTCGCAGTAAACGGTGGAGGTGGGCAAGATGCAGAAATATCGATCCTGCAAATACCTCGCAATCGGTTCGCTGCTCGCTCCTGTCACACCCATTGCATGAAAGAACAGCACGGCAGGATTCCTCCTGTCGCCATATGTTTGAAACAGCATTTCTATCACCTCATATTTTCATAAAAAGCATCATAATCGCCGCCAGTGCTGCCGAAATGACCGCCATACCAATTGTGCCGAACAACCACTTTTTGCCCTTATCCTTGGCTGTAATGTAGGGTTTCAGGTCTTCCGTTCCCGGAATTTCCCATGCGTTCGTATGTCCTACCCAATAGCCGTCAACCCAAAATCGGTCTATGAGATTCATAACGGACAGTATGACCAGCAGCTGCCAAAAGCCCTGAACGAAGCCCTTTGCGCCGTTGAGCGCATAGACGCAGACCAGCACATAGGCGATGTATCCGGGGACGCAGACAGCTTTGAAAATCAAAGCATTTCGCTTTATTTTTTTGTGTGTTGTAAGCCCCAGCTTTACGCACCTACCTTGAACTTCAGGGCTGTAAAGATGCACCATGCCCACCGCGCCCTTGCGGATACCGATGGCGCAAACCAAAATGAGCAGAACGCCAAGTCCTATGCCTTCCAAAATCACCTGTAAAATCATCATTTACTTCCTTATCCCAGCGCCACATCCAGCGTCATCATGACGCTAAAGCCCACGGCAAAGAAAA
>OHOZ01001388.1_pt1 | contig 10845 bp, 9 predicted proteins | sample 1569931 | NCBI WGS metagenome assembly OHOZ01 (sample SAMEA3879572, study PRJEB24766) | human gut metagenome | biome: human-associated habitat; feature: feces | place: USA | collected 1985/1987
GACTGGCAGATTGCGGCAATCCTCAACATCGGTCAACGTGCGAAGCATCCGCTGTTTGTTACCAACGTTGATGACACCCGTCTGGATGATATCGCGGCGTGGACTTACCGCGCACCGGTTGAAGATCAGGCGCGTTTAGGTTTTGCCATCGCCCATGCGCTGGATAACTCTGCGCCAGCGGTTGACGGTATCGAACCTGAGCTGCAAAGCAAAATCGACGTCATCGTGCAGGCACTGGCAGGTGCGAAGAAACCGTTGATTATCTCCGGGACGAACGCCGGTAGCATAGAGGTGATTCAGGCTGCGGCTAACGTCGCGAAAGCCCTGAAAGGTCGCGGCGCTGACGTTGGTATCACCATGATTGCCCGTTCCGTCAACAGCATGGGGCTGGGCATTATGGGTGGCGGTTCGCTTGAAGAAGCGTTGACCGAACTGGAAACCGGACGCGCCGACGCGGTGGTGGTGCTGGAAAACGATCTGCATCGTCACGCTTCCGCTACCCGCGTGAATGCTGCGCTGGCTAAAGCGCCGCTGGTGATGGTGGTTGATCATCAACGCACAGCGATTATGGAAAACGCCCATCTGGTACTTTCTGCTGCCAGCTTTGCTGAAAGCGACGGTACGGTGATCAACAACGAAGGCCGCGCCCAACGTTTCTTCCAGGTTTACGATCCTGCTTATTACGACAGCAAAACTGTCATGCTGGAAAGCTGGCGCTGGTTACACTCGCTGCACAGCACCCTGCTGAGCCGTGAAGTGGACTGGACGCAGCTCGACCATGTGATTGACGCTGTTGTGGCGAAAATCCCGGAACTGGCAGGTATCAAAGATGCTGCGCCGGATGCGACATTCCGTATTCGTGGGCAGAAACTGGCCCGTGAACCGCACCGTTACAGCGGTCGTACCGCCATGCGCGCCAATATCAGCGTTCATGAGCCGCGTCAGCCGCAGGATATTGACACCATGTTCACCTTCTCGATGGAAGGTAACAACCAGCCGACCGCGCACCGTTCGCAAGTGCCGTTTGCCTGGGCGCCGGGCTGGAACTCCCCGCAGGCGTGGAACAAATTCCAGGACGAAGTGGGCGGCAAACTGCGCTTTGGCGATCCGGGCGTGCGTCTGTTTGAAACCAGCGAAAATGGTCTGGATTACTTCACCAGCGTACCGGCACGCTTCCAGCCGCAGGACGGGAAATGGCGTATCGCGCCGTATTACCACCTGTTTGGCAGCGATGAATTGTCACAGCGTGCTCCGGTCTTCCAGAGCCGTATGCCGCAGCCGTACATCAAACTCAACCCAGCGGATGCCGCGAAGTTAGGTGTGAACGCAGGTACACACGTCTCCTTTAGTTACGATGGCAACACGGTCACGCTGCCGGTTGAAATCGCTGAAGGGCTGACGGCAGGGCAGGTGGGCTTGCCGATGGGTATGTCCGGTATTGCTCCGGTGCTGGCTGGCGCGCATCTTGAGGATCTCAAGGAGGCACAACAATGAGTTGGATATCACCGGAACTGATTGAGATCCTGCTGACCATCCTCAAAGCGGTGGTGATCCTGCTGGTGGTTGTCACCTGCGGGGCATTCATGAGCTTTGGCGAACGTCGCCTGCTGGGTCTGTTCCAGAACCGTTACGGACCTAACCGTGTTGGCTGGGGCGGTTCGCTCCAGCTGGTTGCGGACATGATCAAAATGTTCTTTAAAGAAGACTGGATCCCGAAATTCTCGGATCGCGTCATCTTTACCCTGGCACCGATGATTGCCTTTACCTCGCTGCTGCTGGCCTTTGCGATTGTGCCAGTCAGTCCGGGTTGGGTGGTTGCCGACCTGAACATCGGGATTTTGTTCTTCCTGATGATGGCAGGTCTGGCGGTTTACGCGGTGCTGTTTGCGGGCTGGTCAAGTAACAACAAATACTCGTTGCTGGGTGCGATGCGTGCTTCTGCGCAGACCCTGAGCTACGAAGTGTTCCTCGGGCTTTCCCTGATGGGCGTGGTGGCGCAGGCCGGTTCATTCAACATGACCGACATCGTCAACAGCCAGGCGCATGTGTGGAACGTTATCCCGCAATTCTTTGGTTTTATTACCTTTGCCATCGCGGGCGTGGCGGTATGTCACCGTCACCCGTTTGACCAGCCGGAAGCCGAGCAGGAACTGGCGGATGGTTACCACATTGAATATTCCGGTATGAAGTTCGGTCTGTTCTTCGTGGGTGAGTACATCGGGATTGTGACCATCTCTGCATTGATGGTGACGCTGTTCTTCGGTGGCTGGCAAGGCCCGTTGTTACCGCCATTCATCTGGTTCGCGCTGAAAACCGCGTTCTTTATGATGATGTTCATTTTGATTCGTGCGTCGTTACCGCGTCCGCGTTATGACCAGGTAATGTCCTTCGGCTGGAAAATCTGCCTGCCGCTGACGCTGATCAACTTGCTGGTAACGGCGGCTGTCATTCTCTGGCAGGCGCAATAAGGGGCAATAAGACCATGACCTTAAAAGAATTGTTAGTAGGTTTCGGCACCCAGGTTCGTAGTATCTGGATGATCGGCCTGCACGCGTTCGCCAAACGCGAAACGCGAATGTACCCGGAAGAGCCGGTCTATCTGCCGCCCCGTTATCGTGGTCGTATCGTTCTGACCCGCGACCCGGACGGCGAAGAGCGTTGCGTAGCCTGTAACCTCTGCGCGGTAGCCTGCCCGGTCGGCTGTATCTCGCTGCAAAAAGCAGAAACCAAAGACGGTCGCTGGTACCCGGAATTTTTCCGCATCAACTTCTCACGCTGCATTTTCTGTGGTCTGTGCGAAGAAGCCTGTCCGACCACGGCGATTCAGTTAACCCCGGATTTCGAAATGGGGGAATACAAGCGCCAGGATCTGGTTTACGAAAAAGAGGATCTGCTGATCTCCGGTCCGGGCAAATACCCGGAATATAACTTCTACCGGATGGCAGGTATGGCAATCGACGGCAAAGATAAGGGCGAAGCAGAGAACGAAGCCAAGCCTATCGACGTCAAGAGCCTGTTACCGTAAGGAGAGGGGCAATGGAGTTCGCTTTTTATATCTGTGGCCTGATAGCCATACTTGCGACCTTGCGAGTGATCACCCATACCAATCCGGTACACGCACTGCTGTACCTGATTATTTCGCTGCTGGCGATTTCCGGGGTGTTCTTCTCACTGGGCGCTTACTTCGCCGGTGCGCTGGAAATTATCGTCTACGCGGGTGCCATTATGGTGCTGTTCGTGTTCGTGGTGATGATGCTCAACCTGGGCGGTTCAGAAATCGAACAGGAACGCCAGTGGCTGAAACCGCAGGTGTGGATTGGTCCGGCAATTTTGTCGGCCATCATGCTGGTGGTGATTGTTTACGCCATCCTTGGTGTTAATGATCAGGGTATCGACGGTACGCCAATCAGTGCTAAAGCAGTGGGTATTACGCTGTTCGGGCCTTACGTACTGGCGGTGGAACTGGCTTCTATGCTGCTGCTCGCGGGTCTGGTTGTGGCCTTCCACGTCGGTCGTGAAGAGCGTGCGGGTGAAGTGCTGAGCAATCGTAAAGACGACAGCGCGAAAAGAAAAACGGAGGAGCACGCATGATCCCCTTACAACATGGACTGATCCTCGCGGCAATCTTATTCGTTCTTGGCTTAACCGGTCTGGTTATCCGTCGCAATCTGCTGTTTATGCTGATTGGTCTGGAAATCATGATTAACGCCTCCGCGCTGGCCTTTGTGGTCGCCGGAAGCTACTGGGGTCAGACCGACGGTCAGGTGATGTACATTCTCGCCATCAGCCTCGCGGCGGCAGAAGCGAGTATCGGCCTTGCGCTGCTGCTGCAACTTCACCGTCGTCGCCAGAACCTGAACATCGATTCAGTAAGTGAGATGCGCGGATGAACATGCTTGCCTTAACCATTATTTTGCCATTGATTGGCTTCGTCCTGCTGGCGTTCTCCCGTGGGCGCTGGTCTGAAAACGTTTCGGCGATCGTCGGCGTTGGCTCTGTGGGCCTGGCGGCGCTGGTAACCGCCTTTATCGGCGTTGATTTCTTCGCTAACGGCGAGCAGTCATACAGCCAGCCGCTGTGGACGTGGATGTCGGTAGGCGACTTTAACATCGGTTTTAACCTGGTGTTGGACGGCCTGTCGCTGACCATGCTCTCGGTGGTCACTGGTGTGGGTTTCCTTATTCACATGTACGCCTCCTGGTACATGCGCGGTGAAGAGGGCTACTCTCGCTTCTTCGCCTACACCAACCTGTTCATCGCCAGCATGGTAGTTCTGGTTCTCGCCGATAACCTGCTGCTGATGTACCTCGGCTGGGAAGGCGTGGGCCTGTGCTCCTATCTGCTGATCGGTTTCTATTACACCGATCCGAAGAATGGCGCAGCGGCAATGAAAGCGTTCGTCGTGACCCGTGTGGGTGACGTTTTCCTCGCTTTCGCACTGTTCATTCTTTACAACGAACTGGGCACCCTGAACTTCCGCGAAATGGTGGAACTGGCACCAGCGCACTTTGCTGACGGCAATAACATGCTGATGTGGGCGACGCTGATGCTGCTGGGCGGTGCGGTCGGTAAATCTGCGCAGTTGCCGTTGCAGACATGGCTTGCTGACGCGATGGCGGGCCCGACGCCTGTCTCCGCGCTGATCCACGCCGCAACGATGGTAACCGCGGGTGTCTACCTGATCGCCCGTACCCACGGCCTGTTCCTGATGACGCCGGAAGTTCTGCATCTGGTGGGTACTGCGAATACCCTCATTTATGTAAAAGGACAAGGCATCGTATTGAATGAGCCTTCCGTGGTGGCCATTCGTCAGGATCGTGCCGGTTCACCGAAAAGCGTAGCTGCAGTAGGTCATGACGCGAAGCAGATGCTGGGCCGTACGCCGGGCAATATTGCTGCCATTCGCCCAATGAAAGACGGCGTTATCGCCGACTTCTTCGTGACTGAAAAAATGCTCCAGCACTTCATCAAACAAGTGCACAGCAACAGCTTTATGCGTCCAAGCCCGCGCGTTCTGGTTTGTGTACCGGTTGGCGCGACCCAGGTTGAACGCCGCGCAATTCGTGAATCCGCGCAGGGCGCTGGTGCCCGTGAAGTCTTCCTGATTGAAGAACCGATGGCTGCCGCAATTGGTGCTGGCCTGCCGGTTTCTGAAGCGACCGGTTCTATGGTGGTTGATATCGGTGGTGGTACCACTGAAGTTGCTGTTATCTCCTTGAACGGCGTGGTTTACTCCTCTTCCGTGCGCATTGGTGGTGATCGTTTCGACGAAGCTATCATCAACTATGTGCGTCGTAATTACGGTTCTCTGATCGGTGAAGCCACCGCAGAACGTATCAAGCACGAAATCGGTTCGGCTTACCCGGGCGATGAAGTCCGTGAAATCGAAGTTCGTGGCCGTAACCTGGCAGAAGGTGTTCCACGCGGTTTTACCCTGAACTCCAACGAAATCCTCGAAGCACTGCAGGAACCGCTGACCGGTATTGTGAGCGCGGTAATGGTTGCACTGGAACAGTGCCCGCCGGAACTGGCTTCCGACATCTCCGAGCGCGGCATGGTGCTCACCGGTGGTGGCGCACTGCTGCGTAACCTTGACCGTTTGTTAATGGAAGAAACCGGCATTCCAGTCGTTGTTGCTGAAGACCCGCTGACCTGTGTGGCGCGCGGTGGCGGCAAAGCGCTGGAAATGATCGACATGCACGGCGGCGACCTGTTCAGCGAAGAGTAATCGGATGCAGGCAGGGGAAATGTCTGTTTACCCTGCCTGGTCTGATACGAGAATACGCATAACTTATGAAGCCAATTTTTAGCCGTGGCCCGTCGCTACAGATTCGCCTTATTCTGGCGGTGCTGGTGGCGCTCGGCATTATTATTGCCGACAGCCGCCTGGGGACGTTCAGTCAAATCCGTACTTATATGGATACCGCCGTCAGTCCTTTCTACTTTGTTTCCAATGCTCCTCGTGAATTGCTGGATGGCGTATCGCAGACGCTGGCCTCGCGTGACCAACTAGAACTTGAAAACCGGGCGTTACGTCAGGAACTGTTGCTGAAAAACAGTGAACTGCTGATGCTTGGACAATACAAACAGGAGAACGCGCGTCTGCGCGAGCTGCTGGGTTCCCCGCTGCGTCAGGATGAGCAGAAAATGGTGACTCAGGTTATCTCCACGGTTAACGATCCTTATAGCGATCAAGTTGTTATCGATAAAGGTAGCGTTAATGGCGTTTATGAAGGCCAGCCGGTCATCAGCGACAAAGGTGTTGTTGGTCAGGTGGTGGCCGTCGCTAAACTGACCAGTCGCGTGCTGCTGATTTGTGATGCGACCCACGCGCTGCCAATCCAGGTGCTGCGCAACGATATCCGCGTAATTGCAGCCGGTAACGGTTGTACGGATGATTTGCAGCTTGAGCATCTGCCAGCGAATACGGATATTCGTGTTGGTGATGTGCTGGTGACCTCCGGTCTGGGCGGTCGTTTCCCGGAAGGCTATCCGGTCGCGGTTGTCTCTTCCGTAAAACTCGATACCCAGCGCGCTTATACTGTGATTCAGGCGCGTCCGACTGCAGGACTGCAACGTTTGCGTTATCTGCTGCTGCTGTGGGGCGCGGATCGTAACGGCGCTAACCCGATGACGCCGGAAGAGGTGCATCGTGTTGCTAATGAACGTCTGATGCAGATGATGCCGCAGGTATTGCCTTCGCCAGACGCGATGGGGCCAAAGTTACCTGAACCGGCAACGGGGATCGCTCAGCCGACTCCGCAGCAACCGACGACAGGAAATGCAGCTACTGCGCCTGCTGCGCCCACACAGCCTGCTGCTAATCGCTCTCCACAAAGGGCTACGCCGCCGCAAAGTGGTGCTCAACCGCCTGCGCGTGCGCCGGGAGGGCAATAGTGGCGAGCTATCGTAGCCAGGGACGTTGGGTAATCTGGCTCTCTTTCCTCATTGCGCTGTTGCTGCAAATCATGCCCTGGCCGGATAACCTGATTGTTTTCCGGCCAAACTGGGTGTTACTCATCTTGTTGTATTGGATCCTGGCCTTGCCTCATCGCGTAAATGTGGGCACAGGTTTTGTGATGGGTGCCATACTGGATCTGATCAGCGGCTCGACGCTTGGCGTACGCGTATTGGCGATGAGCATCATTGCTTACCTGGTGGCGCTGAAATACCAGCTTTTCCGCAACCTCGCATTATGGCAGCAGGCGCTGGTCGTCATGTTGCTTTCGCTGGTGGTGGATATTATTGTTTTCTGGGCAGAGTTTTTAGTGATTAACGTCTCTTTCAGACCGGAAGTGTTCTGGAGTAGTGTAGTCAATGGGGTGCTCTGGCCGTGGATTTTCTTGCTGATGCGTAAAGTCCGTCAGCAGTTTGCAGTGCAATAAAGGTTTCTATGACTTCTCTGTATTTAGCTTCCGGTTCTCCGCGTCGTCAGGAGTTACTTGCGCAACTTGGCGTGACCTTTGAACGTATTGTTACGGGCATTGAGGAGCAGCGTCAGCCGCAGGAGAGCGCGCAGCAGTATGTTGTGCGTCTGGCGCGCGAGAAAGCACAGGCGGGTGTCGCGCAAACGGCGCAGGATCTCCCGGTGCTGGGTGCGGATACTATCGTTATCCTGAATGGAGAAGTGCTGGAGAAACCGCGCGACGCAGAGCATGCGGCGCAGATGTTGCGCAAATTATCGGGTCAGACCCATCAGGTGATGACGGCAGTGGCGTTGGCCGACAGCCAGCACATTCTCGATTGCCTGGTGGTCACCGATGTGACTTTCAGAACGTTAACAGACGAAGACATCGCGGGCTATGTCGCCAGCGGTGAACCGTTAGATAAAGCAGGTGCATACGGTATTCAGGGGCTGGGTGGCTGTTTTGTCAGGAAGATAAATGGCAGCTATCACGCCGTAGTCGGCTTACCGCTGGTTGAAACGTATGAATTATTAAGTAATTTTAACGCACTGCGTGAGAAAAGGGATAAACATGACGGCTGAATTGTTAGTAAACGTAACGCCTTCGGAAACGCGAGTGGCGTATATTGATGGCGGTATTCTGCAGGAAATTCATATTGAACGTGAGGCGCGACGCGGAATAGTAGGCAATATCTACAAGGGTCGTGTAAGTCGTGTACTTCCGGGTATGCAGGCGGCTTTTGTAGATATTGGGCTGGATAAAGCCGCGTTTCTTCATGCATCCGATATCATGCCGCACACCGAATGTGTGGCGGGTGAAGAACAAAAGCAATTCACGGTGCGCGACATCTCGGAACTGGTTCGTCAGGGGCAAGATCTGATGGTGCAGGTGGTGAAAGATCCGCTTGGCACTAAAGGTGCGCGCCTGACCACCGATATCACGCTGCCTTCTCGCTATCTGGTCTTTATGCCAGGGGCTTCTCACGTTGGGGTTTCCCAACGTATTGAAAGCGAATCAGAACGTGAACGCCTGAAAAAAGTGGTCGCAGAGTATTGCGACGAGCAGGGCGGGTTTATCATCCGTACCGCAGCGGAAGGGGTTGGCGAGGCTGAACTGGCCTCCGATGCCGCTTATCTGAAACGCGTCTGGACCAAAGTTATGGAGCGTAAAAAACGCCCGCAGACCCGTTATCAGCTGTACGGCGAACTGGCGCTGGCGCAGCGTGTTCTGCGTGATTTCGCCGATGCCGAACTGGACCGCATTCGCGTTGACTCACGCCTGACTTACGAAGCATTGCTGGAGTTTACCTCGGAGTACATTCCCGAGATGACCAGCAAGCTGGAGCATTACACCGGACGCCAGCCGATTTTCGATCTCTTTGATGTCGAAAACGAAATCCAGCGAGCGCTGGAACGCAAAGTAGAACTGAAATCCGGTGGTTATCTGATTATCGACCAGACCGAAGCGATGACCACCGTGGACATCAATACCGGGGCGTTTGTCGGTCATCGCAATCTGGACGACACCATTTTCAATACCAATATTGAAGCGACGCAGGCTATCGCTCGCCAGTTACGGTTGCGCAATCTGGGCGGGATTATCATTATTGATTTCATCGATATGAATAATGAAGATCACCGCCGACGCGTGCTGCACTCGCTGGAGCAGGCATTGAGCAAAGACCGGGTGAAAACCAGCGTTAATGGTTTTTCGGCGCTGGGGCTGGTGGAGATGACGCGTAAACGCACCCGCGAAAGCATTGAGCACGTACTGTGTAACGAATGCCCAACCTGCCACGGTCGCGGAACGGTGAAAACCGTGGAAACGGTATGCTATGAAATCATGCGCGAGATTGTTCGTGTCCACCATGCTTACGACTCCGACCGTTTCCTGGTCTATGCTTCTCCGGCAGTAGCTGAAGCCTTGAAAGGCGAAGAGTCACACTCGCTGGCGGAAGTGGAAATTTTCGTTGGTAAACAGGTTAAAGTACAAATTGAACCGCTCTATAACCAGGAGCAGTTTGACGTCGTAATGATGTAAACAGATGCTGGGCCGCCATCCGGCAAAGGGTTTTTGAGTCACATTTTTAGCAGACAAGGAGTGACGGGTGAGGCGATTGCCGGGGATTTTACTGCTTACTGGAGCCGCGCTCGTTGTGATCGCTGCCCTGCTGGTTAGCGGCCTGCGTATTGCTTTACCGCATCTTGACGCCTGGCGTCCGGAAATCCTCAACAAAATAGAATCCGCGACTGGCATGCCGGTAGAAGCCAGTCAGCTCTCAGCCAGCTGGCAGAATTTTGGCCCGACGCTTGAAGCACACGACATCCGTGCAGAACTAAAAGATGGCGGCGAATTTTCGGTTAAACGCGTTACTCTGGCGCTGGATGTCTGGCAGAGCTTGTTACATATGCGCTGGCAGTTTCGCGACCTCACTTTCTGGCAGCTGCGCTTTCGCACCAACACTCCTATCACCAGCGGTGGTGGTAATGATAGCCTGGAAGCCAGTCACATCAGCGATCTGTTTCTTCGTCAATTTGACCATTTCGATCTCCGCGACAGTGAAGTCAGTTTTCTGACGCCATCCGGTCAGCGCGCCGAGCTGGCGATCCCACAACTCACCTGGCTGAACGATCCACGTCGACACCGTGCGGAAGGCCTGGTAAGCCTCTCCAGCCTTACCGGACAGCACGGCGTGATGCAGGTGCGCATGGATTTGCGCGATGATGAGGGGTTGTTAAGCAATGGTCGCGTCTGGCTACAGGCGGATGACATCGACCTGAAGCCGTGGCTCGGTAAATGGATGCAGGACAATATTGCTCTGGAAACGGCACAGTTCTCCCTTGAAGGCTGGATGACGATCGACAAAGGCGATGTAACCGGCGGTGACGTCTGGCTGAAACAGGGCGGTGCCAGCTGGTTGGGCGAGAAGGAAACGCATACGCTGTCGGTGGATAATCTGACCGCGCATATTACGCGTGAAAATCCGGGCTGGCAGTTCTCTATTCCCGATACACGGATCACGATGGACGGTAAACCCTGGCCGAGCGGAGCATTGACGCTGGCCTGGATACCGGAACAGGACGTTGGCGGCAAAGACAATAAACGCAGTGACGAACTCCGGATTCGCGCCAGTAATCTGGAGCTGGCAGGCCTGGAGGGCATACGCCCGCTGGCCGCGAAACTTTCACCTGCACTGGGTGATGTTTGGCGCTCCACACAACCGAGCGGCAAGATTAACACTCTGGCGCTGGATATCCCGCTTCAGGCGGCAGACAATACCCGTTTTCAGGCATCGTGGAGCGATCTGGCCTGGAAGCAATGGAAATTATTACCGGGTGCGGAACACTTCTCCGGGACGCTTTCCGGCAGCGTTGAAAATGGTTTGCTTACCGCGTCGATGAAGCAGGCAAAGATGCCTTACGAAACGGTATTCCGTGCG
>OHOZ01001393.1_pt1 | contig 10830 bp, 10 predicted proteins | sample 1569931 | NCBI WGS metagenome assembly OHOZ01 (sample SAMEA3879572, study PRJEB24766) | human gut metagenome | biome: human-associated habitat; feature: feces | place: USA | collected 1985/1987
TCGTATTTGAACTTGCGGCAGTGCGAGCCGGCGTCGACAACGCCCTTCTTGGCGCACAGGCAGGATTCGCCGTCGAGTTTCGCGGAATGGACGCAGTAGGAGCAGAATTTTTCTATCTTTCTTCGGAACAGCATGGCGGTTTCCTCGTTTCAGACGATTTTTAACTATTATATAATACCGCGGCGCGGATTTCCAGTCCTCTTTTTCCGAAGTGCGGGAAAAAGTGCGCAGAGCGCGGAAAATCCGGCGGCAATGCAGATGGCAGCGGCGTTTGGATGCAGATACACCGCGGCAAACAGAAGGGAAAGAAGACCGTGCAGGGCTTTTTCCGTCAGATAACCGTGCGGGTGCAAACCGGTGGGGCCCCAGAGACTCGCCGCCTGAAAATGCACGCAGATGCCGCCCCAACCCAGAAGAAATGCGCAGGCAAGAAAACGAACCTCCCACGGACCGGAAAGCTGCAAAATTCCGCTGGTCAGCTCAAGAATCCCGCTGAGCAGCCCCTTCGCGGCGGGAAAGTCGGAAAGAATATTCCACAGCCCGACGCGATCTGCAAGGGAATTCAGAACGGAAAAGAAGATCACAAGCCCACTGATTTGCAGCAGTGCCGCGCAGGAGCCGCCGACCGCCTCCGGAAAGGCACGGGAAAGGGGCACCGGCGTGGGAGCCGCCCGTCTTACAGCAACCGGCGGCGGGGCGGGCGCGGCGAGCAGAATTCCGGCGCAGAGCGCAGCCAGCACATGGATGCAATAGAGCGCAAGACCGGCGCGCGTGCTTCCAAGAACGATGCCGCCCGCAACGCCGAGAAAGAAGGCCGGGCCGGAATTGTTGCAGAAGCAAAGGGCGCGCTGCGCGCTCTGCTTTGTGATCTTTCCACCCTGATAGAGAGAAACCAGTGTGGCGGCGCCGACCGGATAGCCGCCGAGAAAGCTCGCCAGCAATGCGGGCAGACAGCCGCCCTCCACGCCGAAAAGATCACGCATCGGCCGGTCGGAAAGTGCGGCCAGTTTTCCGAAGGAGGCACGCGAGATCACCATCCGCGAAAGAACGAAATAGGGGAAAAGCGCCGGGATGAGCGCCGCGCCGCAGGTGCGCAGACCCTGCACCGCGCCCGCTGCGGCGGCGTCGGGGAAGCAGAGCAGCCCCGCGGCCAGAAGAAGAATTCCGAGCCAGAAGATTCCGTTTTTCAGACGCACAGCGACCACCTCGGTGGAATATATGCACTTTGGGGAAAGAATGTTCCGCTACGGCATAGAATGTTTGCGGGAGGGTGATGAAAATGAAACGGCAAATCAGGGAAGAACTCGGAGAAAAGCTCTCCATCCCGCCGGAGGTGATGGGCAGCCTGCCGCTGACGCAGGTCCACGGACGGAGAAATGTCAGCATTGAAAACCACGGCGGGATCCTCGCCTATACGGACACCTGCGTCCGCGTGGCGGTGCGCGGCGGCGCGGTCAGCGTGCAGGGAACCGGCCTGTCCATCGTCCGGATGACGCGGCGCAGCGTGGAGATTCGCGGGAATATCTGCGCGCTCGCGCTGGAATGAGGTGCGCGGTATGTACCGGCTGATCCGATATTTCAGGGGCTACGTGCGCCTGCGCATCATGGGCGCTTCGCCGGAGCGGTGCATCAATCTTCTCTCGGAGAAAAATCTGCGCTTCTGGGGGCTGTGCCGCGAGGATGCGCTGCATTATACGTTTTATGCCTACGAAAAGGACCTTGCGGCAATCCGCCGGTGCGCGATGCGCGCCTTTGCCGATGCGCAGGTTCTGCGCACATACGGCCTGCGCCAGCGCTACGGCGGCCTGCGGAAGCGGCCGGTGCTGGTGTTTGGACTGCTGCTTGCGCTGTTTGCAACCTTCTTTTTTCAGAAATTTGTCTGGGTCGTGGACGTGCAGGGGACACAAACACTGCATAAGGAAGAAGTCCTGCGCGCACTGGAGGAGGAGGGCATCCGCTTCGGCACGTGGAGCGCAGACATCGACTCCGAACTCACGAAGCACCGGATGCTCAACCGCCTGCCGAAGCTCTCGTGGCTGGCAGCCAACCGCAGCGGGGGCGTGCTGCACGTGCTGGTGACGGAGCGCAGCATGCCGAAATCCGAACAGCCGCCCTACCGCGTGGCAAACGTCGTCGCCGCGCGCGACGGTGTTCTGACGGAAATTTCCGTTCTGGAGGGAATGAAGCTGTGCAAGGTGGGACAGACGGTCACGGTCGGGCAGCTTTTGGTTTCCGGCTATGAGGACTATGGCCTGCGGGTGCGCGCTGTCTGCGCCAATGCGGAAATTTACGCCCGTACGTGGCACGCGGGGACGGTCGTAACGCCGGATACGGCTTACATTAAGCACTACACCGGGCGCGAATGGACGCAGAAAACGCTGATCGTCGGAAGAAAAAGAATAAATTTATCAGGAAACAGTGGAATTCCGGTGACCAATTGTGATAAAATGATAAACGAAAAACGTTTGCCGCTGCCGGGCGGGTATGAGCTGCCGCTCCGGTTGGAAACGGCGACCTACCGGGAATACCGCCTGACAGCGCGCGAAATCGGCCGCGCGGAGGCGGAAGCCTTGCTGCGCGCGGCGTGGCGGCGGGTGACGAAGCAGGCCATGGCCGTCGGGGAAATCCAGCGGACGACGGATTCCGTCCTGCACGCGGACGGCCTGTATATCCTGCACGCGGAGAGCGCCTGTCGCGAGATGATCGCGCGGCTCGTCCCGGCGGAGGAACTCTACAAAGGAGAAAATCAATGAACGAAAGAAGCATCAATGCCGAACGCATCGAGCAGATCATCAATGTATTCGGTTCCTTCGATGAAAATATCAAGCGCATCGAGCAGACCTACGGCGTGAAGATCACCAACCGTGGCACGGAGCTGAAGCTCTCCGGCGAGGAAGAGGAGGCCGTGGATAAGGGCGCGCGCGCCATTGAGGGACTACTGACCCTCGCCGCAAAAGGAGAGGTCATAGACGAGCAGAAGGTCCGCTACCTGATCGACCTTGTGTCCAGCGGGAATGACGATAAGATCTCCGAGATGGCCAAGGACGTCGTTTGCATCACCGCCAAGGGCCGGCCGGTTAAGGCCAAGACCCTCGGTCAGCAGCGCTACATGAAGGCAATTCAGAAAAATACCATCACGCTCGGCGTCGGCCCTGCCGGCACCGGCAAGACCTATCTCGCCGTCGCTGCCGCAGTCGCGGCCTTCCGCGAAAAGACGGTCAACCGCATCATCCTGACGCGCCCGGCGGTGGAGGCGGGGGAGCGGCTGGGCTTCCTGCCCGGCGATCTGCAAAATAAGGTAGATCCTTATCTGCGCCCGTTGTACGACGCGCTTTATGATATGCTGGGTGCGGAAACCTATCAGAAGTATCTTGAGCGCGGGAACATCGAGGTCGCGCCGCTTGCCTATATGCGCGGCCGCACGCTCGACGACAGCTTTATCATCCTCGACGAGGCACAGAACACCACGCGCGAGCAGATGAAGATGTTCCTGACCCGCCTGGGCTTCGGCTCCAAGATCGTCATCACGGGCGACGTGACCCAGATCGACCTGCCGGGCGACAAGGTCAGCGGTCTGAAGGACGCGGTGCGGATTTTGGAAAACATCCCGGACATTGCGATCTGCCGTTTGACGGCCAGCGATGTCGTGCGCCATGCGCTGGTGCAGCGCATCATCGCGGCCTATGAAACGGGAGAGAAAAAACAGCTGCCTGCGCAGAAAAAAGTTTACAGAAAGAAGTACGAGAAATGAAGCATCAGATCATCGTGCGCTATACCAACCGCAGAGATAAAAATCCGGCCCTGACGGTGCATCTGCACCGTTGCATCACGGCGGCGCTGGCCGCGGAGGGCGTGAACGTTCCCTGCGAGATCAACGTCCTTGTGACGGACGACGAGGGCATCCGCGCGATCAACAACGCAACGCGCAATATCGACAGCGCGACGGATGTACTGTCCTTCCCGATGTTCCAGTTCACGCCCGGCGCCTTCCCGGAGGACGTCAGCGAGGACATCGACCCCCAGACCGGCCTGCTGCCGCTGGGGGATATGGCAATCTCTCTGGAGCGTGCCAGAGATCAGGCAAAGCGCTTCGGCAATACGACGCGCCGTGAGATCGGCTATCTGACCATCCACTCCATCCTGCATCTGCTCGGCTATGACCACATGGACGAGGGCGAGCAGAAGCGCCAGATGCGCACGCGTGAGGAGATCATCGCAGCGGAGCTGGGCCTGCAAAGATGAATGTGGAATTCCGCCGTGCGACGGCTTCTGATGCCCGCACACTGACCGAAACCCGCCGGAAGGTCTGGGCGACGACCTACCGCGGCATTTACCCCGACGAAATGATCGACCAATATGATTATGCGCGCCATTCCGCACGGGACGTGCAGCGCATTTCCGATCCGGAAAATGATGTTTTCCTTGCGTGGGACGGGGAAGAGTGCGTCGGCTACTTTTACTATGGCCCCTGCGGCTACGGGACCTATCGGGACTTCGACCTCTGCCTGAACTCCCTCTATTTTCTGCCGGAGTACCGGCGCATGGGGCTGGGCAGCCGGGTGTTTGCACAGCTGCGGCAGGTATGCCGCGAACGCGGCCTTACCAAGTTTTTCTGCGGATGCAGCTGTCATAATCTCCCGGCGCAGGCATTTTACCGCAAAATGGGCGGCATCGTGGGCGAGGTCCACGACGGACACGCGGACAAGGCGGAGGACATCCTGTATTTTGAGTTTTACTTAGGAGAAAACGTATGAAAACGAAATCAGCCATGATCACCATCGCTGGGCGGCCGAATGTGGGAAAATCCACCCTCATCAACCGTCTGGTGGGCGAGAAGATCGCCATTGTTTCCAATAAGCCTCAGACCACGCGCAACCGCATCTGCGGCATCGTGACGAGGGGCGACACCCAGCTCGTGTTCATCGACACGCCGGGCTTCCATAAGCCGCGCACCCGGCTGGGCGACTACATGGTCGACGTCGTCAAGGAGTCCGTCGCGGACGTGGATGTCGTGCTGCTCCTTGTCGACCCCATTGCCAATGTCGGCGTGCAGGAGGAGGCGCTCATCGCACAGATCGCCGCCACCGGCGCGCCCGCGATCCTCGTCATCAACAAGATCGACACCGTGGAAAAGGAGAGCCTGCTTGCCGTGATGGCAGCCTATGCACAGAAGTTCAATTTCGATGCGGTCATTCCCATTTCCGCAAAGTATAAGGAGGGCATAGACGAGCTGCTGGCCGAGTGCGTGAAGTACGCGGCGGAAAGCCCCTTCTATTTCCCGGAGGACGCCGTTTCCGACCAACCGGAGCGTCAGGTGATCGCGGAGATCATCCGCGAAAAGCTCCTGTGGAATCTGGAACGCGAAATTCCGCACGGCACGGCCGTGGAGATCACAAAATTTTCCGAGCGCGACAACGGCGTCGTGGACGTGGATGCGACCATTTATTGCGAAAAGGCGAGCCACAAGGGGATCATCATCGGCAAAAACGGTGCGATGCTCAAGAAGATCAGCACTGCCGCCCGCGAGGACTGCGAGCGCTTTATGGGAACAAAGGTCTTTTTGCAGACCTGGGTCAAGGTCAAGGAGAACTGGCGCGACAGCCAGCACATGATCCGCAATTTCGGATACGAATAACTTTCCAGTCATAGCTTTTCCGATTTGGGCAAATCCTAAGGCCAGAAACGTCAGGAGGCTCGCCCGATGGATGCTGCATTTTTCTGGACGCTGTTTCTGGAAACCGGTGCGCCGGAGGCGTACCTGCTTTACAAGCGAAATTCTCAGTAGCCGCGCCCGCGGCCTACATAGGAGCGCATATGTACCTCAAAACCGACGGCATCGTCCTGCGTGAAACCGAATATAAGGACAACGACAAGCTGCTGACCATTCTGACGCGTGAAAACGGGCAGGTCACGGCCAAGGCCCGCGGGGTCAAGAGCCGGACGAGCAAACTGCGTGCGGGCTGTCAGCTGCTGACCTTCTCTGAATTCACTTTGCTTGACTATCAGGGACGCTATCTTGTTACGGAAGCGGTGCCGAAGGAGATGTTTCCTCGGCTGCGCGAGGACGTGGAGCTTTTGTCACTTGCGTCTTACTTTGCACAGGTGACGGAGGCGATCTCACAGGAGGACGCGCCGGACCCGGAGCTTCTGTCGCTGCTTCTGAACAGCCTGTATGTGCTTGGCAGGGAATCCCGGCCGCAGATCCTGGTCAAGGCCGTGTTCGAGCTCAGGGCGATGTGCCTTGCGGGCTATCTGCCCGATCTTTCCGGCTGCGCCGTCTGCGGGCGCGAGGATGCCGACCGCTTTAACCTGACGCAGGGCGTGCTGCAATGCGCCTCCTGCGGCGGAGAACATACGGAGGGTATCCGTATGCCGGTTTCCGCCGCAACACTGGCCGCAATGCGCTACATCGTTTCCGTGCCGATGAAAAACCTCTTCGCCTTCCGGCTGGCGGACGCCGCCGTGGAGGAGCTGAGCGGCATCACGGAAAGCTACCTGTGCACCAAGCTGGAGCGCGGCTTTTACACACTGGACTTTTACAAGTCCCTTTTCTTGAAAACGGAGTTATACAAATGACAGAACTTTATGAGAAATCCATGAAAAAGCTGGAGCTGGACGCCGTCCTCGACCGTCTGGCCGGCTGCGCCACGAGCGAGGAGGCGAAGGATCGCTGCAGTGCGCTCCGGCCGCTTTCGGATGCGGAGGAGATCCGCCGGCTGCTTGAGCAGACCTCCGCGGCCTGCGGGATGATCACGCTCAAGGGGGCGCCGGGCTTTCAGGATGTCCGGGAGGTCGCGTCCTCTCTGGAGCGCGCCGATCGCGGCGGCTGCCTGACGCCCGTGGAGCTGCTGCGCATCGCGGGCGTTCTGCGCTGCATCCGCAGTGTCAAGGCCTACTATAACAGCGACAGCAATCAGAGCGTGCTGGACGTGTATTTTCAGGAGCTTTCGCCCAATCGCTATCTGGAAGAAAAAATTACAAATTCCATTCTCTCCGAGGAGGAGATCGCGGATGCCGCAAGCAGTGAGCTGGCCGACATCCGCCGTCATATGCGCATTCAGAGCGCGAAGGTCAAGGAATCCCTGCAAAAGATCATTTCCTCGCCCTCGTATGCCAAATACCTGCGCGATCCCATCATCACCCTGCGCGGCGACCGTTATGTCGTGCCGGTCAAGAGTGAATACAAATCCGAAATTCCCGGCCTGATCCACGACGTTTCCTCCACGGGCAGCACGTTTTTCATTGAGCCGATGTCGGCGGTCAATGCCAACAACGCCCTGCGCGAGCTGCTCATCCGGGAGAAAAAGGAGATCGAGCGGATCTTGGCTGAGCTTTCCGCAGAGGCTGCGTCCTTCCGTGAGAGCATCTGCCACAGCTATGAGATGCTCATCACGCTGGATGTGATCTTTGCCAAGGCAAAGTACTCCCTGCGCATCGACGGCATGGCGCCGGAAATCCGCGAGGATGCGTCCATCGAGCTGATGCGCGCGCGCCACCCGCTGATCGACAAGAAAACGGTCGTGCCCATCACCGTGCGTCTGGGAACGGATTTTGACACCCTCATCATCACCGGCCCGAATACCGGCGGCAAGACCGTCACGCTGAAAACACTGGGCCTTCTGACCATGATGGCGGAATGCGGCCTGCACATTCCGGCTGACCACGGCAGTGCGATCTCCGTGTTCGAGCGTGTGCTGGCGGACATCGGCGATGAGCAGTCCATCGAGCAGTCGCTCTCCACCTTCTCTGCACATATGAAAAACATCGTGCAGATCGTGGGGGAGTGCGACGCAAGCACGCTGGTGCTGTTTGACGAGCTGGGCGCTGGTACGGACCCCGCCGAGGGCGCGGCGCTGGCGACGGCGCTGATCGAATTCTGCCGCGGATGCGGCAGCCGTGTCGCTGCGACGACGCATTACGCGGAGCTCAAGCTCTATGCCATGCGCACCGACGGCGTGATGAACGCCTCCTGCGAATTCGACGTGGAAACGCTCCGCCCGACCTACCGCCTGCTGATCGGAATTCCGGGCAAGTCCAATGCCTTTGCGATCTCCAAGCGGCTGGGACTTTCGGAGCATATCATTGAAAAGGCGAGAAGTCTGGTCAATGAAAATGACCGGAACTTCGAGGACGTTCTCAACCAGCTGGAGCAGCAGCGCCAGCAGATGGAAAACGCCAAGCGGGAGGCCGAGCGCCTGCGTCTGGAAACCGAGCAGATGAAGGAGAAATCCGAGGCGTACTATGACGAGATCAAACGCGAGCGCGAGAAGGCCGTGCGCAGTGCGCGCGCCGAGGCGCAGCGCATCATCGACGACGCCCGCCGCACCTCCAACGAGGTGGCGGAGGAACTCAAGCAGCTTCGCAAGCAGATGAAAGACGGCGCGGACGTGCAGGGCAGCAACGCCAAGCAGGCCGAGCTTCGCCGCAGACTGAACGAAGCGGAGGACGCGCTCTCCGACCGCGAAAAGCCGCAGGCGCGTCCGGAGCCGACCCGCGCGATCAAGGTGGGCGACACGGTGGAGCTGCTGCGCTTCGGTACGAGGGCGCAGGTGCTCTCCGTCCTGAAGGACGGCTCCTACGAGCTGCAGGCCGGTATCATGAAGGTCAATGCGCGCCCGGACGAGGTCTATCTGGTCGAGGAAACCAAGCAGCAGGCGAAGAAGATCATCGAGCGCACCAAGCGCGAGTTCCGCAATACGCCGGCCTCCTCCGAGCTCGACCTGCGCGGCATGAGTGCGGACGAGGCGGTGGCGGCACTGTCGGTATTTCTGGACGGCGCGATGTTGGCCAACCTCTCCTCGGTGCGCATCATCCATGGCAAGGGTACGGGCGTTCTGCGCAAGGCGGTGCAGGAGGAACTCAAACACAACCGTGCGGTCAAGCGCTATCGTCTCGGCGTCTACGGCGAGGGCGAGGACGGCGTGACCATTGCGGAATTGGCATAAAAATATGCGACGCTTGCGCTGCTTTTTTCATGTAATCCTAAAAATTTTATGAATTCGGTTGACAAATTGTTAAGATTTGATATAGTTTAGGGTAGACATACGGTCCGTGGGATCGTAACTTTGAAGGAGTGACACGCATGTACACAGAAAAAACGGTCGTAAAGTGTGAATCGGGACTTCACAATAAGCAGGCTACTTATTTCATTCAGAAGGCAAATGAATTCCGCTCCAGCATCTGGATCGAGGCGGACGATCGCAAGATCAATGCGAAGAGCCTTCTGGGCGTGCTTTCCATGGGCATTACCACCGGTACGGAGATCACGCTGATCGCCGAGGGTTCCGATGAAGAAGCAGCGGTCAAGTCACTGTCCGCCATGCTGGTAAAGGATATTTTCTAAGAGGCTTTGTGACTGCCCCAAACGCCGCTGCAACGGGCGTCTGGGGCGGTTTTTCTATGGAGGTAGGACATGACGAAGGAAGAACTGAAGCTCGCCGCGCTGTCGCTGCCGTATGAGCCGGGCGTCTACCTGATGAAAAGCGCGGACGATACGGTGATCTACGTCGGCAAGGCAAAAAAACTGAAAAACCGGGTGAGCCAGTACTTTCAGGAAACCTCCTCCCACACGCCGAAAACACGGCGGATGGTTTCGCAGGTCGACCATTTTGAAACCATCACGGCTGCGACGGAATTTGAGGCGCTGGTGCTGGAATGTTCGCTCATCAAGCACTATATGCCCAAATACAACATCCTGCTGAAGGACGACAAGGGCTATCCATATCTGCGCCTTGACCTGCGGGAGGACTATCCGACAATCACGCTGGCTTCGCGCGTAAAGGACGACGGCGCAAAGTACTTCGGCCCCTACGGAAGCCGCGGGCGTTCCCAGCAGGTGATCGAGGCCATCCGCACGACCTTTCATCTGCCGGGATGCAGCAAGAAGTTCCCACGCGATCAGGGAAAGGAGCGGCCCTGCCTGAATTTTCAGATGAACAAGTGCGACGGCTGGTGCCGCCTGTGCAAGACGCAGGCCGAGTACCACGCGCTGATGGAGCAGGCCTCGGCTCTGCTGGAGGGAAAATATCAGCGCCTTGTCGATGAATTGAAGGATCAGATGGAAGCAGCGGCGGAGAATCTCGAATTCGAGCGCGCGGCCGAGCTGCGCGACCGGATGCAGGCCATTGCCTCGCTCGGCCAGCGCCAGTTGGTCACTGCCGGCACGATGGCGGACACCGATGTGATCGGCTGGTATCAGACCGAAGCCAAGGCCTGCTTTGCGGTGCTGCATTTCATCCGTGGGAATCTCATGGACAAGGATTATGAGGTGCTTCCCGTGCCGGATGATGCGTCCGAGGCGCTTTCCTCGCTGGTCAAGCAGTATTATTTGCAGCGACAGGCCGCGCCCAAGCGCATCCTGCTGCCCATGCCCATGGAGGATGCGGCGCCTTTTGCCCAGCTTCTGAAGGAAAAGCTGGACAAGAACGTATCCATTCTGGTGCCGCAGCGGGGCGACGGCAAGCGTCTTTCGGAGCTGGCCGTCAAAAATGCCCGCGAGGAGGCAGAGCGCGCTACCTCGGCTGCGGAGCGTCTGAACGGAACGCTGGCGTTGTTGCAGTCCATGCTGCGGCTGCCTGAGCCGCTGCATCGCATGGAGGCCTATGACATCTCCAATACCGCCGGGACGGACATCGTTGCTTCCATGACGGTATTCGTCGACGGGAAACCGAAAAAGTCGGACTATAAGCGCTTCAAGCTGGAAAATATGGAAGATCAGGACGACTATGCGTCCATGCGGCAGGTGCTATGTCGCCGCTTCTGCCACTATCTCGACGGAGACAAGGGCTTTGACGAGCGGCCGGACGTTCTGCTGATCGACGGCGGTGCGGT
>OHOZ01001396.1_pt1 | contig 10824 bp, 9 predicted proteins | sample 1569931 | NCBI WGS metagenome assembly OHOZ01 (sample SAMEA3879572, study PRJEB24766) | human gut metagenome | biome: human-associated habitat; feature: feces | place: USA | collected 1985/1987
CTACTCCGTTTAACTTTATGCTTACTTATAATTATAAATTCTAAGCTCTGTAGTAGTATAAGGCGGCTTATGCCGCCTTATACTCTAAATATTTAATGGCGTAAAAGTTATCGTATTATTAACTATACTTATATTAAAGGACCATTCTTACTATGATTTTGAAAATTTTAAGCATTTTTTTGTTATGCTTTTTAAATATAAATGTTGCACTGGCCGGTGTGCAGGTAGATGCTGTTTACCCATACAGCCTTGATAAAAAAGTTAACAAAACTGTTGCTGCTGGCAGCACTATGCCGTTATATTTAAACATTACGGCGTTTGATGTGCCAGATGAGCAGCCGGTTAAAGTAACCGTTATTTTGCCGGAAGGTTTTAAGGTATTACCAGGCGGTAAATGGCAGGTTGGCGATAACGGCAGCAGTGCATACACCAACTGGCTTTTGCCAGCTGATTACGGCAATACATTTGACTTGCTTTATATAAAACCAAATGAAAATGTTGTAAGAGGAACGAAACAAATTAATATTAATATTACTGCTGAAAACTGGCAGCAAGAAAAAGTTATTAATTTTATATATGATGCAAACTCCAAAGCCGAAAACTCCAAATCAGCCTATGGTAAAAAATACAAAAATAAAGATTATAACTGGTATATACAAAATGTAGATTTACCGGTAGATAACCTTGGGCATAAGGATGACCGTTCTGCAGATAATGTTGTTTATATACGCGATACTGCATTTGAATCTTTCCGCAGCCGTTTAACAGGTGATGGCGCAGAAAGCTGGTCATCTATGTTCAACCACCCGGCTGCGTTTATGCTTGTTGATATGCGTAATCCGCAGCAGGATGTAAGAGTGCTGCGTTTAAAAGCAGAGCTTTTGGATAAAACAACTGGTAAAGTCATGCCTGGTTTGTGCCAGGCAAGTAATTCTACCGAAGAGCATGAGCAGGGCTGGGCCGGTAAAACCGATAACAGCGATGCAACAAAAGCTATGATTTCACTGGATGGCAAACAGACACAGGCTTTTATTATACCGCTGTATGTTGATTATTTTAAAATTATTGAAGGTGATTATACATTAAGGGTTACTGTTGAAGGCAATGGTCAGCAGAAAATACAGGAACTTCCGGTAAAAATAGAACAAAAACACAGTATTGGCATTGCTGCAGTAACTTTTGCATTTATTTGCTTTGCGGCAGTCTTGTTGTTTTTACCGCGCCTGCGTCGCGTAATATTTAATATAGGTGCACAGGGGGCTATAACGGTAGCATTATTTGCTGCGGTAGGTTTTGGTGCAATAACTGTGCCCACAACTTTAGCAGGAGAGTTTTTGCATGTATTTTTAGGCCCGTTTTCCGGGTTTATTACAGGTATTTTAAGCGGCGTACTGCAATATTTACTTATAGTTTCGCTTTTAGTGTTATACCGGCGGCAGGGCGTATTGGCGCTGATGTTTTTAACAAGATATATGTTATCCGGGTTGCTTTTCGGTAATTTTACTCCTCTTGGCTTTTTAAGCTGCTGCGTATATATAGGCGTGCTAGAAACAATACTTAAGTTGTGTGGATTTTTTGATAAAAAGAATATCAGCGTAAAATATATGCTGTTTATAGCGGCTATGTTTGGTATTGGTGATGCTGTTGTTACCTTTATAAATCTTAAACAAATGATGTTCTTTTACAGGCTTTACTATGCCGATTGGTATATAGGTTTGTATATGCTTATTAACGGCTTTTTATATAGCAGCATCGGCGCCTGGATTGGTTATAAATTGGGTTTAAAACTTCAGCAGGTTACGGGGGAATAACGAATGCTTAAAATAGAAAATTTATCTTACCGTTATCCAAACAGAAGTGAAAATACATTAAAAAATATCAATTTAAGTATAACTACAGGTGAATTTGTGCTTATGGCAGGCAAAAGCGGCTGCGGAAAATCAACCTTAATTAAAGCGATAACCGGTATTTTTGAGACAGAACGGCGCGGCTGTTTATCGGGCAAAATTTTTTTGGATGGAAGGGAATCTCAAGATTTGCCTCCCGAGGAAATCGCTTTACTGGCAGGTACTGTATATCAGACCCCGGATGACCAGCTGTTTGCTATGACTGTATATGATGAAGTTGCTTTTGCACTTGAAAACCGCGGCTTTCCGGATGAATATATAAAAACTAAAGTTTGCGAAACTTTAGAAATGGTAGGGCTTGGTGACAGGGTAGATTATAGTATTCAGGCACTTTCAGGCGGTCAGAGGCAAAGGCTGGCACTTGCATCTGTGCTTGTTACCGGCCCTAGGCTGTTGGTACTGGATGAACCCATAAGCCAGCTTAACCCGCAGGGGGCACATGATTTTTTACGCCTTTTGCAGGAGCTGAACCAGAAACAAAATTTAACAATTCTTTTAATAGAACACAGGGTTAATGAAATTGCCGGTTATTTTTCACGGATTATAGTTATGAACGAAGGCAGTATTGCATATGACGGTGATATAAATAAGGTGTGGCCAGCAGTAAGCCGATTAAAAAATATCGGTTTGCGTGAGCCTCAGAATATTATTTTATGCCGTTTGCTAAAGCTGCCTGAATTGGTAAACGATGCTGATACTGTTGCTGCCATGGTAACGGATGTTTATGGCAATTTGAAAATTGTAAATAAATATCAATCTGTTGTTGCAGCAACAGGGCAAACTATTTTAGATATAAAAAATGTCTATTATAAATATGATAATGCTTTGGAAGATACGCTGAAAAATATCAGCTTTACGTTGCAAAAAGGTAAAATTACTGCGCTGATGGGTGTAAACGGTACCGGTAAAAGTACTTTGATGAACCTTTTGGGCGGAATTGCTGCTATTGACAGAGGAACGATTTGTTTGGATGGCCGGGATTTGCAGAATGAACGATTTAACGTTGGGTACTTGCGGCAGGAAGCAGATTTAATGCTACTGGCCGACAGTGTGCGTGAAGAACTTTGCTGGAATAATAAAAAAATTAGTGAAGTAGAACTGCAAATTATGCTTAAAAAAATTGGCCTTGAAAATTATGCCGGCGATTTTCCGTTAGCGTTGAGTAAAGGGCAGCGCCTGAGGGTTATTTTAAGTGCTGTTTTAATGCAGAAACCGAAATTGTTACTGCTTGATGAGCCTACTACCGGACAGGACCAGCAAAGCCTGGAAGAGATAAAAAAACTTTTGTGTGCTTACGCCGAAGATGGCGGCAGTGTTTTCTTTTGCACGCACGATGTTGAATTAGCTTCTGAAATAGCTGACAGCGTAATTTTAATGAATGATGGCCAAATTATTGCTGATGATATAACAAGCAAAGTGCTTACTGACAGAAATTATTTAAAACTTTGTGGGTTAAAGGCACCGGCCATGCTCGATGTTACGGATTTATTGCATATCAGGCCTTTACTTACGGCTAAGGAGGTGGCGGATTATGTACTTGCGTCAGCTGTGGGAAGGTAACGATTCGCGGGAGTGGATTAGAGAAGTTACCGGGAAAACCAAACTTGTTATGCTGTTTTTGTTTTCAATATTGACGATAACGGTTGATAATCCGCGTACTTTATTTATTGTATTTTTAATTTCGCTGCTGCTGCATGCGTTGGCAGGTACTTCTGCCGCCAAATGGCAGGTTATGATGGTTTTGCTGATGCTTGGTTTATGGGGATCAATGTTCAGCCAGGCTTTGTTTTTTACGCAAACGCCCAGAACACCCTTATTTGTTTTGATTGAGCCGAATACGCCTGTACTTGGCGTTATTACAAATGGGCTTTACGTTTACCGCGAAGGTATTATATATGGCGCGGTGCAGGGGCTGCGCTCGGCTGCCATGCTTTCACTGGGTCTGTTAGTTTGCTGGAATTCTGACCCCAGGCAGCTTTTGCAGGCAATGCTTACATGGCATTTGCCAACGCAGATTGCCTTTATGCTCGTTACCGCAATCAGGTTTTTGCCGGTATTAGCAGCGGAAACAGGTGATGTTTTAATTGCACTCAGGCTCCGCAGCGGCAGTGCTGCCGGACGTACTGCTGTTATAAGGCATTTGCCATATATTGCCAAACCTTTACTGGTTCGTTGCCTGCGCAGGTCGCAAACACTTGCTTTATCGGTTATAAGCCGCGGATTTTTTTTGGCAGATAATAAAAAGCGCGCTTATTTATGGCCTTTAAGGGAACAGCTTGTATGTTTGTTGCTTCTTGGTTTTGTAAGCAGTGCTGTTGTAAGTAAGATTTTGTATTTGCTTTCTGAACAGGGTTTTTATTATGGTGTATTCAGATTTGTGTATGATTTGGCAAAGGATTACTTATGAAAAATATTAAAAGCACAATAATAACTATTATATTTTTATTGTCATTAGCGGCTTTATTTTGGATCACAGGGAGCCGTACTCCATGGAATGATATTGGCTTAATTGCTTCAGAAGAAGGGAATGCTGTACATTTGGGAGATATCCCCAGTGAAAATTATGACCGTATGGGATTTACCAAAGCTGTTGTCAGACATGTAGAATCTGAAAATGGTTGGCTTGTAGGTACAGAACGCGGCGAACTGTTTTTATTCTCTTCAAAAGGTGAACAAATTTGGAAACGATCTCTTGGCATAGGCAAGTTTATTTCTGTCTGCCTAAGCAATGATTCACAGGTTGCTTTCGTAGGCGAACAAAGCCCTGCCGGTAATTTATATGCAATTGATGTTCACACGGGTGATATTTTATGGCAGTATGCTGCTGCGGATTTTGTCGGTGCTGATCCGGGTAAGCGTTCTTATCCTTCAATAGTACATATCGTTGTTGATAAAAATGATAACGTATATGCCAATGCGTATAGATTTTTGATGAATAAAGACGGCAGCCGCGGCTATAACGGAAGGATGCTTGCGATAAACCGCAGTGGTGAACTTTTATGGAAATATCCGGCAGAAGAATCTATAGACAGCTGGATAAACTGGTGTGATGTAAATGATAACAACGGCGAAGTTGTAATATCAACTTCTGCATATGATTTCAGGGAAGACATGGCATATAAAGATACGATGTATTTCCTTGATAAAAACACTGGCGAAAAGATAAATTCTGTTTTTATAAAGCCAGTTGAACCTTTTGACAATACCGTTATGCGCGGCAGCCCTAATTTTAGTAAAGATGGTAGATATTTAGCGGCAGCCTGCAGTGATGGCCGAGGCTTTTTGTTTGATGCTTTGGGAAATATGTTATGGGAACGTACATTATCCAAACCAACTCAGGTTGATGATGTCTGGATAAATGCTTCCGGAAGAGATGGCTATGCTGTTAAAGAAGGTGTTATTTTTTCAACAATAAATACTTTTAACTGTGAGAACTGGCAAATTCCAACGCCAATAGAGCATCCAAGCAATAACAGTTTATTTATGTTTGGTTATGATGGCACATTTAAGTATCAGTACATGGCTGATGGTACAATGGAAGAACTATCTTTTGCGAAAGATAAGGTTGCCTGTGCAGTTGGGCGTAATGTACGTACTCATAATTACGGTGCTCACGGTGGGCTTATATTAAACATTGCAGATGGCAGAAAATTAAATTTCTTTCATACAGAAGGCCCATTGCAGGCGATAAATATAAGCAGTGATGGACTGACTGCGGCCGGCGTTGAAGCACCTGCAGTTACCCCGGATGGGAAAATTATAGGAGCTTACAGGTTACATATATGGAAACTAAATTGATGAAAGGCAAAATGTTATTTGCTTTTTTACAGTATTACAAACCTTATAAAAAAATTGCTGCGTTTATTGTTGTTGGTTCATTTGCAGTTGCTTTCCTGGATTTGATATTTCCAGTATTTGTAAGGCATATTTTAAATGTTGAACTGCCGCAGCAAAATCTTCAAAGTATTTTGCTTTATGCCTTGTTTTTACTGATTTTATATATTCTAAATACAGTTTTACTGTATTGGATAAGTTATAGCGGGCATGTTATGAGTATCAATATTGAACGTGATATGCGGCGTGACCTTTTCAGGCATATTGAAAGTATGTCATTTAAATTTTTTGATAACAACAGAACAGGGCAACTTTTGGCGCGCCTTACCGGTGATTTAACGGAAATAGGCGAATTGACTTTCCGTGGGCCTAACGATGTTATCATCTGCTTAGTGGTTATGCTGGGTACTATCAGCATAATGTTTTGGATGAATATCTATTTAGGTGTGCTTATAGCACTGCTTTTAATTCTGAAAACAGTACATACCGTTATTATAAATCATAAGATGAAGGCTGCCTTTAGAAAAAACCGTGCTAAAAATGGCGAGGTTTCTGCAAAAGCAGAAGAAGCATTAAGCGGAATACGGCTTGTAAAAGCATTCGCTGCTGAAGAACTGGAATGTTCACTGTTAATGAAGAAAAATGAAGAAAGTATGGCGGTTCGCAAAGCATCTTTTAAAATATTAGGTTATTTCTCCAGCAGCGTTAATTTTTTTACTAATTTCACAAATTTGTTTGTACTTGTTGCCGGTGGTGTATTAATAGCAGCTAATAAAATTCAACTAAGTGATTTTATTGCTTTTTTGCTTTACGTTAATTTATTTATGAAGCCACTATTAAGGTTAACCGTTTTTACGGAAATGTATCAGCGCGGTATGGCTGGGTTTGCTAGATTTTATGAAATTATGCAGATTAAACCGGAAATAATTGATGCCAAAGATGCAATTGAATGCAAAAATATTAACGGCAGTATTTGTTTTAAAAACGTAACTTTCAGTTACGGAAATAATAAAGTGCTTAACAATGTAAGTTTTAATATTTCTGCCGGTGAAACCGTTGCATTTGTAGGTGAAACTGGTGTTGGGAAAACCACATTAGCAAATTTGCTGCTGCGTTTTTATGAACCTGACTCTGGCGATATTTTAATAGACGGTATTAACATAAAAAAATATGATCAAAGGTCTTTACGCAAAAATATAGGGCTTGTACAACAGGAAGTTTTTCTTTTTTCTGATTCTGTGCGGCATAACATAACTTACGGTTTATCTGAAGTAAGAGATGAAAAAATGGTGTTTGCGGCCAGGGCAGCATCAGCAGATGAATTTATAGAAAAATTACCGCAAAAATATGATACAGAAATAGGCGAGAGGGGAATAAAACTTTCCGGCGGACAGCGTCAACGACTTGCTATAGCCAGAGTAATTTTGAAAAATCCGGGAATAGTAGTTTTAGACGAAGCTACATCTGCTTTAGATAATAAAACTGAAGAAAAAATTCAAAAGGCATTAGATAAACTTACTAGGGAGCGTACAACTTTAATTATTGCTCACAGATTATCTACAATAAAAAAAGCCAACAGGATTTTTGTATTGAACAATGGCAGAATTTCTGAAGAAGGTACGCATGAAGAATTATTAAAACTAAAAGGTTTATATTACAGGCAGTACAAAACTACGCTTGATAAAAATAAATTATTAGATACTTAGCAAAAATTTAACGGAAGGAGAATTATAAAATTTTTGTTCGCTAAATATCCGGGTAATTTATTTTAAGAAATTTTGTTTTCTTGAATTTGGGAATCTTATATTTTCAGGAGGATGGTCATGGAATTTATCAGTCAAACTATTATGTATTTTCACAAAGGCGGTCTGGTTATGTATCCGCTGCTGTTTTGTTCGTTTGCTGTTTTTGCTATTGCCATTGAGCGTTTTTTGTTTTACCGCACAGCAGACAGCGGTGAGAAATTTGCCGATGATTACTGCGGTTTATTAAAAAGCAACGATTTGCATGGTGCTGCTGATTTAGCCAAAAACACCCCCGGCGAAACTTCTGCCCTTGTTTTTGGTGCTGTACAAAATGCACAGACACAGGATGACTTGACGGATTATCTTGAAAACGGGCTTGCTGTTTTTGCAGCCCAGCTTAAAAATAAACTGGACTATTTAAGCATTATTGTTACTCTTTCGCCGCTCTTAGGCCTTTTGGGCACTATTGTCGGCATGATTGGTGCGTTCAGTATTTTTAATATCCAGGCAGGCGCACCTATGGCTATCACCGGTGGTATCGGTGAAGCGCTGATTGCTACGGCTACCGGCTTATGCGTAGCTATTATGGCACTGTGCTGCCATTCGTATTTTGCCCATCGCATGGACGGCATACTTACAACGGCTGAACGCTGTGCGGCTGCACTTGCGCAGGCTAACAGAAGGGCCGGTGTAAAATGAAATTCCGCAGAAGCCAGAACAGAAAAGTACCGGAACTTAATATTATACCGATGATTGATATTATGTTCTTTTTACTGGTGTTTTTTATGCTGAGCACCATGTATATGATTGATTTAAAGACTATTCCTGTTAAGCTGCCACAGGCGGCCAATGCAGCAAGCGATACATCTACAACTTTTGCCGTAACGCTTAAAAACGATGGTACAATTTACCTTGGTGATAAAGAAACAGATTTGCAGTCGCTTTTAATGCAGGCTTCTTTAGAACAGAAAAACAACAGCAATTTTGCTGTTGTTATACGTGCGGAAAAAGATATTGAATACGGTGAGGTTATTGGGCTTGTAGATAAATTTAAGGGAGCAGGCATTAACAGGTTTGGGCTTGCAACTGACGGGGCAGCAAAATGATGGATGAAAAGAGAAGGCGGAACTGGGGTTTTGCCGGTTCAGCGATTATACATGTTTTAATATTTTTGATTGTATCATTTACAGGTCTGTTTCAATTTACGCACGCACAGGAAAACATTGTTGAAGTTACGTTTTTCGGTGGTGGTGGAGGCGGAGGCAGCGATAATGCCGGTGTTATAGAGGAAACAGAACCTGAAGCAGCAGCTGCTGTTGAAGAAACTTCTGACAGTGATGCAATTTTTGAAGCAAATAAAGAAGAAAAACCTGCTGTTGTAAAAAAGCAGCAGGTTAAGCCGGTTGTCAAAAGCAGCGGCAAAGGTAAAGGAACCGGACAGGGAAGCGGTACCGGAAGTGGTATAGGGCCTGGTTCCGGCTCCGGCAGCGGTGGCGGCCATGGTAGTGGACATGGTACCGGTACAGGTAGTGGGTCAGGTCCGGGCAGCGGCATAACATCATCACCTGCCGTACCGCCTCGTATTATTAAAAGTTATCAGCCGCCTTATCCCAGTGCTGAACGCAACGCCGGCGTAGAAGGCACTGTTTCTATAAGATTTTTAATCGGCACCGATGGCAGCGTTGAAGATGTAACCGTTACGTCCTCCTCAGGCAATGCAAATCTTGATAACGCTGCCGTTGCTGCATGCCGCAAATGGCGTTTTACAGCGGCTAAAAACAGTTCAGGTTTACCGGTACGCTGCTATGCAAGTATTCCGATAATTTTTAAAATTGGTAACTAAAAAATCCCCATCTCTATATACCCTCTTTACTGTTTCTTTGGCAAAGAGGGTATATATTAAATTAATTATGTTAGCTTTATAATTGTTGCGTAAGATAATGTTTCAAAAATTTTACAGGAGTATGCCGAAATAATGAAAAAAATTTTACGGAACCTCTTAAAAAATAAATATATTAAATTGATGCTGATTGTTGTATTGGGAATAATTTTAATCTTAATATATCAGCTGATGTTTAAAAGTGAACCTGCGTCAAGAGAAATATTAAAACCTATCGTTCATGTAGAGGAAGTTTATAAAAAACCAATGTATAAAGAAATTTCTCTATTTGGCAAAACGGAAGCCAATGCTCAAATAGATATTATAAATAAACATGCCGGTAAGATTGCAAATATCAATGTTGATTTAGGCTCGTTTGTACATAAAGGCGATATTTTAATTGAACAGGATTTGCAGGATGCAGAAGCCGAACTTCAAAAAGCATATGCAAGGTATAGAGAAAATGACGCCAAAGCTGCTGAAAATAATGCCGAATTCAATAGTGATTATTATAAATATAAAGCTGATTATGAATTAGCAAAACTCAATTACGAACGTTACAAAAAGCTGTATGAAATGGGTGCAGTAGCAGAAGCAGAGTATGACAGCAAAAAACAAATAATGGTTAACGCCCAGGCTGCATACGAAGCCTTATCAAAACAAAAAAATTATGGTGATGCTGCAGCATCTGTTTATGCCAGAGAACAGGTTGCTGAAAGGCGCTATCAAGAATATATTTTAGCGCAGAATAAAAAGACAGATATGATTTTAAAAGCACCTGGAAATGGAATTATTAGTTATCGAAATGCAGAAATCGGTGAATATATACCGGCAGGAACAAAGCTGTTGACTATTACAGATAATAGCAAATTACATATAGATTGTAATATTTCGGAAGCTAATGCAGCTGTTGTAAAAGCTGATACAAAAATAACTATGAACATCGAAGCGTTAGGTAAATCTTTTGACGGAATTATATCATATGTAAGCCCTGATAAAAATGAAGATAGCAATAGTTACCTTGCCAGAATAAAATTGCTCGAACAGAATGAAGAAGTAAAATCGGGCATGTTTGCCAGGGGATATTTAAAGATACTGATAAAAGAAGATGCTCTTTACGTAAATAAGGATATTATTAAAGATGTTTTTATTGTAAATAAAAATAATCAATTGGAACAACGTGAAGTAACGTTGGGCATTAATAATGATACAGAAGTTGAAATTATTGATGGTATTAATGAAGGGGAAGTAGTTGTTCTTGATAATTTATCACGCTTACGTGATGGAATTAAAGTTCAAATAGATGAAACCGAAGAGGATTAAAGATGAATATAACAAGGTTTTCTGTAAAAAGACCGATAGGCATTACAATGTTATATGCAATAATTGCTGTGCTGGGCATTTTTAGCTTTTTTAAGATTGGTGTTGAATTATTGCCGGAAGTCGATTCTCCATATGT
>OHOZ01001399.1_pt1 | contig 10808 bp, 9 predicted proteins | sample 1569931 | NCBI WGS metagenome assembly OHOZ01 (sample SAMEA3879572, study PRJEB24766) | human gut metagenome | biome: human-associated habitat; feature: feces | place: USA | collected 1985/1987
CACTTTTTTGCCGGTGCGCTGTTTAGGCGGTTTGGGGGCGGCATAGCCTTTTTCGTAGGCATTTTCAATGATGGCGATGCCGCCCAGAACCGGTGCGTTTTCCAGGATCGTCCGGCCGTACTCCTCCACCAGCTCATGCATGATGGCAGGACTCTGATGATGGATGCTCTCAGCGCCCTTCTGCTTGCCAAGGCCGATGGCCATCATCTTCATCAGGCCGCTTTCATAGGGTCCGCGGAAGGAGGTGTGGGGCTTGATGCGGTTGAAGAGGATGATGCCGTCCGCCTCAGAGGCGTTCTTGTCCATGAACACCGGCTGGTGACGCACGCCGGAAATGCCGATCTGCACCGTCTCCATGGAGCTTTTCACGGGGCAGCCCATGGCCTCCTCCGTAATGCCGTAATCCTTGAGGATCTGGAGCTGGCCCTCGGCGGTAGCGCCGCCGTGGCTGCCCATAGCCGCCACAATGTAAGGCTCGGCACCCTTGGATTTGACAAAATCCACAATGGCACGGGCCATCACGGCATTGTGATTGATGCCGCGGCTGCCGCAGGTAATGGCGATCTTCTGACCGGGCTGGATCTTGCCGCCGATCTCAGGGCGATCCAGCTCCCGGGTGATGATACCGGGAATATCACTTTCAGGAATGCAGGTCTTGTCGAAGTTCTGGCGAACCTTGACCATCTTGGGGATCGGCGTGTCTTTGATCAGGTTGGTAATGGTTTCCATGTCTTGCTCCTCTCTCGCCGCCGCAGGCGGCATATCGTATCAACAAGTATACAGATTTTTAATTTGAAAACGGATGCCGTGGGCTGTTCCCCCCAACACCGTGCCCGTCAAGATCATAGCTGGCAGCACCCGATTCCAGTGCCCCGGGATACGCCGGCTCTGGCGGCGATGCGTTCCATACTTGCTCTGTTGGTCTCCACTCGAGCTGTATATGTTTTTCCGTTCCGTGCACGTGCACGAGTCAATGTAAAAAGAAAAGCGAAACAATATCGCTCATTAACACTGTTAGTATAATCTGTGTCCGTTTTTTTTGCAATTATAAGATATGACAAAAAAATAACAATTTTTTGTAGAATTTGAAAAATGCCACGCAATACACCTACCGGTTCAGCTTTGCGAAATTTCAATGCAAGACCGCAGGCTGCAGGGTCGGTCGCAGTTGTCACCTCCCCGTTTTCAGGAAAGATGAATCCGACGCACAGATCCGCCAAGACATTCCCACGTCAAAGGAGTTCGGTTCAGATATGCAATTTTCCCCCCGCCGATCATTTCAACAGCATCAGGATCACGCCGTAGATCACCGATGCCAGTGTCCCGAAGGTGATGACCGGCCCGGCTACGGTGAACATCTTCGCCGCCATACCGGTGACGAATCCCTCTGGTTGTGTCAAGATAGACATACAGTTTTTTCGGAATTTTTTCAGCTGCCTCCAAAGTGGGCCGCTTATTGTTTTAGCTTGCCGTTACAAATGCAAACCCGCTCGAAGTACGCATATCTATCTCAATCTCTCCTGAAGGGTACACACGAACCCGCTCTACAAAATTTCTAATTATTTCCGGATCATAATCTTTAAGCAGGATGATCTGATTGGCTGTTCTTTTTCCCGCCGCAAGATTACCTCGAGACTCATAGTGCTCTACCAGAAGCCGCTTGATCTCTTCAGCTCTACTTGAGAGTCTTGCCAGCTTCTCTGAATCTGTCTTCTGGATATCAGCAAATTTCTCTCTGCTTATGCGACCCGCTCGGTATTGCTCATATAGTTCAGCCTTTCTACTTTGGAGCCGTCTTGTCATATTGGTGTTAGCATCAAGCTCCGTTTGAATACTTGAAAGCTTTTTGTCAATGCATGCCTGCATCAAGCAATGCTGCTCAAGGAAGCTCCTACTTTGTTCCCGCAGCATCTGAAGAACAGCTTGCTCAATATGGGCCTGATTGACAAAGAGGCCTGCACACTCAGCACCCTTAATACTGTCATTTTTCGGGCAAACAAGGTGTGGTTCCTTTGCTGGATTCTTTCGGAGCTTCCTCCCGCAGCAGCCACACACAAACAGATTGTTGGCTCGGTTCCCGGCAGTATTCTTGTTAACATTCCGAATACGCCCTTGGAGCGCATTCTGTGCCGCTCGGAACAACTCCTCCGAAATGATTGCTTCATGTGTACCTGGCACTATGATCCATTGATCTCGGGGCAACGACCGCATCTTAGGCTTTCCTACTTCTTCTGTCTCTCGAGTATTGGTAATCATCTTACCGGTATAGCGCTCATCAGTCAAAATCTTTCGAACAGCCCCCTTGAGCCAGATTCCAGTCTCTTCCTTGACCACCCCATTATAAAACCCGCCATTTCGCCGTTTATGCTCTAACGGGGATGGAATGCCCATATCATTCAGCATTTGAGCGATCTCACTCGTGGTCATGCCTGCAACGCAGGACTCGAAAATCATGACAATGATGTCACGAACCTGCTCATCTACGATCAATCTCTTTTTGTTATGAGGATGGACTTGGTAGCCATAGAAGCCGTTTCCTCCCCAGTATTCACCACGCAGATTGCGGGTACGAAAAGCTGAGCGCACCTTGGTTGATAGATCTTGGCTATACATATTATTGATGAGATTGCGGAGGGCTAACTCAAGTCCGCCCGTGACACCTAAGTAGTCATCACTATCAAAGGCATCATTGATAGAGATAAAGCGGACCCCATAAAGAGGCAGGATCAGTTCGAGGTAGTTTCCCATCTCAAGAAAGTTTCTTCCGAAACGAGATAGGTCCTTCACCATAATGCAATGAATTTCCTGATTGCGAGCCATCTCAATTAGCTCATCGAACTTTGGCCTGTCAAAATGTGTTCCCGTGACACCGTCATCGCAGAACACGATCACTTTATAACCATGGAGCGATTCATGTGTATCATAGTAATCCTGGAGTAACCGCCTTTGGTTGAAAACACTGTTACTCTCATTCTTCAATGCATTTGTTTTGAGATCTCGGTCTTCACTCGACAAACGAATATAAAACGCCAGCACCTTATCCGGCATATCTCTCCGCCTCCTTTCCTCGGGTCGCAGCGACATAGAGAACCTGTTCAATCTCATCACGATGGCGGAATGCCACTTCAACATGGCCATCGTTAAACAAGGTAAGCGTCTCAATGAAGGCTGCTGCCATTTCAGCGTCAAGGGACTCCTGATCCTTATACTTTTCAATCAACAGTGCCCACTGCATTTTGCTGCCAAATCCCACTGAGTACTTTTCCTTTTCCTTCTCCAATTCAGCAATAAAGATTCTCAAATCATCCGCCCTCCTAGAGTAGTCCTCGCTCAGATCTGTGTAATCTTGATGGCTCAGAAGCCCATCTGCAAAATCGCCATACAGGGCTGCCTTCAGCTGATTGAACTTTTCAATATTTCTCTTTGCATCATCAATCTGGGTTTCATATATCTGATAGCGGGTCTGCGAAGAAGGCGTAGCATTCAAGTTGGCAATCAGTCCCTGGGCATCGGAGAATGCTCTTATCTGAGTTTGGATAAGCCGCAGGGCAAGGGACTCTACATCCTCCTGTTTGACCGCTTTCTTGGGACAAATGGTGGCATTGTAATTCTCATGGAGAGTGCAATAATAGTAATAACCGCGATTAGATTTACTGCGCAAGTACATACTGCGACCACATTCTCCGCAACGAAGAATTCCTTTGAACATACTTCTTCGTTTACTCTTGGAATCGTAGATAGTCGCAAGGCCCTGTTCACTTTGCCTAGCCGAGAGGATGTCCTGAACCTTATCAAAAAGCTCTTTGGAAACAATGGGTTCATGCATACCTTTATTGATAATCCATTCCTCTTCGGGCGTTTTAACTGTAGTCTTTGTCCCCCGCTCGCACAGCTGGCTTCTGTACTTTCCGGACACAATCCAACCAAGATAGACCGGATCGACAAGAATTTTCTTGATCGTTTGCAGATACCAGATGGCATTTTTGAACTTCTCCGTCTTCCGCAAACCAATATCGTACAGATAGCGTCCGGGACTGGGCACCCCTTGCTCATTCAGAGTTTTCGCTATGAAGTGGAGAGTATGATTCTCTGCCACCATACGGAAAATGGCAAGAACGATTGGCCCCGTTTGCGGATCAGGAAATAGGTGGTACTTGTCATCCGGATCTAACATATATCCATATGGCGGAGTGCCAGTGGTCCACTTACCAGCAAGCTGCTGCGTCCGTTTCACCGCCCGAATCTTCTTTGAAATGTCTCTCGCATATGCCTCGTTTGCAAAATTTTTCAGTTGGATTGAAATGTCGGCATCATCCCGCAATGAGTCAAAGCGATCGGTAACGGAGATAAAGCGCACACCCATTCTCGGAAAGATCTGCTCAATATACTCACCGCTCTCAATCATATTTCGCCCCAGGCGAGACAAGTCTTTAACAATCACACAGGTCACCTTGCCAGCTCGGATGTCATTCATCATTCGAGCGAATTCCGGGCGCACAAAGCTAACTCCCGAGATATCGTCATCACAATAGAGGTCAAAGACAACTAAATCCTGATGCTGGGAAACAAAGTCCTTCAGCAACGCAATCTGATTACCTATGGTGTCGGCTTCTCGCTTTTGTTCGTTCTCAACCGAGATTCTGGCATACAGCGCTACCTTGTACTGGACGGGGTCTACAACAACTGCGGGTGTGGCTTGGACATTTTTCCTGCTCTTTCTTGCCATGCTTACATCGCCTCCTCTAGTATTCCACGCGCGGCATATTCCTGCAGGCTGCTCACCAAACGGGCATAGTCCTCGGAATGCTCAAAGATGATTTCCAACTTTTCGTCTTTGTGAATAACAACTTTTTCAATGCACTCCAGAACAACTGCCCGCGTGAGTGATTTCAATCCTCGATGTTCGGTAAATGTCTTCATCCAGTTGTTCGGGGACTGTTCGCCCGAGAGATAGATACTGAGTTCTCGGTCAATCTGCTCCTGAGCAATCAGCGCATCGGCAATTCTTGCATCATACTGACCTCTGATGTCACAGAAGTCAGTCTTCGAAATGAGTCCTTCTTTCATATCTTCATAGAGAGATGCCTTCAGATCGCGATAACGAGCGATTTCTGCCGCAAGTTTTTCTCTGCGCTGCTCACACTTGGCAACATTGATTTTCTGATATGGCACCTGCTGAATTTCCGATAGACACCGGTCGAGCTCAACCACCGCGCTGATATGCTCTTGCAATAGCTGAAGGACAGCTGCCTCAACCTGTGCCTCTGGTACCTGCTTGAGTTCACAGCGATTCTCTTTCGTGCGCACGCTGCAGCGGAAATAGCTGTATAACTTATATCCGTTGTTAATTGTGCTTCGAGTAACCGCGTTCCCGCATTCTCCGCATTCCAACAAGCCGGATAGCGGATAAACTGTCGTTGCTCGTGGTGCTGCTCGCGTATCTATCAGAAGAGCTTTTTGAGCAAGATAGAATGTCCTCTTCGTGACAACAGGCTCATGGGCGTCGTGGATCACAACCCACTCGTTTTCTTCTGTTGGTATTGATTTCTTGATTTTATAGTTTGGTCTACGGCGAAGACCTTGGCGGAGGGTTCCAATATAGATCGGGTTGGTGAGTATCCGCGCAACTGCCTGCGCTGTCCATTCGCACCGTTCCTTCATTTTGAAGCCGGAGAATAACGGCTCTCCCTTGTGGCGCTTATACTCCAGCGGCGCAAGAATTCCGCTCTCTGCAAGCCGAATTGCTATGCCATTGTTCGTCATGCCTTGAATTTTCCAGTTGAAAATATCCTGGACAACTGTGGCAGCATAGGGATCGGGCTCAATTCGATTGTGGTTTCCCTCGCACTTCTGGTACCCATACGGTGCAAACGGACAAATAAAGTCACCATGTTTCCGCTTCACCTGCAGCTGGCTTCTGACCTTCACTGAGATGTCACGGCTGTAGTTGTCATTCATCAAGTTCTTGAGCGTGATGCTAAACTCGCTACTCTCGTCACGGGTAATCGTGTCGATGTTGTCATTGATAGCGATTAAGCGCACCCCTAAAACAGGAAATAGACGGTGGATATACTTTCCGGAATTGATATACTCTCTTCCGAAACGGGACAGGTCTTTTACGACCACGCAATTGATCCGTCCAGCCTTAATATCGTTCAGCATGCGCTGAAAGGCTGGACGGTCAAAATTCGTCCCTGTATATCCATCGTCTATACGAATGGAGACAATATTAAATTCAGGCTTATCCTTCAGAAAGTCCAGAATAAGCTGCTTCTGGTTGGTAATGCTGTTGCTCTCACGGCCAGATTGCGCCGCAACGATGTCTTCCTTGGAAAGACGCACATAGATGGCGGTATTAAACACAGCCATCTCATTCGCATTATTCTGCATAATCTCACTCCTTTGGCGTGGTCTGTCTGCCTAAGGAGTGAGTATGCTTGATTTAGTCCGAGGCTATTTTACCACATCTATGGCCCTTTATCCAGATGAAAAACGGACCTGGCAAGAATTACATCATATTCTGCTGCTGCAGCAGATGCTTGAACACTTCCTCAAAGGATGGCCCGTCCTCTTTGTATTTCACCTTGACAGCAAAGTTGCCCACTCGGACACAGTATGGATTCTTCACTTGCTTCAGATAACTGAGCACTCTTTCACGCACAGGCAAGGATTCATCAATGTGAACGGTGCTCAAGTCTACAAGCTGAGACTTGTCTACTGTCCGAATATCAACCGCCTTCATCGCTTCCCACTGCTCGGGTGTGATATCTCTTGGATCATCAGGGATTTCAGATGCGATATATGGCACTGTACCAGAAGTAATCTTAGGTTCTTCCATAATACCGATAGCACCTCCTTGGGATATTATCCCTAGTATTATTTGGATTATTCCAGCAGTTCACTCCTCATAATGAATGTAGAAATGAGGGTGTGTTTGACCACCCCCCTCTACTAAAAATTCGTGATCTGCCCAAAAATCATTCCGGTCTCTCTACGCTGAAAAGAGGGATAATATCATAATTCCCATCTTCTGCAGTTTCGAGCCCCAGCTCTTCCAATACCTGTCTTTGAATGTCAGGCTTCAAGTCATCAATATAGATCTCAACGCTCATTTGTCTTCCTCCTGATAAGACTTTTTCAAATCAATCCACTTGCAGTCCGGATAGTTCCCTCGCTTACAGCCAAGGCAGTTGGTCGTAAGGCACTCCTCGAGCCAACAGGTGTAGCAGGTATCCATCCCAATATAGTCGCTTGAGGCATACCAAAAACCTGCAGGGTGGCGCTTAACAAGCCAACCGCCACAGACATTACAGTTTTTTTCTTCCCAAACGACCTTTGCAGATTTATCCCACTCAATCTCCTGGCCGCACATAGGGCAGAAGTTCCATCTCGGATGGTCATCATCGCCATCAAACAGAGCCTTCTCACAGTTCGAGCAGGTATAGACTGACTTGATGTTCGGTCGCTCTTGGTTTTCAATAGGAACCATATAGATCCTCCTCATACGCAGAGGGCTGCAGCTAAAATGCTGCAGCCCAAGTCATAATCATTTGTTCCGGAAAAGGTGCTTATAGAGATCATCTACGCCTTTCCGCTTTTGTGTCCAGGTAATCGGAGCCACCTCAAAGCCGGCAGCAACCCCCATTTCGATATAGCGATCACGCGCCTTTCGGACCTCTTCTTTGACCTGATAGTCCGAGTCAACCATAATGTTGATTCGTACCACGCCGATAGAGTTAAGCTCTTCAAGCGCACGCTCGAACTGGGAATAGCTTGGCACTCCGGTAAGGCCGACAAAACCACTTTCATATGAGGTGCCAAGCGCAAAATTGTAGGCAATATCTGCCTTCATCACGCCTTCTGTGAGACAGACTACCTCGTCGCCTTCGTGAACCCCGACATAATGTGGACAGCACTTGGACTGTGTCCCATAGTACTGATCGACACTCGTGAGGTTATAGAACTTCTGGTTATAAACCTTATCGAGTCGAACCTGAATGGCCTCAATTTGTCCATTGAGATTTCGATCCGGAAGCATGATTCCAGAACCTCTGATGTCGAGCGTCCACTGCCCGGTATCTTTCTGGCAATAGAAACCAGGAACACCATCAAGGACACAACCGCGCTCCAGCAACTCAGTCACGATCCGTCTCAGGCGTGTCGTGGGGGTTGTTCGATAGCCAAGCCAGTCAATCTCCTCTCGGGTCAGGCCTCGTTCCTTCAGCGATGCTTGATGTGTGGGGCACAGGGTCAAAAGTGAGAGCAGATTTGAATAGGTGTTATCTCGCACCTCAGCTGAGGCTATCGGAAGTTCCGCTGTCTCAATTATCTTCCGCCTTCTCTTATACTCGCGCGGTTTTTCATTGCTGTCGGGACCGAATATCTTACAAAGCTCCTCATAGGCCGTATGGAGGGTGACTTCGCAAAACTCTGCGTAAAGGTGGAGGATGCCCCCACCTTTGCCGCAGCGGTTGCACCGAAACACATTGTCTCGGATCTTCACATTCATATGAGCTTTTCGATCTGCACAGAATGGACACCTACAATGTAGTTGCGTGCCGGTATCTCTGATCACTTCAATTCCAAGCAAATCAACTACCTGTTCGATGTCACATGGCAGATCTGGTTTTCTGCCCATCATCAATCACCTCCCTCGGTGAGGGGCCCAATCAGCTGGCCATCTGACCAACAGCTTCCAGCAGCTTTGTGGCACCTGCCTTGAGTGCAAGGTTATGGCCAGAATAGTTCTTCACATACCATGCCAAATCTCCGGGGTTCTTCATGGCAATATCGCCCAGGGTCCAACCGTTAAAGCGGCCGAAATCAACCTTAACGGCCTTGGCCTGCTCGATGGTCATGACTCTCATATACTCATCAACCGTCTTGGGCGGTTCAGGCGCAGTTGCTTTCGGCTGCTGTGCGGGTGTCTGAGGCTGCGTCTGCTGAGGTGGCTGAGACACCGGAGCACTCTGAGCCGGAACTGCAGGAGGCATCGGCTGCGCAGTAAAGCTGGCCGCTACATTTCCCGGATGTCCGGCGTCTTCATCAGGCGGCATTTTGATGGGAGCGTCAGCGATGATGCTCGCCAGGGTTTCTCCATTCATGCAGAACTGCGTACCATAGCCGGCATCGGCCAGCGCGCGCCCTTTTGCCACCGTTTCTGCAATCTCCAGAAAGCGATCTCCAAAACGCTCCTCAGTAGGAAAGCGCTGAGAGTAGGCTTTCCCAATGAACTGGTCAGCAGGGTCAGCCTTGTCTGCGTAGACCTTGCAGCAGACAACAGCGCTCTTCTCGTCTAGATGTACAAGCTCCGGATCGATCTTGCCGTTCGGGCAGTGCAGCCGGAACCAGAGGAGTCGGTACTTGACATCCAAATAGAGATCGCTTTCACCTTCTTCTCCAACGGTGTTACGCACAAAGTCAGCAGGGTTAAATCCTTCAACGGCATTGATGGCCGGGATCGCGTTCGTGTTCAATTCACTCATGTTGAGTCTTCCCTTCATAATAAATGTAGAAACGAGGTGGCTTCTGACCACCCCGCTTCCCAAAAATCAAGTCACTTGATTGCTGAGCTCGCGGTTGTAGTAGGCCACGATTCGATCAGCGAGGACGGTGTTCCGTTGACCCACATCACATTTGTGGATCGCAATAAATACGGCTTGTTTCTGCCCAATCAGAATGACCTTTGCCTTGGCTCTGGTCACCGCTGTATAGAGCAGGTTTCGCCGCAACATGATATAGTGCTCCTTCAGAAGAGGAACGATGATGACCGGATACTCTTGTCCTTGGCTCTTATGGATGGTCGTACAGTAGGAGAACTCGAGATCCTCCAGCATTTCCTGCGTATAGCTCAGCTCACGCCCATCCAGAAGCTTGACACGCGCAATCGTATCATCATCCTCTGTCTCCACGTCGGTTATGATACCGACATCGCCATTCGACACATTGATCCTGTTTACAGTCTGCATAATGCGATCGCCCACACGGAAGACCCGGCTGCCACACTTCACTTCCTTTTTCAGGTTGTTCGGAGGGTTGACGAGATCCCGTATTGTCTCGTTCAATGCATTGGACGCCACAGCGCCACGCTTCCGAAACGGCGATAGGATCTGAACATTCTCTATGCCATGAATTGCAACTTCGCGCAGATAGTTTTTAATGACCAGCCGCGCTGCCTCTTCCGAGTTTTGCACTTCGAGCATCTGGAAGTCATCCCCATACTGTAGATGTGTGTCATTATGATTGATTGCATGGGCATTGGTGATGATCCGACTATTGGATGCCTGCCGGAATACCGTTTCCAAAACTGCCGTTGGCACCTTCTCGCTACGGATCATCTCCCGTAACACATTGCCGGCACCGACAGATGGAAGCTGGTCAGCATCACCTACGATGATCAATTGGGCTCCTGGCTTGATTCGCTCCATCAGCACATACGCAAGGCGCATATCCACCATAGAGAACTCATCCACCACGATAAGATCTGCAGAAAGCATTTCCGTATCGTTGAGTGGACTGTCCTCTTCGGTGACCAGACCAAGAGCAGAGTGAAGCGTGGAGGCATATTTGCCCGTTTGCTCCGACATTCGCCGACTGGCTCTACCGGTGGGCGCAGCCAAAAGGATCTCGTTTGACGGGAACGCTGCCTGGTAGATGTCCAAGATAAACCTTAGCGTCGTCGTCTTGCCGCTGCCCGGTCCACCAGTCATGATGGATATGGGATAGGACAAGCACAGCTTCACAGCATTGCGCTGAGAAGGGGCCAGCCTCTGATGCAAGTTCTTCTCTGCCCGGTCGATCTTTTCATC
>OHOZ01001400.1_pt1 | contig 10807 bp, 10 predicted proteins | sample 1569931 | NCBI WGS metagenome assembly OHOZ01 (sample SAMEA3879572, study PRJEB24766) | human gut metagenome | biome: human-associated habitat; feature: feces | place: USA | collected 1985/1987
CGATAACTTTAGCGGCAGCTTGCGCGGTTTGCGTTTGCCAAACAGCCTATCCGAAAAGGCAGGGACACCACTTGCGGTGTTCCTGCCTTGCGCTGTATGGCGATGCTTGGAGTATCGAAAAGAATATGCGCAAGCATCCAAGACAGGCGAACAGAGAGTCTCTGCATTGAACTGGGCAAACAGAAAAATCACAAACCTCATTGACAAACTCAATCTGCTTGGTTATAATATACCAGCAGTATATACTACCGGTATATCAGGGGGGCGCCAATGGAACGTACAGAGACTCAAATAAAGATCCTTGAGATTGGGAAAAAAGAATTTCTGGAGAAGGGCTTCAAGGACGCATCTCTGAACCAAATTGTCGCGGAGGCAGGCTTCACGAAGGGTGCATTCTACGGCTACTACCCGGATAAGACCGCTCTGTTTGAAGACCTTGTGGGTGAGACCGCAAGCGAGCTGCTCACCCGCTTCAAGGCGGCACAGGATGATTATTTTGACCTCATCCAGGAAGGGAGAGCAAAAGACAGTCTGGAGCTTTCCACCCAACACCTGCACGAGCTTGTCGCGTTCATGTACGACCATTTTGACGAATTCAAGCTGATCCTCTGCCGGGCGGAGGGAACGGGCTATGCGGATTTCATCGAGGTGCTGGTGGATCTGGAGGTCGATCGATCCGAAGAATACTACGCCCTCCTCAGAAAAAACGGTATGCTCTCCGGGAGCATGACTCGTCAGCTTCATCACATGATCACAAGGGCCTACTTTACGGCGGTGTGTGAAACCATCGTCCACGATATGCCGAGAGAGGAAGCCGTGAAATATGTCGATGAACTGGCTATCTTTTTCCACTCCGGCTGGAGCGGACTTTTAAGGCTCGAATGAGCCTTAAAAAAATAACTGTCGGTTAGTTGCCTCTAACCGATGCGGCGCATCCTCCAACAAACCTATATATTTTAAGAAAGGAACACGGAATATGAGCAAACAGAAAAAAGAAAAGCAGCCGCCGGTGCTGGGCAGGCTGCTGGAATACGCCGGAGGGCATAGGTGGCTGTCTGTCTTGGGCTGCGGGCTGTCCGGCGTTTCGGCGGCGGTCGGCATTTTCCCGTTTGTCTTTGTCTGGTACGCGGCCCGTGGCATTTTAACGCCGGGAGGCGGCGTTCCGGCAGGGCTTGCCCGCTACGGCTGGTATGCGCTGGCGGCGGCACTTCTGAGCGCGGCTGTGTATTTCGCCGGGCTCATGTGTACACACCTTGCGGCCTTCCGGGTGGCGACGAATATGCGAAAGGCGGCGGTCGCCCATCTCGTTGACATGCCGCTGGGGTACTTTAACGCCAATCTTACGGGGCGGCTGCGCAAGCAGATCGACGACAACGCGGCGCTGACAGAAACGCTCCTTGCCCATACCATCCCCGACGCGGTGGGCGGGATCGTAACGCCGATACTGGCGGTGGGACTGCTCTTCGTTTTTGACTGGCGCATGGGGCTTGCCTGCCTGATCCCCATGGTCATCGGGCTTGTCTGCCTGATGAGTATGATGACCGGGACAGGCATGAAGTTCTTTGAGGAATACCAGCGGGCAGGAGAGCACATTTCCGCCGAGGCCACAGAGTATGTCCGGGGCATCCCGGTGGTGAAGGTGTTCCAGCAGACGGTTTACTCCTTCAAGAGCTTTCATGCCGCCATCCTCAGCTACCGCGACCTTGCCAGCGGCTACGCCATGATGTGCCGTATGCCCTACACGCTGCTTACGGTGGTGCTGAACGCCATGTTCCTGTTTCTCATGCCCTTGGGAATGGTTCTCATCGGCGGCGCGGCGGACGGCTGGGCAGTGCTAGCCGATCTGGTATTCTACATTTTCTTCGCGCCCCAGCTTGCCTTTATGATGGAGCGGCTGATGTACGCGGTCAACGCACAGATGGAGGCCGCCGAGGCAGTGAACAAGCTGGAGGCGATATTGAAGGAGTCCCCCCTTCCCGAGCCTGCGGCGGACAGCGGAAGCAAGCCCGCGGACAGCGGCATTTCCTTTGAGAATGTCACCTTTTCCTATGACGGTGCGGACAGGCCCGCGCTGACGAATGTGAGCTTCCATCTGCCGCAGGGGGAGGCGTGGGCACTGGTGGGCCCCTCCGGCGGCGGCAAGACCACCATCGCCCGGCTGATCCCGCGCTTTTTCGATGCGCAGGCAGGGGCGGTGCTCATGGGCGGACGGGATGTGCGAAGCATCCCCACCGCGGAGCTGATGGAGCAGATCTCCTTTGTCTTTCAGGAGGTGAGGCTCTTCAAAAAGAGCATCCGCGACAATATCCGCGCCGCTCGGCCAGAGGCTACAGAAGAGGAAATATTACACGCGGCGCAGCTTGCCCAGTGCAGCGATATTCTGGAAAAGACGCCGGGCGGGCTGGACGCCGTGATCGGTGCCAAGGGCGTGTACCTCTCCGGCGGTGAGATGCAGCGCATCGCGCTGGCCCGGGCGATCTTAAGGGACGCGCCCATCGTGGTGCTGGATGAGGCCAGCTCCTTTGCAGACCCGGAGAACGAGGCGAAGATACAAAAGGCCTTCGAGGCACTGATGAAGGGCAAGACCGTGCTGATGATCGCTCACCGCCTGTCCACGGTGCGGAACATGGATCGCATCCTCGTCATCCGGGACGGCGGGATCGCCGAGGAAGGAAAGCACGACGAGCTTCTTGAAAGGGGCGGCGTATATGCCGCCATGTGGGAGGAGTACCAAAAGGCCGCGCAGTGGAAGGTAGGAGGTGCCGCATGATCGAACGCATCCGCAAAAAATACGCCATGACGGAGAAGGGCGCAAAAGACTATATGGCCGCCGTATTCTGGTCCGTACTGGTAAACATCAGCAAAATGCTGCCGGTGGGCGTGCTGGCCACGGCGCTCTCCGGCATCGTAGAGGCGCTGACAAACGGCACCGACCCAAGGGCGGGGCTTACGCGCTTTCTGGTCGCGGGCGTCCTTGCCCTCGCCGCGCTCTTTGTGACCTTTCTGATCCAATACAGAGCCTTATACGAAGCCACCTACCGGGAAAGCGCCAACCGCCGCATCCGGCTGGCGGAGGTGCTGCGCCAGCTCCCGCTGTCCTTCTTCGGAAACCGTGACCTGACCGACCTGACCACCACCATCATGGGGGATGCGGAGACGCTGGAAAAGGCATTCTCCCACTTTTACCCCGCCATGCACGGCGCGCTCATCTCCACGGCGCTGATTTCCACAGGCATGCTGCTTTACGACTGGCGGATGGCGCTGGCTCTTTTGTGGGTGGTGCCTGCGTCGCTGCTGATGGTCTATCTCTCCCGGCGCATGGAAAAGCGGCATATAACGAAGGGGCTCGTCACCCGCCGCGCGGCCACTGACGCCATGCAGGAGGTGCTGGAGTGCGCGCCGGAGATCAAGGCGTGCAACCAAAAGGCGCGGTATATCGCCGACCTGGACCGCAGGCTGGACGAGGCGGAGCAGGACACCATCCGGGGCGAGCTGTTCACAGGCTCCGTGGTCACGGCAGCGCAATCCTTCCTAAAGCTGGGCATCGCCACCACCGTCCTCACGGGGGTGACACTCATGAGCCGCGGCGACCTGTCGCTGATCCCGTTTCTGATGTTCCTTATCGCCGCCACCCGGGTATATGACCCCATCGGCTCCATGTTTGCCAACATGGCCGCAGTTTTCGCCTGCGAGGTGCGCATCGAGCGTATGCAGGAAATCGAGAACGAAAAGCGCATGACCGGACTGACCGAATATGATCCAGACGGCTACGACATCCGCTTTGAGCATGTGACCTTTGCCTACCGGGAAAAAGAGGACGTGCTAAGAGACGTTTCCTTTACGGCGAAGCAGGGACAGGTGACGGCGCTGGTGGGCCCCTCCGGCGGCGGCAAGTCCACGGCGGCCAAGCTGGCAGCCCGCTTCTGGGATCCGGCGGAGGGAACGGTGCGGTTGGGCGGCGTGGACGTGTCCACGGTGGACGGCGAGGCACTGCTGAAAAACTACGCCATCGTATTTCAGGATGTGGTGCTGTTTGCCGACACCGTGATGGAAAACATCCGCCTCGGCAAGCGGGACGCCACCGATGCGGAGGTGCTGGCGGCGGCGAAGGCGGCACAGTGCGACGCCTTTGTATCCAAGCTGCCGGAGGGCTACCATACCCTGATCGGGGAAAACGGCTCCCGGCTCTCCGGCGGTGAGCGGCAGCGCATCTCCATTGCCCGCGCCATCTTGAAGGACGCGCCGGTGATTTTGCTGGACGAGGCAACGGCCTCGCTGGACGTGGAAAACGAAACGGCGGTGCAGGCGGCGCTGTCCGGGCTTATCCGGGATAAGACGGTGCTCATCATCGCGCACCGCATGCGTACCGTTATGAACGCCGATCAGATCGTCCTGCTCTCCGGCGGCCGCGTGGTTGAGATGGGTTCTCCGGCCGAGCTGCTGAAAAAGAACGGCCTGTTCCGCCACATGGCGCAGCTCCAGAGCGAGAGCCTGGAGTGGACGGCGTAGAAAAAACCTGAAGGGAACAGGATTCTGAGTACAATATTGGAAAACAAAGTGTCGAAAACAAGGAGGAGTTTATGAAAGAAACAAATAAATGGTCTGTCAGGGATGTGATCACCACAGTGCTGCTTTCGGCGGTGCTGATCGTGATCCAGCTCGTTATCAACATGGTCTGCATGGCCAATGACTTTGTCAGCATGGTGCTGTCGGTGGGGATCACCATGTTCCTCTGCGCGCCGGTCTATATGCTCATGGTCAGCCGGATCGGAAAGCGTTTTGTGACGCTGATCTATATGACGATCCTCGGCGTGATTTTCCTGCTGATGGGCAACTGGTTCTTGCTGCCTTATTATGTTCTCGTGGGGATCCTCTGCGAGGCGATTCTCTGGAAGGAAGGCTCCTGCCAAAAACCGAAACGGCTGACCGCCGCTTGGACGGCAGCAAGCCTTTTATACAACGGGGTCAATCTGCTGCCCATCTGGTTCTTCTGGGACACCTACTACGATTTTGCGCTGGCAAGCGGCATGGAGCAGGGCTACATCGATTCCTATGTGCGTTACTACACCTCTCCCGGCTGGCTGGCCTTTATTCTGCTGTTTACGACGCTGATGGGCTTTTTGGGCTGCATGGTGGGCAGTCGGCTGATCCGCAGACATTTTAAGAAGGCCGGCGTTCTATGAGAGCGGACGCATCCTTTGCGGTGCCGGTCAAGCTGTGGGCGCTGCTGTGCGTCTTTGCCGGAGTAATCATCGGCGGGAATGTGCTGCTCACCTGCATCCTGACCGGCGGCGCGCTTCTTTATCTTGTCTTGCAGAGGAATTTCCGCCTTGCCGCGTCCTATGGCTGCTTTTATCTGCTGCTGGCGCTGCTGCTGTACGGCATCCGCTTCCACGGGCTGCACATGCCGGTCTTTTCGGAGTTTTATGTTCTGATGTTCTGGAATCTGTCACCGATCTTTCTGGTGTCATGGGATCTGATCACCACGCCGCCGGGGATGCTCTCCGCGTTTTTATCCCGCCTCCGTATGCCCACCCCGTTCATTCTCGGGCTTCTTGTGGTCTTTCGCTTCTTCCCCACCATGCGGACGGAGCTAAAGGGTGTAGGCAGGTCCATGAAAAACCGAGGGCTGACCGCGGCGGGGCAGCTGCTCGCACATCCCGTGCAGAGCATGGAGTATGTGCTGGTTCCGTTTCTCCTTCGGGTGTTGCAGCTCGCCGATCAGCTTTCCGTTTCCGCCGTTGCAAGGGGCGCGGAGCGTCCGGGCGTGCGCGGCAGCTATTATGAGAAAAGGATCGGGGCGCGGGATCACATCGCGGCAGCCGCATGTGCGCTGGTCACGGCTTCCTATTTGGTTTTGGGAAGGAGCATGGCATGATCGAGCTTACACGCGCTTCTTTTCAATACGAAAACTCAGACAGAGGCGTGCAGGACATCTCCCTTTCGGTAAAAAGCGGCGAATGCGTCGTGCTGACGGGGCTCTCCGGCTGCGGCAAGACCACCGTGACAAGGCTTGTCAACGGGCTTGCGCCGTCCTACTACCCCGGAGCCTTCAGCGGGATTGTAAAAATAGACGGCAAGGACATATCAAGGCTTTCCACATGGGAGATCGGGCGTTTGGTGGGAAGCGTTTTTCAGGATCCCAAGAGCCAGTTCTTTTCCTCCGAGCTCGCCGGAGAGGTCGCCTTTCCCTGCGAGAATTACGGCTTGTCCGCCCGGGAGATACGGGAGAGGACGGACGCCGCCATAGAGGCGTTGAAGCTGTCCCGTTTGAAAGACAGGGCAGTTGACGTCCTCTCAAGCGGAGAAAAGCAGCGGGCGGCCATTGCGTCCGTATATGCCATGAAGCCAAAGGTCTTTGTGTGCGACGAGCCAACGGCCAACCTCGATGCCGCCGGGACGCGGCAGCTTGCGCAGACCCTTCGGCAGCTCAAGGAGCAGGGCTTTACCCTGCTCCTCGCGGAGCATCGGATCGACTGGCTGATGGGGATCGCAGACCGGTTTTTATATCTGCGGGACGGCAGAATAGCGGCCGAGTATACACCGGAGGATTTGATCCTTCTGCCGGAAGCAGACATCTTGGGCATGGGTCTGCGCTCTCCGCACGAAGAAAAGTGTCTTCCCGCTCCCTCCGTATTGGACGAAAGCCCTGCCGTCTTGAAGACAGCAGGGCTCTCGAAAAGAATACGCAAAGAAGTTATTTTTGAGGATATTTCGCTGTCCGTTCCAGAGGGCGGCGTGACCGCCATAACGGGGCAAAACGGCGCGGGGAAAACCACCCTTGCGCAGATCCTCTGCGGGCTGACAAAGCAGACAAGGGGACATATCCTGATAGATGGGAAAAAAGCAAGAGCGGCCGTCCGGCGCAGGGAGATCTATTACTGCGGCAACGACACGTCAACACAGTTTTTTACGGCAAGTGTGGCGGAGGAGCTGCTGCTGAATACCGAATTGACGGAAGAAAACAAAGACCGTGCCAGACACTTGCTGAAGGAATTTGGCCTTTACGAGTACAGGGCTGCGCACCCGTCCGCCCTGTCCGGCGGGCAGAAGCAGCGGCTTGCCATTGCCTGCGCCATCTTTTCCGGCCGCAGGATATTGATACTCGATGAGCCCACCAGCGGACTTGATGGGCAGAATATGCGCCTGATCGCAGAAAGGCTGAGAAGCGAAGCGCAGCATGGCAGAACCATTCTCGTGATCACCCACGACAGGGAACTGATCGAGAGTTGCTGCGATACTGTGTGTGGAATCTTTAAGGCGGAACCAGATGGAAGATTAAAACCGGTTAAACTCAGATACCGTCGGCATGCTTCGAACCGACCCGTATGAGATCCGGCTGATGCAAAATCTATATGATGTGGCGGTTGGGTGAGCCAAAGAAACAGGATTGGGAGTAATTACACAGAAAATGCGCCATACCACATTGCACAATAGTGGTACAGCGCATTTTTTGGTTATTGGGTTGCATAACTATCAGCCGAGTCCGTAGGTCAGCAGTGAAATACCACAGGCGAGCAGACTGACTGCCGAGCCAATAAGGAGCTGCGGCAGGGTGTGGCGCGATAGCTTCAAAGAGAATCGATAGACCGCTGCGATCAGCAGCACGGACGGAATAATAAAAAGCGGATGCAGCTTCCACGTCAGCAGAAACACAGGCGCCGTCGTGCTGCAGGCATGGCCGCTTGCGCGCAGCTTGAAAACGGCGTTGAGAATCAGCAGTGCTGCGATGGAAATGACATAGGAGAGGAATAGAATGTGGACGAGCCAGGAGCACGGGGTCAGTATTGACCAGAGAAACCCGCACAGGTATCCGATGGCACTGCATACCAGCGCCGTGCTGCGCTGTCCCTTTCTCCGATCCTTTCCAATGTGAAATATCTCCCGTATAGGATATGCAGCCATGGGGATGAGCAGCAAAAACAACTCGCACAGCAGCAGCTCACGCAGTGTCATAAGCTTTGCGGGGACATACATCAGAAGCACTGTTATACCGATGACGATGGGGGGGCAGGGTCAGAATGCGCACGATCAGATGAAAGATTCCGGCGCATCTTCCCTTTTCATTGGTTGTGCCTGCTCTCATGACTCAAAGCCCAGCATGATTCCGCCGCGCTCGGCGTAATAGCTGCACAGTCCCCGCAGTGGATAGCTTCTCACGTCTGCCGCCGGAAATCGCTGCCGGATCTCGGCGCAAAGCTCCAGCGCAAGCGCAGCATTCTGACAATGCCCGATCCGAACCTTCCCGCCCCTGTAGCCAAGCTCCACCATTTCGTCCAGCATAAACTGCCGCGCTTTCCGAACCCCACGGCATTTTCCAAGCATCTCAAGCATACCTTCAGCGCTGGCCTGCCCGATGGCGCGGATCCCGAGGACGCTTGCCATCGTTGCGGCGAGCTTGCTGACACGGCCGTTCTGTGCAAGGTTGTGCATGGATTCCAGTGCAAAAAGCAGGTGCGTGTGGGCCTGATATGTATTCAATGCTTCGCATGCTTTATCAAAGTCCGCATGAGAACGCAGCTCATATAAAGCCCTTTCAATGAGAAGGGCGATTTCGGGCCCGGCGGAGAGAGAGTCCACAACATAGATGCGCCGGGCCGGGTTGCGTTCCTCACAATTCTTCTTTGCCACGCATGCAGCATTATAACTGCCTGAAAGAGCGCTCGTAATGGTAAATGCAATTACATTGCCGCTCTCACCGAATGCGCTTTCCCAGTCTGCAATGTTTGGACACGCACTGTAGGAACGCCCTTTGGTGTCGCGGAGCATACTGACCATCGCGTCAACATCAAGGTTGGCGTCATCGTAAAACTCCTCGGCGTCAGTGCGTATTGAGAGCGGGACACTGACGAAGTCCGCTCCATCCAGTGTGAGAAGGTCGCAGCTGGAGTCTGCAACGATACGAAACTGATTCATGATGTGTCCTCCGAATAACAAGAAACATTTCAACCGACTTTGAAGGCCGACACCGAAATTCTATCAGGTTTTTATCGTTCCGTCAACGATTTTCAGAAAACCGATAAAAAGATTTCGAAAACCGTTGAAAGATTGAAGATACCCGTGTATAATGGCTGCATGGAAAAGGGAGTGAATAATATGATAGAGGCTATTGAGGGCTTTCGCTTACCGCGGTATGCACAGATTCCGGATGTCGGGCTTTATCTGGAGCAGGTGGTACGCTATGTCAACACACACCTTGCGCCGTTGGGGGAGCCGGAGCTGACAAGTTCAATGGTGAGCAATTACGTGAAGCAGGGGCTGATCTCCTCTCCCATAAAGAAGTCATATACGGCGGAGCACCTTGCGCGGCTCCTGTTCATCGCGGTAGTCAAGCCCGTTGTCCCATTGGAAGGGCTTCGAATGATGTTCAGCATACAGGGGGACAACTATACCCTTCCGACCGCATATGACTATTTTTGTGATGAGTTTGAGAATATGCTCGGCGCAGCGTTCGGCATAGCTCCCGCAAGAGAGGGCCTCGGCAAGACACAATCCGACGCAAAGGATCTTCTCCGCAACACGATCGTGGCCACCGTCAACAAGGTCTATCTGGATCGGTATCTGGAAGAATATCAAAAGCAGAGGGAAAAAGCCCCAGATGAACAGCAAACATGATCGAGAATGTTTCGCTATCTCGTTCCGCCAAAGGAGCTACACTCCCTTGCGATGCTTGCGTGCCTATCCCTTGTGGACTTGCCGTTCGCAAACAGCATAAAACGCTGTTCGCCACCAGCAAGCTTGAACGCGAATAATATGAAGCAAACTAATCGGAATTTAATTAGGAATTTTATATGGATAAGAAAAAGATTTTCTGTTATCGGTTGTTGGATTGGCAATTTTACTTGTAGGAACGGTTATAGTATCAGTTATGGATTACCCGCTGGGGTTATTGCTTATTCTTCCGTCTGCAATTCCACACATCGTTAGACTGTATACTCTAAGAAAGGATAAGTAGAATTCCAGTTTATCTGGCTAACAAACCCCTCAAAACACGAGCGGCCAAGGTCTTGCGTGAGGTAGGAAAATTCAAAAAGTTATGCTAAAATTAAAATGGTTAATCAATAGGCAAATTAGAATTTGATAAAGGAATGTGATTGTATGAAAAAAATGATTTTAGGAATTGTGTGGCAGCTAATGGGTTTTCTTGGTTCAATAATTATTCTATGCTCTGCGGCACCTTACCAGTGGGATTATAACGGAATTACTGGTATTTTAGGCAGTTTGTTGGGATTAGACTTAATAATCCCACTCATTATTTGCATTATTTTTTTTATTTGCGGTGCAGTGGTCTGTTTCAAGGCAATAGGTGAAAAGTAAAATTCAGTTGATAGAAAGTCCAAACTGGGAAGAAGGAATTCCAACTGCTCTTTCTGAAATTATGGACAAGCTTTGTGACGCTTTGGACGAATAAAAAAGAAAAATTCCAGTTTGTCAAGCTGAACACAAAAAACCGAACACCGAAAAACTGACCGTTGACCCGCGCCGTGTGCGTACAGTCAGCGGTCTTTTTTATCCCCAAAATCAAAAAAGTCTATCGCAATGACAAAAGAGAAAGTCATTTTCTCCGTCCAGTAATATTGTGCATTGATTTAAGGGAGACTTTTTGAGAAAACAGGACGATCGTTGCAGCTCAAAGGAAGTGAGCTGTTTGCCATACTTCAGAATTCTCTTTTCCGAGTCTCCTATCTGCCCCTATTTGAAACTGCAACGACTGTTTGCTGTAATTCAACTCTCTCCTCCGTGTAATAGGATATCTGAAAAGGTAGACCTTTTCGGCGTTACCAACAGGCAGACAATCGGGATATGA
>OHOZ01001404.1_pt1 | contig 10784 bp, 6 predicted proteins | sample 1569931 | NCBI WGS metagenome assembly OHOZ01 (sample SAMEA3879572, study PRJEB24766) | human gut metagenome | biome: human-associated habitat; feature: feces | place: USA | collected 1985/1987
AAATAAAAATGACCTATAAATGGGGGTATAAGTGACCCTGAACCTATTTTGACCCTAATAAACTACACTTTTTGTCTTTTTGCAAGGTGTAACATACTGATACACAAACATCAATATTCAGGGAATCATTTTATCCATGAGCTCACTTCCTACACGCTATTTTAGAAGAAAGTAAGAACTGTCTTTCTGATTATCAAAAGAAAAAACGCAACATACGTTCGCGCTGAATTTATCACTTCATCAAAAGTTAAGAAGTTATAGTCAGAGCCTGTAACTACCCCTTATGATTTTAAATGTAACACTTGTGCGAATATGCACTATTTTTGTGCAGTATAGCACACTGGTTTCAGATTGCCATACCCCGTATTTATCTAATGGGCAGTTAGTTATAACTTTGGCACAAAATTTGAAATCTTAATATGGAAGATTCTGTAAGGACCATCAAAAAGTAAATAAGATATGAGAGAATGTAAAACCATGATACAACATTATTTCAAAATAGCATTTCGCAATATACTGAAATATAAAACACAAAGTATTATCAGTATCCTAGGTTTGGCAGTCGGCTTCACTTGCTTCGCCCTTGCCAACCTGTGGATACATTACGAAATGACGTATGATGCTTACCACGAAGGAGCCGACCGGATGTACATTCTTTGCAAAGAAAGTGTATTTGGAGTAAACGGTTATTCCACTTCCATGCCATACCCGGCATCGACTCTGCTGAAAAACGATTTCCCGGAAGTGGAAGCTGCATGCGCTTATACCAGATGGGTACAAAAAGTAGATCTTAAAGCAAATGATTGTACGGTAGAAACCAATAATATACAGGCAGACTCCTGCTTCATGAAGATGTTCAATATATCCATTCTAGCAGGAAGCAGGGATTTTATGTATTCCAATGACAAGATAGCTTTAACAGAAGATATGGCCATGCGTTTGTTCGGTTCTACGGATGTACTGGGCAAAGAAGTTAAAAACTACAATGATGATACACTGACGATTTGTGCCATTCTCTCAAATCTCGATCACAGTAATCTGTCATTCGGCTACTGGGAACAGGGAGAATACTTCCGCCGCTGGCAGAATGATTGGAGTAATGGAAGTTTCGAAATCATTATCAAGTTACGTAAAGGAACTGATCCGATAGCCTTTCAGAAAAAACTCGCTGCAAATGAAACGAAAGCCGATCCGAGAGATCCTCGCAGAGTATTTGAGGAAATCCGGTTAATGCCACTCAACGAGTATCATTATTCATCGATTAACAGGAACCAATCTTTCCAATTCTATTATCTAATACTATTCTCTGTGGCCGGAGGCTTGGTGATTCTTTGTTCTCTGTTCAATTATCTCTCTCTGTTCATCACTCGCATGAGGATACGTGGGCGTGAGATAGCACTACGTAAAGTATGCGGTTCCTCCATCGGAGGTGTATTTATTCTACTTTCTGTGGAGTACCTATACATCATATTGTTATCCGGGGTATTGGGTATGGCTTTTGTTGAGACGGCCTTGCCCGCCTTTAGGAAACTGTCCGGAATATCCGGAAACATTTATGGAGAGTCACTTCTTTATTTTGCAGGGATTCTTTTACTGTCTTTACTTCTGTTAGTGCCATTCGCCATCAGACGGTCGTCCACCCGGAATACCGGAAACAAGTACGCACTCCGTAAACTAAGTATTACATTCCAATTGATGATAGGGATTCTTGTCACGTTCTGCATAATAGTGATGATGAAGCAAATCTATTATCTTACGAATACAGATTTAGGATGGGAAAGAAAAGATATAGCTTCCATCAATCTTTTATATCCGGACAATGATTTTGAAGCCATTGCTGATAAGATCAAGCAATTCTCATGTACAAGGGAGGTTGTATCCGGACATTGTTGCTTATTGCCTCAATCATCAGGCCTCTCACAAACCTTCACTAATTGGGACGGAAAAGAAGATGCGGTGAAAAGTATAGATATGCGATGTCTGTGGAATTGTGAAAAGACAGTATCCTTTTACAATCTGAAACTGTTGGCAGGAGAGATGGTGAAGTCAACAGAGACGAATAAAATAATGATCAATGAATCTGCTGTAAAAGCGCTTGGGATGAGCGATCCGATTGGAAAGAAACTTTATCAGCAAACTCAAGCATCGACCATTGTAGGCATAATTAAAGACTTCCACATCACAGCACCGACAGAACCGGTGCAACCCTATGTTTTAGTTGCAAGGGATATTCTTAAAGGCATGGGATTTTCTATAGGAAAAGGGCAAATCTTAATCAAGTTTCATGATGGTAAATGGAAAGAACTGAAAAACCGGATAGACAGCATGTTCAGCCGGGAGTATCCGGAAGTGAGATATAGATTATACAACACAGAAGAAGAATATGCCGGATATCTTAAGTCCGAAGACGCACTGATAAAGTTATTGAGCTTTGTAGCCATGGTCTGTGTACTTATCGCTGCTTTCGGTATCTTTTCTCTGATCACATTAAGTTGCGAACAAAGGCGCAAAGAAATAGCCGTACGCAAAGTGAATGGAGCTACAATCCGGGATATTCTTATTATGTTTGTGAAAGAATATATGCTTTTGCTGGTTATTGCGGGTGTCATTGCATTCCCTGTAGGATATGTGCTGATGAAGCGTTGGCTTGAAAACTATGTAGAGCAGACAGTTATCAGTGCCTGGATATATTTTGCTATATTCGGTGGCATAATGATCGTTATTTTTGCATGCATCGGCTGGCGGGTATGGCAGGCAGCACGGCAGAATCCGGCAGAAGTGATAAAGAGTGAATAATAGAAAAAACAAAGACATGATACAGCATTATTGCAAGATAGCGTTTCGTAATATAATACTGAAATATAAAACACAGAGTATTATTAGTATTATAGGTTTGGCAGTAGGATTTACTTGCTTTGCACTCTCAAATCTGTGGATACACTACGAAATAACGTATGACAAATTCTACGAAGGTGTGGAACGAACTCATTTGCTTTATCAAGAAGCCACTTTTAGTGAATCAACATTCAGCACATACAGTTCATATATGCTGGCTACTACACTTCGGCAAGAATTTCCGGAAGTAGAAGCCGCATGCGCAGTTTACCAAAGAGAAACAGGACTGAAAACCAAGGAGGGAAAAACGGCAAAAGTTAATTGCATGTATGCTGACTCCACGTTTTTAGAGATGTTCCAACCTACCTCCATATTATCCGGAAACATGGAATTCCTTTATTCTGATAATAAAATTGCATTAACAGAGGAGACTGCTATGTCATTATTCGGTTCAACAGAAGTTTTTGGGGAGGAGCTAGAGACAGATGATACACCTAAGACAGTCTGTGCTATTCTGAAAAATGGAGAGAAACATAGTAATCTCTATTTTGCCGCATGGACAATGTCATCACAATTTCAAAAAGTAAAAAGCGAATGGGGAGTACATAGATTTCAAACCTACGTCCGGTTACGTAAAGGAGTAGATGCTACATCGTTTCAAGAAAAAATGAAAAACTACGAATCCGGAAACCAATGGTATTCCAAACCTTTCGAAAAATATAAGATAATTCCATTAACTCAGTATCATTACTCTGCCATCAATGAAAAACTATCCCTTAAATTTAATTATTTAGTACTTTTCTCCATAGCAAGCGGAATGATTATACTTTGCGCATTGTTCAATTATCTCTCCTTATTTATCACCCGTATGCGCACACGAAACCGAGAAATTGAACTAAGAAAAGTATGCGGCTCATCCATTCGGAATTTATTCATACTTTTTGGTACTGAATATTTGTTTGTACTGCTTTTATCCGGCCTTTTAGGAATGACATTCATTGAATTATCACTTCCGAAATTCAGAGAACTATCAGAAATTAATGGAGATATTTATGGAGAATCATTCCTCTATTTTACAGGTATCCTTTTCATATCCTATATCCTATTAACACCTTTTATTGTCCGCCGATACCACAGGCAATCCGGCAGTCTGTTCCTGTTCCGTAAATGCAGTATAGTATTCCAATTAATAATATGTATTTTATTTATCTTTTGCGTAAGCATTCTTATGAAACAGCTCAACCATCTGGCAAATGGTGATATTGGTTGGGAAAGAAAGAATACAGCAGTATTAAGACAATATGTTTCTCCGGAATCTTACGCTGCCGTCAGTGCCGAAATAGATAAGATGCCATGTATTGTAGAGACACTGAAGGGATGTGAACCTTTATTTCCAAGATATAGTACACTGACTTACAGGATAAACAGTTGGGAAGGAAAGAAAAGCACGGATCAGGAAGATAGAATAGATATCACCTGCATAAGAGAAGGGAGGGAATTTATCAATTTTTACAACCTGAAGCTAATAGAAGGTGAAATGCTAAAACCGGATGATGCAGATAAAGCTATCATCAACGAGACTTGTGCAAGAAAATTAGGTTTAGATAATCCGATAGGTAAGAAAATCAATATTCACCAAGGAGTTACAATTGTCGGAATCGTCAAAGACTTCCATATCACAGCACCTACAATCCCGGCAGTACCTACTTTATTCTGCAATAAAGGAGGTCTGGGAGGTTCCGATTCTGATGCCAACTATGGCGATATCTTGATAAAATATCGCGCAGGAACATGGGAGGATCTTAAAAAGCGAGTGGACGATGTATATGCCAAAATCTCAACTGGCAGTAATGAATATCATTCTCTTCTCAATATAGAAGAGGAATATTCTAAGTTCCTGAAATCCGAAACGTTATTATTGAAGCTGCTTGGCTTTGCCTCAATTATTTGCGTACTCATTGCCGCTTTCGGAATATTCTCTTTCATTACGCTAAGTTGCGAGCAGCGGCGCAAAGAAATAGCCATCCGCAAAGTAAACGGAGCGTCTGTAAAAGAAATATTTGCCATGTTTGTAAAAGAGTACTTTATATTACTCGTTGCAGCATCAGTGCTAGCATTTCCTATAGGATATGCTTTGATGAAAAAATGGTTGGAAAGCTATATAGAACAAACAGCAATCAGTGCATGGATATATCTGGCCATCTTTAGCGGGGTAGCTTTACTTATTCTGTTATGCATTGGCTGGCGAGTATGGCAGGCTGCACGGCAAAATCCGGCGGAAGTGATAAAGAGTGAATAATAACAACTATTATATACCATGATATTCCATTATTTCAAAATAGCATTCAGAAACTTGTGTAAGCATAAGACACAAAATATCATTTCCATCATCGGATTGGCAGTAGGTTTGCTCTGCTTCTGTGTCTGCATATATTGCAGTCGCTTTGTAGAAAGCACAGACCATTGTTTTGCTAATCATGATCGCATAGCAGAATTAAACCTCTATGACGGCAAGGCAGACAGATATTTTTCCGGTTCTCCGGTTCCTCTGGCCGAAGATTTGCGCACATGGGCTTTGGGAGAAACGGAAGCCATTTCATCCGTAACCTATCCTCGTGAACGTCCTTATTATGTAGAGTTATCTCCGGAAAAGACGCTACCTTATGAACTTGAAACGATTGAAATAGATACTTGCTACAATAAAATCTTCACTCCGGAAATGGTAGCAGGACATTGGAAAATGGCAAGTCAGTCTCTTAACTCCGTTATCCTGAGCCAATCTATGGCCATTAAAATATTCGGTAATGCAGAAAGTGCTATCGGCAAACACATGACTCTCATGAGAAGGCTCAATACTTCTCCTGAAAGCACCCCGAAAACAGGAGGTATCGTCTACACCATTCAAGCAGTAATGAAAGATATCCCTCTGAACAATAGTTTAGATTTTATGCAAAACATAGATATGCTGACCGTAAACGATAGTGAAGGACTTCTACAAAGTCCCAAACGGCATAACATGACAGGGGCAAATACCTACGCACTGTTATCACCACAAACTACATGCACCGATTTAGAAAAGCAATTCTCAAAAAGAGACTATACTTATACTTTGTATGGCGAAGCTTACACTGTCACTGCCAGTAGTATGGGAGCCAGACTGAAAAAACAGGGTGCTTCTTATCTGGGGTTAGTTACCGGAACTGTAGGTACACTGATATTACTAGTAGGGCTGATCAACTTTTTCCATTTCCTTATCGGTTCTTTCTTCAACCGCACCAAGGAATACAGTATCATGAAAATGATAGGATGCAACTGGAAACAACTCTTCTGTTTACTATTCACACAGTCATTGATTGTCATATCCATATCCTCCATATTGGTATTATCAGGCATAGAATTATTGGGGAATCACATGAATTTCTCTTTGCCGGGCTTTGCAATGACCTTTACCTCTGAAACGCTTTTAATACATGCTCTGCAATATATCGTTCTTCTTATCATACTCTGCGTCCTTATATGTTTGTCTGTTTCCATTCGTATTCGTCGTATTACCGTGCAAACAGGTATTTATGGAAACAATAAACGCAGAGGTAAGCAATGGGGGCGTAACCTTATGCTGGGTATCCAGTTCTTTATTTGCTGGGTATTTGTATCCCTGACGGCTGCTTTATATCTGCAAGCAGAGAAAACGACCAATAGTTTAATCCATACGCTAAGTCAAAAAGAAAAATCGGAGATTCTTAGTATTCCCCTGGACTATCCCTTTATGAAGAATGAGGAAAAGTTGGCGTTGATAGAGCGTTTTAAACAACATGCCGGAGTGAAAGAAATTCTGTTATCAGATGTCGGTTATATGCAAGGGATGTCGGGCAATGGATTAACGACCGAAAAGGGAAATGAGAACTCCTGGATTGATATTAGTGTCATGGCTGTACCCGCCAATTTCTTCTCTTTCATGAATATTCCCATAGAACAAGGAAGACTTCCTCAAACGGAAAAAGATATTGTGGTAGACAATGTCTGGCAGGAGATGCAGAAGAAAGATGTAATCGGTATGAACTTGTATAGCGGTAATACCGATTACACAATCTGTGGAATATCCGCACCTTTTCAGGCCAATGTATATAACCGAAGTAGTGGATATGCTTTCCTGCCTTATGATTCTTCAGTCTACATAGGCCACTGCTACATAAAGAGTCATCCGGGCCGGCAAAAGGAAGTAGCCCGATGGATTGAAAAAGCCTACCGTGAGATGCTTCCTGAAAATATAACTTATCAGGCTAAAACATTCCTGGATGATATCCATGTTTTGCAAGCTCTTGAGTACAATCTGAAGGACATCATTTTGTTCTTTGCTGTTATCAGCATTATTATCACACTATTAGGTGTATACTCCAGTATCACGCTCGATACAGAACGACGTCAGAAAGAAGTTGCTATCCGTAAAGTAAATGGGGCGGATGTTCCGCAGATTATCCTGTTGTTTGCCCGTCTTTATATTATCTTGTTATTGTGTAGTGCCATCGTTGCATTCCCGCTTGTATATGTTGTATTGATGTTATGGAAACAAATGTATACGGTATTCTTTGACTGCGGTCTGCTTTTCTGGCTCTGTATATTCCTGATTGTTACTTTTATTACAGGCTTTACAATACTTTTCCGTATCTTGCGAATAGCAAGAACCAATCCGGCGGAAGTGATTAAAAACGAATAAGAACAATGATATTACATTATTTGAAAGTTGCTCTACGAAATCTGCTGAAGTACAAGACTCACAGTTTCATTTCCGCCCTTTGCCTGGCAGTGGGAATCGTATGCTATACCATTGTATGCTTTTTCATGCAGGAATGGGCCAAACTTGAAAACTTACCTGACAGCGAGCGACGGATAAGAATAACAGTCAACCAGAAACAAAATTCTCTTTTTCGAACCAGTGAAATAAAGCGACTGGAAGAGCAATCTATCAGTGGTTTAGAATGCCTGACCATACAATCCTTTAACAATTCTACGGAAATAGAAGTCATTGATAACGAGCAACGTAACTTACCTTTTCTGATAGGCTATAGAGGGGTTAACAGTAACTTTTTCTCCTATAACAACAGAAAATTGCTACATGGCAGCCGACTTCCCGAAGCACCTGATGAAGTGGTATTATCCCATAAATTTGCGAGCAAAGCGTACGGCACTGCAAATCCCATTGGAACAACCATACGCCTTGCTAACCCACAAAGTATAGCGGAAAATACAATACAGAGCTTTAAAGTCGTGAATGTAGTGGAAGATAACGGCCTGCAAGACCCCAAAATCGATTGTTATTTCTCCTATGAAATCATGACTTATGACGCCTTGAGTGTAAAAGGTTATCTATCGCCTAAGGCAACCATGGAAATGCTAAATAATAGTCTACAGTCCATAACGTGGCAACGGAATGAGGACACCGTACACCCTTACGCCGCGTTCAGTATGCGGCAGGACAAAGAACTGACAATGGTGCAGTATCTGATACTATTCATAGCCTCACTTATCCTGGTTTCAGGGCTGATTAATTTCCTTAAGTTCATCATTCAGATGTTCTATAATCGTCAGCGTGAAGTGGCGCTTCGCAAGTGTATGGGGTCCGAGATAAAAGGACTGTTCCTGCTCCTTTTTGCTGAAGTATTTTGGATGATGTCCACCGCATTTCTGTTATCTTTGTTTTTAACGGAACTCATGATAAATCTTGCGGAAATATACATTCCAAGCCATGATATGCCTGATTTACCCTTGTCATCTATCTATGTCGTACAGTTCCAAATATATATTGCACTTCTGATGATCTGCATGCTCGTAATATGGTTTCCTATCCGTCGTTTACGGCAAGTGAGCATAATCAGCCAAATTAGCAATAACCGCAGCCGTCATATCTTCCGTTCGGTCATGATGTGGTTGCAGTTAGGCATTGCCATTTTCTTTGTGGGTAGCACACTCGGCGTCAATATGGTGTGGCACGAAGTGTTCGGTCAGGCATACAATCCGCTTACATCCGAAGAAGAAGAAAATATCATTTCCCTGAAAGTGAACACCCAACGTATGTGGCAGCACATAAACCCTATATTATCTGATATTCAGGCATTGCCGGAGTGTATAGAGACACTAACCATGGCAGATGATTTGCAAAGTGGAAATCATTTTATGCGTACCTATAAGAAAGCTGACCAATCGGAGGTCATGATTGCCATAGCAGAGGGGGCTCCGGGTTACTTCAAATTCCTGAACATTCCATTGCAAGGAAAAGAAGTGAATGGAGATGCAGAAGGTACCGTTTATGTCAGCGAGGCCTTCAGACAGCAACTGGATAAGGACAACGTGCAAGACAGAGTAGAGATTGAGGGCCAGAGTTACCGCATCATCGGTACTTTCAAAGAACTCTATAAAGAAACTCAGGGAAGAGTAACCATTGGTTCAGTCTTTTTCCCCAGCAACCATTTCAGGTATTTCTATGTCAAGCTGGCACCGAGTGCAAACGCTACCAAAAGTATCCGGCGCATCACTGAAATTTGTCGTAACTACGTACCCACAACCTTGCCTCTTGAAATCCGCTCCCTATCTGATAATAAACAAACGATGATGGGATCGATGTATATGACACAAGTGGCGATGACAATCCTGGCTGTTGTAAGTATATTATTGGTTGTACTGAGCATCTATTCGGCCATCTCCATGGACACAGTCAGCCGACAGAAGGAAATAGCCATTCGTAAAATCAACGGAGCTACCCCACGGATCATTGCCGGTATATTCGGCAAAGCTTATCTGGTGATTTTCCTGCTGGCTTTTGCGGTTGCTTATCCTTTGGTACGACTGATGCTGCTATCAATAGGCGAAGGTACAGTGAAATGTATACAGGGTTGGGATTGGGGGATTCTGTTATTCTTCAGCGTAGCCTTCATGATATTCCTCACCACCGCATACAAAATTTACCGGATCATGCATATCAATCCGGCCGAGATAATAAAGAATGAATAAACAATATTACTAATTAAAATTATCAGCATTATGATTAAAACAGTAAACCTGCAAAAAATCTTCAAGACAGAAGAAGTGCAGACATGGGCTTTGAACAATGTGAACATCGAAGTGAAAGAAGGCGAGTTCGTCGCAATTATGGGACCTTCCGGTTGCGGTAAGTCTACGTTGTTGAATATTCTGGGTTTGCTGGATAACCCTTCCGAGGGAAATTATTACTTGGGCGACCAAGAGGTAGGACACTTGAAAGAGAAAGAGCGTACGCAGGTCCGTAAGGGAAACATCGGTTTCGTGTTCTAGAGCTTCAACTTGATAGACGAGTTGAACGTTTTTGAGAACGTGGAGCTGCCGTTGACTTATCTAAAGATCAAGGCGTCGGAGCGTAAACAGATGGTAACGGATATCTTGAAACGAATGAATATCAGCCACCGTGCGGCTCACTTAGCGATCGCCCGTGCGGTAGTTTCCAACCCGAAGATAATCTTGGCCGATGAGCCAACGGGTAACTTGGATTCCAAGAACGGTGCCGAGGTTATGCAGCTGCTCACCGAGCTGAATAAGGAGGGAACGACGATCGTAATGGTGACGCACTCCAAGCACGACGCGGGTTTCGCCCACCGTGTGATCAATTTATTCGACGGTAGTGTCGTATCTTCCGTTAGTGAATTTATTTAGTCAACATGACATAAACACATACACACAAGAGTTTTTTATAAGCTAATTGGCCTGTGAAGGTCGGTTAGCTTTCAATTTAACTTAAATACAAATCGATGAGACAGCTATATTATACAATCCGTTATTTACTTCGAGGCCGAGGGGGAAATGTGATCAAGGTTCTGTCCTTGACACTAGGACTTGGAGTGGGATTGATCCTGTTCGCTAGGGTCGCTTTTGAATTGAGCTTCGATACATTTTTTGACCAAGTGGAAGATTTGTATAGCGTG
>OHOZ01001413.1_pt1 | contig 10740 bp, 6 predicted proteins | sample 1569931 | NCBI WGS metagenome assembly OHOZ01 (sample SAMEA3879572, study PRJEB24766) | human gut metagenome | biome: human-associated habitat; feature: feces | place: USA | collected 1985/1987
CCCCCCCTGCGCGTCAAAGACGCGCAGAGAAGGGCGCAGGGCATAGCCCTGCCTCGTGGATGCGGCCGTCGTCTTGCAGAAGAATGCGGTTGCCGGTAAGAGGCTCGCCGTCGAGCGTGGGGGCGGAGCAGGTTTTGGAAATGTGGAAACGGTAGGTGGCGCTGTAATAGCGATAGGTGATGTGAATGGAATCCCATGCTTCGGGAAGGACGGGGCGAAAGTAGAGAACGCTGCCTTCCTTGTGGAACCCAAGCAGTTCTTCCAATAAGATGAACTGGTACCATGCTGCGCTGGCGGTGTACCAAGTCCGCCCGCCGCGCCCCAGCTGGGAGGGGTGCGCGGAAACATCTCCGGCCATCACGTATGGCTCCGCCCTGTATTGATCCGCCGCTTGGCGGTCAAAGCCGCGATATACCGGCAGAAGCCGCAGGGCCAGCTCCCACGCATGGCTCGACTGACCCAAGCGGCCATAAGCGCCCATGGCCCAACAGGCGGCGCTGGCGGATTGATCGCCGTTTTCTCGATTACCCGGTATGAAAGTGGGCCGGTTTTCCTCTTCGAAGGGCGGCGTAAAGAGCTTGAGCAGCCCCGCATCCGGTTCGTAGAGCAGCTGCCAGACACTCTCCATGGCAAGCTGACAACGCTCCTGGGAAAGAAAGCAGAAAACCGCCCAGACTTGGGGCCGCAGGTCAATGCGGCATTCGCGGTTGGAGGACGCGCCAATCTTGTCACCATCGCGGTCGTAGGCTCGTAGATACCACGCTCCATCCCAACCGTATCGTTCCAGAGTCGTCAATAACTCGTCGCGGCGCTCGGAGAGACGGTGGGCACTTTTTTCATCTGCATAAGGGAGAAAACAGCGGATGACCTCGCATAGGAACATACCCAGCCAGATGCTTTCCGTCTTCGCCGCATCCGTACCGTCGCTTAACAAAGGAAAACCATGTTCGCCCAGCCGTATCTGGTCGATGGCCCGGAGACAGTGTTGCCATAAGGGTTCGATCATTTCGGAAACTTCTGGCGTGAAACAATGCTCCTGCTCGCCTTCTTCCGGCGGTTCGTCCCGCAGATAGGGAAAGCTCTCCTGCAGAATGGCCGTGTCGCCGGTGGCTCTGACGTAGGCGGCGGTGACAAAAGGCAAAAACAGTGGAGCATCCGAAGCGGGAACACGCACGCCGCGGCGGTGCGGATGCCACCAGATTTGTACGTCGCCCTCCTCAAATTGATGGGCTGCGCAGCGAAGCAGCAGTTCCCGCACGACCTCCGGGCTGGTGTAAAGAAGCGCAAGCGCGTCCTGCAACTGATCCCGAAAAACACAGGCCCCGCTGGACGGTTCGAAGCCAGCTCGCATCAAAAGCCGGGAGGCAATCACCTGATAAGGTAGCCAGCGGTTCAGCATCAGGCACAGCGCTTCGTCCGGCAGATCGAAACGCAGCCCGCCTAGGCGGCGCTCCCAGCGTTGGCGGCAGTGGTGCAGACGCAGGGTAGCGCCATCCGCCCGAAAGGCGGCAACGGCTGCTTCCAAACGGGAACGGCTTCGGAAAAATCCCAGCGCCGAAACGATGGTTTTACTTTCGCCCGGTTTAAGGACAACGGAAAAGCAGAGTACCGCCGTATTTCCACCGTCGTTTGGCAAGGAGCCGGACTGCGCCAGCGCCCAAGGCACATCGCCCCAGAGTCCTTCGAAAACACCGGCGCTCATACAAGCGGCGTAGTCCGGCTCCGGGTCTAATCCGATTAGGCAGCCGAAGCCTCGCAGATCGGGAATGGCCAGCAGGAAACCGTCTGTTCCCCGCTCCATGGTGCATAGCTGCGCGGAATGGGTCTCACCTGGCTGAAAAACGCAGGTGTGGAAGAAACTCAACGTTCGTTCGTCCGTGTCGTCGTTGCGCAGATGAAATGTCCTTACTCCGAAAGGAGCTTCCAGATCGGTGAAGCAGCTTAACCGGCATTGAATCCCATACCCGGCGGATTCGTATACCGTTTCTCCGGGCCGATGGGTGACACGGCAGGAAAGCCCGGCTCCCAAGGGCCAGCGGGTGATCGACCAGATCAGCCCGCGTTCTTCGTCCCGCAGAAAGAAATTTTCCTGCCCGCGGGGGCAAACACTGTCGCTGATGTGCCGGGTCAGCCGCCCCCGCAGGCTGCTTCCGGCATAGGAGAAGATCAGCCCGCTTTCGCCCGCCAGCGTGCCGAATTCCTGAGAACAAAGCAGATTGCACCAGGGTGCGGGCGTTTGTCTGCCCGGCGGCAAAAGAATTTGATAATCTCCTTCGCCCGGCGTGAAACCGCCGTATTCGTTGAAAAATCGAAGTTTTTCCCCGGCGGACAGGGCGGTCTTGCTTTCATCCGGCTGGCAGAAGAAGCCGGGACGTTTGCGCAGGGAAAAGCACATTCGTTCCAGCTGATCATCAATAGAACCTTCGTTGGAATGCAGTATCAGCCGCGCCGCCGCCCGCAGCAGCCGGACTTGTTCCTCGGACAGATGCTCCCGTTCCAGAAGGTGGACTCCTCCGGCCTTTCCCAGCAGTTCGTGGCTGTGGCATTTGCGGCACAATTCGCCCAGCGTCTGAGTCAGCGCCGGGGATTCTGACGAAGCAGGGCTGCAAAGCAGCGCCAGATCAAATTTCAGCCCGTTCATGCGAAACAGGGCGTGCGCCCGCAGCAGCAAGTCCGCCATATTCACCGAAGCCCGGTCAGCGCATTCCAGCATCAACAGGGGAAAGCCACCGCCCAGACGCAGCGTCCGCAGCTTTTCCCGTGGCAGCTCATTCCGGGAGGAATAGCGGAACTGCATGGGCTGACCTGTGTAGCAAAGGCAGCCCGCCAAACGGAAAATGCTGTTTTGCTCCAATGGCGACAGCCCCAGATACCGTGCGGACACCAGCGCACGGGTTTTGGCAAAATCGAAGCGGCGCAGAATATTGCCGGGACGGTCGTAACGTTCCAAAAAGGAAGAGACCTTCTCCTGTTGTCCGGGACAATGGGTGACGAAAGTCAGCGTGACGCGCCCTTTGGCGGACAGCACGAAGGAAGCCCGCAGACTGAGACAGGGGTCGATCTCCTCCCCGATCCTGTCCTTCCACTTGAAAATCGGCGTTTCCAATGCATGGGGCGCACGGACGCTTCTTCCACGTCCCAAAAAGGCCGCACGGTCGGTCTGCACCTGAAACGCCTCGAAGGGCACGTCGGCACACAAATGATGCCACAGGCGGACGGGCGGTTCATTGTCCCCTGTGGGACGGCGAAGAGCCGCAACACCGGTTTGCCCCATTTTTTCCATATGGAGGAAAATGTTCTGATTCATTTCATCCTCCTGCGGCGAACAGAGCGCCGGTTCCAGATAGCTGGCAATTTCCAGCGCCCGGTCTGTGTCTTCCTGATTTTCCAAGGTCAGGTGGTGCAGAAACGCTCCGTCCAACGGATTGACGAACAGACGCAGAGTGGTTTTGATTTGGAAAAATTCGTTGGAAAAGACGGCCTGCGCCGTTTCAAATCGAATGCTTTCGGAAACAGAAGGCATACACAGATCCCGGAAGGAACCGCTTTGACCATCCCGCAGGTACAGCCGGGGCCCGGAGGGCAGGGTGCAGTCCTCGTGAAAACGGGTCAGCATCCGTCCATTTTTGGCCAGATACCCGCCGCCCTGCGCATCGACGAACCAGGTGGAGCCTCCGCCGCCCAGCACGTGTGCGTCGATGGGAAAGCAGAGCACACGGCCTTCCCGCGAGGCAACGGCGGAAACTTCCGCCTCCGCTCGTGCTCTACGCCGCAGGGGACGGCGAACCGCTCCCCGAAGTCTGCCGGGCTTTTCCTGCAGAAGCAGCCGGTAGGCCTGTACGCTGGGCAAGTCGCTGAACAGTCGCGCAATATACTGGTCGCACAGCACGTTGCACAGCGTAGCGAGGATCATCCCCTGATGGCTGCTCATGTGGCTGCGGACGATTTGGAATCCATGCTGTTTTTCGGAAAAATCGGTTGCTTCAAAGAAGCCCATGGGGCCTTCCATGCCCATGTTTTGCAGCCGAAGCAGGTTTTGAAAGCCGCGCCGCAGATCCAACGGCAGGGCCAAAATCGACGCATAGGGCGCAACAACGTTGTCCGACGGGTCGGAATGCAGCGCCAGCGACGGAAGGCCGAAGGCCCTGTACTGATAATAAAGCTCGGGATCGAAGGCATGACAGCCGCTTTTGCTGACCCCGTAAACGCCGCCCGGCCGGTGCGACTGCTGCTGCCGCAGGGCGGCTTTCAGAGCGGAGGTCAGCAGCGTGCCCGGAATTGGCGGCTGAAACAGCAGGGGCGTCATGTACTCGGACAAGGAACCGTTACGGGAGAGTAAACTTTGTCCCCGGCGTATGCGCACAGGGATACGGCCCAGCCGGTACCAGTGGCGCAGAGGGACCTGTTCGGTCATGACGGCGTAAAAACTGAGCAGCCGCGCTTCACTGGCCAACAGGTCATGATGGCTGCGGCTTTCGTTCGGTTGGTCTGGGCGAACATCGACCCAGAAAAGCTCCGCTTCTTCATCAAACAGGACAGAAAAATCCATACCCTTGGCCAACGCGTCCGCCCGGGCGGGGAGATCGTGAAGCGTTTCCGGCAAAATGGGCAGCAGTGCCCGAAGCCCCTGTGCACAGGCGGTCAGACACACCGCCAGCTGGCCGCTGTCCGCCGAGGAAACAAAGGGTGGTGGCAGCGGTTCCAGATTGCGGGTATCGTACCAGCTGTACAGGTGCCCCTGCCATTTGGGCAGCATTTCCAGCGTGGAGATGGTCTCGCCAATTCGACGGGCCGCTTCCGCAGCTGGGAGCAGACGCAGTTTTTCCGCCGCCAGCAGGGAAATCAGGTACAGCCCGATACTGGTGGGCGAGGTGCGGTGAGAAATGCCTTTGTTGGGTTCGATCTGCACATTGTCGGCGGGCAGACCGTGGGCTTCGTCGGTGACGGCGGTCTCAAAGTACAGCATGGTTCCGGCTGCCAAGCGGGTCAGCACCTCCCGCATATACTCCGTGGGCCGGGGCGATACGTCTCGCGGTGCTTCCAGCAGAAACAGCAGGAAGGGCAGCGCCGCCCAGCAGAGAGCGGCAATTAGCCCCGGCAGAAAGAAACCGTGCAGAAAAACGGAAAACGCCGCCATGCCGCCGGAAGCCAGCATACATAAGATAAAATAGAGCATGGGCGGCTTGTCGGAAGGTTTTTGAAGCTGGGCGGCGCTGTCCCATTGAAGCAAATTCTGTCGGGAGACGAACAGCCGGTATAGCGTTCGCCCGATCGCGTCCAGCTCCATGGCGGCGTTCAGCGGCAATACCATCAACCGGGTCACAAAAGCCGCTAGGGAAACGCCGCTTAGGGGAAACAGCCCCGGCAGATCAGGCACCAGCAGCACCGCCCAGAAAAGCCCGGCGTTCCCCTGCGCCGCCAGACAGAACAGCAGCAGTACTCGCAGGGCGTTTTCCAGAGAACAGAGCAGCTTCAGCACGATCTTCCAGCGGCTCAGGCCATTTAGTGCCTTTCGCGGCGCGCTGCGTCCCGGCGGAAAGACAGGCAGCACGTAGGGGAGAAGCTGCCAGTTGCCACGGGTTCGCCTGCGCAGCCGGGTAAGAAACCCATGCAGCGTTTGGGGCTGGCTTTCATAAAGAGCGATATCGGGGGCATAGGCACAGCCCGCCAGCTGCCCTTCCAGCAGGGCGGGGTTCAGCACCGCGCCGGGGAGAATTTTCCCTTCCGTGGCGTGCAAAAACGGAGATGGTTCCAAGATACCCTTGCCCTGATTCGTGACGCTGCCCAGCGCACAGCCGAAGAAACAGGCTTCAGCATCACTTGAATCGCCCAGCATGAATGAAAGACGGCTTTCCACCGTGTCCGCTGCGATTTCCATTCGAGGTTGAAGAACGCCGACGCCCCGCCAGCCATGAGGGCCGATACAGCGCCGCTGCAGAGGATGCAGCATGGCTCCTACCATCCGAAGCGCCGCACCCGGCGGCAGAAAGGTATCGCGGTCCAGCGTAATGACATAGCGATACCGGCCTTTCAGTGTTTCCGGCGGCAGGGAGGCATAGGCGAAACGGTCTTCAATGGGCTCGCCTTGAATCAGTTTGAGCAGGGTTTCCAGACTGCCCCGCTTCCGTTCCCGGCCCATGTGCAGGTGATCGGGCATATGGTAGACCCGTTCCCGCTGCAAATAGAAAAACCGCGCTGGCGGCGGTAGAGATGATCTCGCCGTCGTCGCTCATGGAGCCGGTCAGGCTATCCCGATAATCGCCCAGCAACAGAAAGTGCAGATTGGGGTCGGGATTGGCGCAGTGGAGGACGGACAGCTTCTTCACCATGGAGAGAGCATGAGCGGGATTGAGCAGCAGGATGGGGCAAACCACCAGCGTGCGCTGATCGTCGGCCAGCCGTTCCAACTGCATTCGGGGAACCATATGCGGCTCGGCCCGGCGTTGATAAACCCGGAAGAAAAGCTGCCGCCCCGTTTCCCAGAAAATCAGCGCAAAGGGCAGCCACAGCCACCCGGATAAACGGAGAAATCCTGCCAGAGCAAGCAGAAGCGCAAACAGAAGTCCAGACAGTGCGAAAAAGAAAACCTTCCCGTGCAAACGGAAAAATAACCGCAGAGGAAGAAAACGCCTTTCGGGGTTAAGCCGCAGAGTCAGTTCTTCCAACCCTTCATCCGCCAGATAGTATCCTACATGGGAAAGGGGCGAACCTTCGGCGGAGGATGCCAGCTCCAGCGCGGCTTCGCAGACTTCTTGCGCGGAAACCTTTGCTTCCCGGCCGATGCCGGCAGCCAGCCGCCGGTAGTAAGCCCGGCTTTCCTGATCCATTTGGGGATAGACTTCATCCTCGCAGAGCAGCCGGTGCAGATCACTCCATTCCTCCAGAAGGCGGTTCCATGGGGCCTTTTCCACTGCGTGAAGGGATGTAATGGCATTGCCGCACCAACGGGCCGCATCGACTTGCCGTTCGTGCTCCTGTTCCGCCGCCGCTTCCGCAGAACGCTCCTGCCCGCTCAGCTGGCTTTCCAACCAAAGCAGCTGCTCATTATAATCTCCCTGCCGCCAGCGGGAGACCAGTCGTTCCAGAAAACTGGCGTTTTGACTGTGATGCCGAAACAGCGCCATGGCGCTACGTTCCCGGCCCTTTTCCAACAGACGGCACAGGCGGTCGGCCTGACGGCGCGCCGACTGTTCCTGAACGCAGGAATAGGACAGCTCGTTCAGCAAAAGCAGAAGCGACAGGCGAAGCGACTGCGGAAGAACGGTCAATTCCTCCTCGCTGAAGGGCTGAACCTTCTGCCACGCAGTCAGCGCGTCCGTCAGGGTGGAAAGCCGCAGTTCCCCAGCTGTATGGGCCAAAAATTCCCGGGAAAAACAGGCAATCCGGCATTCTCCGTCCGGGAAGGCCGGAAGCCGAACGCCCTTTAGCGCGGCTTGCAAAGCGGCGGCTTCCTCCTGCAAATAGCGGCCGTTCTCACAGAAGCAGCGGGACGCGGGCAGCAGCTCATCCTCCGGCAGCCTGTCCAGAAATCGGAGGTTTTTTTCCAGGGCACTTCGTTCGGAAGCAGGCAGCAAAAGCCGGACGCGCCTGCGGCTTGGTTTCTGCTCTGCCAGAGCGGCCATTCCGGCGGACAGCGTTTCTTCTGAAAACGATTCCTGACGGGGGAAAAACGGCTTTTTTCGAGTACTGAGAAAGAAAACAAACAGCAGCGCAAGGCCCGCTGCGGCGACCCACCATTGCATTTTTCAGACCTCCCTGCCATTACCAGCCCTGCCGAAGGGCGCAGTTTGCCGTCCATAGTGTGCGCCGCGGAAAAGGCTTCCATGCGGCAAAAACCCAGATGCGCCATTGACAAATGCAAAAAAGCCCCTACAATAAAATGTAGATTTGCATTTCTTCAATTTCATTTTTACTGGCGCGGGAAGGCAGTCTTCGAAGCGATCCTGATTTTGTTTTCATTCATCTTAAAAAGGATGTGGCGTTATGCGGTTGGAAACGGAACGGCTGGTTTTACGGGAACTGACAAACGACGACTTCGCGGCATGGTATGCGATCCTTTCGGATGCGGAAACCATGAAGCATTACCCCGCGCCTTTTGATGAAGAAAAGGTGCGGCAGTGGCTTGAGTGGAATCTGGAAAACTACCAGAACTACGGTTTCGGCCTGTGGGCGGTCATTCTGAAGGAAGAAAACCGCCTGATCGGCGACTGCGGCATGGCCATGCAGTGCGTTCACGGAAAAATGCTGCCGGAGATCGGCTATCACATTCATCAGGATTACCAGCGCCGGGGCTATGCTTCCGAAGCGGCGAGCCGCTGTCTGCAGTATGCCTTTGAGGACTTGCAGCTCCCGGAAGTCTATTCCTATATGAAGTACGATAACAAGGCTTCCTGCGGCGTAGCCAAAAAGAACGGGATGCGCCTGGTGGAGACCTACCCGGACGAGGTGAATACCTTTACCCGGGTGTATGCTATTACCCGGGAGGAATGGCTGGCCGCACACGTTTCCCCGTAAAATGAATAGGATGAAGCAGCTTCCCAAACCAGCATGGAAGGCATGAAGGAAAGGAGGGTTTGCATGATCCAGCGTTCCCTTTGGAAACGTCCCGCTCTGCAAACCAGCGAGGCTGTGCTTCTTCCGGCCCTGCCCAGAATGAAGGCGGCAGAGCCGGTCTATTCCGACGGGTATCTTCACGTCCGGCCTACAGAAGACCCCTTCCGCCCGGTGGAGGAAACGCCCCGGACGGCATTGAGCACCTACGTCCGGCCCCGGGGCAGCATTGCGGGCCGAAGCGTCCTTCGGGCTGTTGGTATTGGCGCGGATCCCTATCTGCACCGAAAAACGGAAAACGGATGGCCGGCCCGGCGGACAGGGCGCTTTTCCCGATGGTAAGCCGAAAAGAGACAGGACAACGCCTGTCTCTTTTCCATTTGTCGAATGTTAGCGAACGAACAGCTGGGTCACGTAGACATATCCCTGGCTGTCGGAGCATACGCCGATACCGACCTTCGTCCACTGACTACCAAGAATGTTGGTGCGGTGTCCGGTGCTGGACATAAACGCGGCCTGCGCCTTCGCCACGGTGGCGTGGTGGGCGATATTCTCCCCGACGGAGGTGAAGGCATAGCCGTGGTTTCGAAGCATCTCCGCCGCGCTGCCCAGTGTGGGGGAAGTGTGAGCAAAGTAATGGTTCGCGTTCATGTCCTGACTCTTCAGCCGGGCCAGCGCGCAAAGGGACGGATCCAGCGTCAGTGCAGAGCGACCGTTGGCCGCACGGTCCTGATTGAGCAAAAGAAATGCATTTTCCTCTTGCACAGTGATGGAACCCGTAGTATAATCATTGCCCGTGGAAGGAGAGGGCGTTGCAATCACTGGATTTCTCGTGGGTTCCGGCGTTTCCGCCACGGTAGGAACAGGCTGTTGCGTGGGCCTCTTCGTAGGAACAGAAGTGGGAGCGGGTGTTTCCGTGGGCGCGGCGGTAGGCGCAGGTTCCTGCGTCAACACAGGCTCCTGAATGGGACAGCGGGTCGGCTCGCTGGGAATGACCGGCGGCTGAACGGTCGCGGCAGGCTTCGGGGTGCTGACAGGTTCCGACGTGGCGGTCGGGCAGGCAGTCTGCCAGGGCGTGCAATCCGTTTCCTGACGGTAGGGCCAGCCGGAAAAACCGAATTGTGAAGCGGGCGTGCCGTCTGCGAAAGCGGCAAAGGCCATGGCCGTACAAAGACCGGCCGCTGCCAAAGCTGTGAACATCTTGGTTTTCATAGTCTACCTCCCATATACGGTGATTTACGCCAAAAGCGTAATAAAATCGTAATATATTTGTCATTTAGATGCAATACAAATGGAAGCTTATTTCCATGGAAATGGCTGGCAGGATATTCTGGCAGGGTCAAGGCCCTGATTTGATGGAGGGAAAAATCACATGAAACTGGTCAAATGCCCACGGTGCGATCTGAATTATATCCGGGAGGATGAAAAATACTGCAAGGTATGCCTTCGCGAGATGAAGGGCGAGCCTACCAATGACGATATGGAACTTTGCTCCGTATGCAACGCGGCCCCCGCGCTGCCCGGCAAGGACGTTTGCCTGAGCTGCCTGAAGGAAATGCAGTCCGGCGGCGGCCGCGAAGAAGTGGAGGACGCTCCCGTTTCCGTGGACGAGTCCACCATTGGACTCAATTCCGTCAGCACCATGGACGAGATCATTCCGGAAATTGAAGAGGATATCCCCGCCAACGAGTACGGCGATATTCAGAATGAGCTTTCGCTGGAAAGCGTCATTGAAGACGAAAACGAGGATGACGACGAGGACAAGGACGACGACGACCGCTGAGTTTGGCGGCCTGTAAAGTGAGGCATCCATGGCAATCTATGCAATTGGCGATCTCCATCTGCCGGGACATCAGGAAAAACCCATGAATGTCTTTGGCGATCATTGGGATCGCCATTTTGACGTGATTCGGGAAAATTGGCTTTCCATGGTCGCACCCGAGGATGTGGTGCTGATCCCCGGCGACATCAGCTGGGCCATGCAGCTCAGCGAGGCCCGGGACGATCTGATGCAGATCGCCGCGCTGCCCGGTCGGAAGCTGCTCTTGCGGGGCAATCACGACTACTGGTGGAATTCCATCAGCAAGGTACGCGCCCTTTTGCCGGAGAATATGTACGCCATTCAGAACGACGCGCTGGCGCTGGACGGGGTGGTCTACTGCGGTACCCGCGGTTGGAACATTCCCGGCG
>OHOZ01001418.1_pt1 | contig 10707 bp, 9 predicted proteins | sample 1569931 | NCBI WGS metagenome assembly OHOZ01 (sample SAMEA3879572, study PRJEB24766) | human gut metagenome | biome: human-associated habitat; feature: feces | place: USA | collected 1985/1987
CATGACGGATATTTCCATTTTCCTGCACCATCCCATTTTCGGCGCGAAGATAGCGCAGGTGCTGTATGCCACCGCCAACAATACCACCTCCACGCTGATTCTTTTCTCCGCCTTCGGGCTTCCGGCGGCGCTGCTGCACATTGTCTGCTGGGTCGCGCTGGTGTGGCGGAAGGAGCGGAAGATATGGGTGAATCTGGCGCTGGTCGTCATCCTGTTTCTGTCTTTTAACACACAGAATCTTATTGCGGACGTGTTTTTATGGCTGTTCCCGGTCATGGCACTGGTGGAACGGGGATTGCCGCTTATCTGGAAGGAGTGATCACATGGAGCGGGAACTGCTGAGAAAGGTTCAGCTGACCCAGCTGGAAATTGCGAAGGAAATTCGCCGGGTGTGCGAGGAAAACGACATCCCCTATTTTCTCACCTGCGGCACCCTTCTGGGCGCGGTGCGTCATCAGGGGTTCATCCCCTGGGACGACGATATGGACGTGGGAATGCTGCGGGAGAATTATGAGAAGTTCTGCCGCATCGCCCCGGAAAAGCTGAAACCGGAATACTGCTGGCAGACCTGGTACACCGACCCCAACTACGCCCTGCCCTTCGGCAAGGTGCGCAAGCGCGGCACGCTGTATCTGGAAGCTAAATCTCACAGATTAGCGGAAAACGGCTTCTATGTGGACATTTTCCCCTACGACGTCGTGTCCCCGGAGGCGGAAAAACGGCAGGAAACGGCAAGCCGTCTGCTGAAGATTTACCGGACAAAGCTGATGAAATCCCATTATCAGCCCTGGCGGGAGAATGAGAAAATCCTCTGGAAAAAGCGGATTGGCTACCTATACTATCAGGCGCTGGCGCTGTTTTCTGACCAGGAAAGCCTTGCAAAGGCGTATGACACGCTGGCGACGGCATTGCCGGAAAACGGCTATGTCTGCGAGCAGAGCGCCATGACGAAGCCGGACGCCTACGAGAAAGCGTGGTGTCAGGCATTGACGGATGTCGTTTTTGAAGGGGAAACCTTCAAAGCCCCGGCGGAATACGACAAATTCCTGACCACGCTGTACGGCGACTATATGCAGCTCCCGCCGGAAAATGAGCGGGAAAACCGCCATCAGATCATGCGGATCGATTTCGGCGATTGACATTGAGAGGTTACAACGGTATGAAACGAGTGCTGTTCCTGACGAACTACGCTTCCCCCTACCGGGTTCATTTTTACGATGAGCTGGCAAAGAGCATGGACGTGACGGTGCTGTTCACCGACCGGGTGGAAGACCAGAAAAACCGCAGTGCCGATTGGTTCGTTTCCGGTGGCGGCGCTTACCGCCCGGTGCAGCTGAAGCGGTGTGTTGCCCATCTTCTGGACGAAAATCTGTGCCTGGACGTGACCGGGTGGCTGAAAAAGCCCTACGACGCCATCGTAATCTGCGGCTATTCCTCGCCCACGGCGATTCTCGCGATGCGGTGGCTGCGCAGAAGGAAAATTCCCTTCTACATGGAAGTGGACGGCGCCAGGAGCGGAGGATAAAGTATCTGTTCAAGAAGTCGCTGGTGCGCAAGGCGGACCAGTGGCTCAGCTCGGGGCGGTACACCACGGAATTTCTCGTCCACTACGGGGCAGAGAAAAGCCGCATCCATGTTTACCCCTTCTCCTCCGTGTTTGAAAAGGATATTCTCCCCGCCGTCCCATCTGCCGCCGAAAAGCAGGCGCTGAAGGATGAACTGGGCGTCCCGGAGAAACGGATGGTGCTGGCCATCGGTCAGTTTATCCGGAGAAAGGGCTTCGACATCCTGATGCACGCCGCCTGTTCGCTTAACAAGGACGTGGGGATTTATATTGTCGGCGGCGAACCGACGGAAGAGTATTTGCAGATGCGCGCCTCTCTGGGGCTGGACAATGTCCATTTTGTGGGGTTCCAGAAAAAGGAAGCCCTCAGCCGGTATTATCGAGCCGCGGACTTGTTTGTCCTGCCCACCCGGGAGGACATCTGGGGGCTGGTCATCAACGAGGCGATGGCCTACGGCCTGCCGGTTATCACCACCGACCGGTGCGTCGCCGGTCTGGAGCTGGTGGAGGAGGGCGTCAACGGAAGTATCGTGCCTGTGGAGGACGCTGCCGCCCTTGCCGGAAAGATGAAGGAGCTTCTGTCCTCGGATTTGGAGAAAATGGGGACGGCTTCCTTGAAAAAAATCCGCGCCTACACCATTGAGAACATGGCGAAAGCCCACGTTGCAATTTTTGAAAAAGATGGGGGTTAACCCATGCACATCATTTACGCTGTGACGACCTGTTCCGACCGGGTGTACCGTCAGCTGTTTGCGGACGCCCCCCGGAAGCCCGCCTTTCAGTCTCAGAAATACCACCGCCTGCTCATTGAAGGACTTGCCGCCGGGGCAAAGGTGGATGTGGTGGCGAACCCGCCGGTGAACCGGGAGGTTCTGAAAAAAGCCTTCGTCCGTCTGCCCCGGGAGACCGAGGGCGGCGCGTGCTACCGCTACATTCCCGCCGTCCGGAATCCCGTTGTCAAGGCCGTATTTGTGGGCGTGGGAACCTTTTTCCGCACAGCGTGCCTTGCGGGGAAGGATTCTGCGGTGGTGGTGGACTGCTTGAACAGGACAACGGCGCTGGCCGGTCTGCTGGCGGCGAAGCTGCGGGGAAGACGGTGTGTGGGCATTGTGACGGATTTGCCGGATATGCTGGGGGGCAGCGCCTTTTCCAAAAAGCTTTCCAATTTTGTTATCCGTCACTGCACGGACTATGTGCTGCTGACCCAGGCCATGAACGACTATCTGAACCCGGAGGGCAAGCCCCATGTGATTCTGGAGGGGCACAGCGACATCGCCATGGCGCGGCAAAAGCCCTCCCTGGCGCGAAAGGCCAGTCCCCGGGTGTGCATGTACGCCGGGGGCGTCAGCAAACAGTATGGCCTGGAAAATCTGGTGAAGGGCTTCCGGAAGGCAGATTTGCCGGACGCCCGGCTGGAAATTTACGGCCCCGGGGATTACGTGCAGGAGCTTTCCCGAATCGCCGCGGAGGATTCCCGGATTTTCTACGGCGGGATGCTGCTGAACGCGGAAATTGTGGAGCGGGAGATGGCGGCGACGCTGCTGGTCAACCCCAGGCCGACGGGGGAAGAATACGTGAAATACTCCTTCCCCTCCAAGACCATGGAATACATGTCCACGGGAACCCCGGTGCTGACCACGGTTCTGCCGGGAATGCCGAAGGAATATCACCCCTACGTGTACCTGTTGGAGGAAGAAACCGCCGACGCCATTGCGGAGAAGCTGGGGGGAATTTTTGCCCAGCCCGCCGATGTCCTGTTTGAAAAGGGCATGGCAGCCCGGGAATTTATCCTGAAAGAAAAAAACAATGTTTCGCAGGCCGGGAAAATTCTGGCCATGCTTAAAAAGGACGGGATGCAATGAAGCTGCTGTGGCTGTGCAATATGGTGCCCGGAAAGGTGAAGGAGGCTGTCAGCGGCGGCTCCACCGGCGGCGGGCTGTGGGTTGACAGCGTGCTGGAAGGGCTGCTGGAACGGGAAGACCTGAACATCCGCATTCTCTGCCCCGGCGACGGCGGCGAGGGGCGCGTGAGTGAACGATGCTCCTACGCCTTCTATTCTGAGGGACTTCCCTATGTGTACCTGACGGAGCTGGAAGCACAGTTCCGGGGAGAGCTGGATAGCTTCCAGCCGGACGTGATTCACGTCTGGGGGACGGAGTATGGCCACACCCTTGCCATGGTCAACGCCGCGGGAATGGCGGGGCGGCTGGATAAGCTGGTGGTCAGCATTCAGGGGCTTTGCTCGGTTTATGCAGGACACTACGCCGAGGGCGTGCCGGAGAGGATTCAGCGGGGCAGCACCTTCCGCGACCTTATCCGGTGGGACAATATCGTGAAGCAGCGGGAAAAGTTTGTGCTTCGGGGGGTTCTGGAGGTGGAAGCCCTGCAAAAGGCGCGTCACATCATCGGAAGGACCGACTGGGATTTGGCCTGTGTCCGGCAGATTAACCCCAAAGCGGAATACCATTTCTGCAACGAGACCCTGCGTCAGCCCTTTTATCAGGGGGCTTGGCGCTATGACGGCTGTCGGAAGCACCGGATTTTTGCTTCCAGCTGCGCTTACCCCGTGAAAGGCTTTCACTATCTGCTGGAAGCCTTCGGCCAGATCGTCAAAACCTATCCGGACGCCACGCTGGCCGTGCCGGGGAAGAGCTTCCTGACGGCGAGCAAGCTCCGCAGAACCAACTACCAGAAATATCTGGCGGCGCTGGCGGGGCGGTACGGTGTGGAGGATAAGATCGAATTTCTGGGCAGTCTCAGCGCCGAGGAAATGAAGCAGGCGTTTCTGGACGCGAACGTGTTCGTGCTGCCCTCCACCATCGAAAATTCCCCCAATTCCCTGGGGGAGGCCATGCTGCTGGGGGTACCCTGCGTGGCGGCGGACGTGGGCGGCGTGACGACCATGCTGCGCCACGGGCTGGAAGGGGAGGTCTACCCCTCCGCCGCGCCCTATATGCTGGCGTTCTACGTGGAAACCATTTTTGCCCGGGGAGAAGCGGCCGAAGCCATGGGCGCGGCGGCCCGCACCCACGCCGGTGTGACCCACGACCCGGAAAAGAATCTGGCGGATTTGCTGGAAATTTATAAAAGCCTTGCTACAGAAGGGTGAGAAAGGGAGGAATGCGGCATGAATCAGAGCCCGCGAATCAGCGTCATTGTTCCGGTGTACAATGTGGAGCAGTACCTTCCCCGGTGCGTGGAATCCATTCTGGCGCAGACCTATGAGAATCTGGAAATCCTTCTGGTGGATGACGGCACCAAGGACAATTGCGGCGCCATCTGCGACGCCTACGCCTGGCAGGACGAAAGAGTCAAGGCGATTCACAAGAAAAACGGCGGCCTGAGCAGCGCCCGGAACGCCGGAATTGACGCATCGACGGGGGAATACCTTTCCTTCGTGGACAGCGACGACTGGATTGAGCCGGATATGTATGAAAAAATGATGGCGCTGACGGAAAAATACGGCGTCCGTCTGGTCTGCGCAGGGCGCTGGGACGTCAGCAGCGAGACCGGGGAGAAGACGTTGGGGCTGTGTCCGCCCAGTGAGGAGGTCATCTCCGGGGAAGAACTGGTGCGCCGGATCTTCCACTGGGAAAACATCGACTCTGCCGCCTGGGACAAGCTGTACCATAGAAGTCTTTTCGCGTCCATCCGCTATCCCCTGGGGGTGATCTGCGAGGACGTCCCCACTACCTACCGCGTTGCGCTGGACGCCGGGCAGGCGGCCATGCTGCCCTGCCCCGTTTACAATTATTATCACCGGCCGGGGAGCATCACCTCATCCTCGGTTTCGGAGAAAACCTTCCATTTTTCCAAACATACTGAGGAAATCTACCCGTTTATAAGGGACAATTATCCGGAAATTGCGGACACGGCGCGGTATCTGCGGGTGCGTTCCCTCGCCTACAATCTGCTGACGCTGGACTTGGCGGACAAGGACGCCCGACAGAAATTCGCAGAGGAATACCGCCTGTCCCGGAAGGCGCTTCGCAGGCATGTTTCCTTTTTACTGACCAGTCCGCTGTTTGGCAGGCAGGAGCGGGCGACGGATTTGCTGCTGGCAGCCGGACTGTACCGTCCACTGCGGAGGCTTTACCACGGAGTGCGCCCTGGGAAAACGGATACAAAAAGCGCGGAGTGAGCTATGAATCGACGAAACCGGGTTGCTTTTTTTAATATTCTGAGCACCGTTCTGCTCAGGGGCATTTCCATATTCACAGCGCCCCTGTTTACCCGCCTGCTGGGAACCGGCGGCTACGGCGTTACCCAGATCTACAACACCTGGGTGGCGGTGATCGCCATCGTGTTCACGCTGCAAACCCAGGGTACGCTGGTCAACGCCCGGGTGGAGTACCCGGAGGGCGACCAGCTGCGCTACCAGTCCTCGGCCATGAGCCTGTCCACGCTGGTGTATCTGATTTTCAGCGCTTTGGTGCTGTGCTTTATCGGCCCCATTTCCGGGGCGCTGAAGCTGAGCTGGTTCTTGATCGTGCTGATGCTCATTCAGGGCTTCGGCACCTTCTGCGTCAACTTCCTGAACACCAAATTCGTCTACGAATTCAAGGCAGGGCGGAATATGGTCATGTCCCTGGTGGTGACGCTGACCACTTTGATCCTCTCCGTCGTGCTGATCCTGCTGCTGCCCAAGCAGATTAACTACTTAGGCCGCATTTCCGCCATTGCCGTGACCTACGGCGTGCTGGGCATTCCGGTGTGCGTCTGGATTCTGGCGAAGGGGAAGACCTTTTACAACAAGGAATATTGGAAATTCTGTATTGTTCTTGCCATTCCGGTGGTATTTTACAACCTTTCCGACCTGATTCTGGGGCAGAGCGACAAGGTGATGCTCCAGCAGATGATGGACGCGTCCACGGTGGGCTGCTACGGCGCGGCGCTGAATTTCGGCGGCATCATGTTCACCCTGTTCACCGCCCTGAACAATGCCTGGTGTCCCTTCTTCTTCGAGGACATGAAGCAGGGCAACCGGGAGAACCTGCGGGACAAGGCGGGGAATTTCCTGGAGCTGTTCACGGTGCTTTCCGTGGGCTTCGTGCTGCTGGCCAGCGAAGTGTACCGCTATGTCTATGTTTCCAGGGATTTCTGGGGAAGCACCATGCTCATTCCCATTTTCGTGTCCAGCTACTACACCAATTTCCTGTGTACCTTCCCGGTGAATTTCGAGTATTACCACAAAAAGACCAAGGTCGTCTCCATCATTACCATTGTGTCGTCACTGGTGAATGTGGGGCTGAACTATCTGCTGATTCTGCGCATCGGCATGGCCGGGGCGGCGGTGGCGACGCTGATTTCCCACAGCTTGCAGCTGACGCTGCACTACCTGTACGTCCGTTTCGTCCTGGGCGGAAAAGAATACCCCTTCCCGCTGAAAATGTGGGGAGGCTACGCGGTGGTGTTCGCCGCTGTGGCCGTGGCATCCGTGGCGGCGGATGGACTGTGGCCGGCGCGCTGGGGGTTGGGCGCGGCCATCGGAGCGTGGGAGCTTCTGCGGATCAGAAAGCGGAAAGTGCTCATTTGAGAGTGAAATATGGAAAGGCCGGGCTTGCTGTCCGGCCTTTTTTCGCGCTTGCGGTTGCAATAAAGCGGTGGATGGTGTATAATACTCTCACCATTATGTCCGAAAAGAGGAATTGGAATGAAAAAGGTGCTGTTCGTGGCAACGGTGGTCAAAACCCACATTATGGAATTCCATATTCCCTATCTGAAAATGTTTCAGGACATGGGCTGGGAGACTGCCGTGGCGGCGCGGAACGACTATGAAGACCCCGCCGACTGCCACATTCCCCATTGCGATCGATACTATGATATCGCCTTTGAGCGTCTCCCCTGGAAGAAAGCCAATATCAAAGCTTACCGGGAGCTGAAGGCCATCATCGACCGGGAGCATTTCGACATCATTCACTGCCATACCCCCATGGGCGCCATGATCGCCCGTCTGGCGGCGCGGAACGCCCGGAAGCGGGGAACCAAGGTGATCTACACCGCCCACGGCTTCCACTTTTTCAAGGGCGCACCCCTGATGAACTGGCTGATGTTCTACCCGGCGGAATGGCTGCTGGCACCGCTGACGGACGTCCTCGTGACCATTAACAAAGAGGACTATGCCTTCGCGAAGAAGAAAATCCGTGCGAAGCGTATTGAATACGTCCCCGGCGTGGGGGTGGACACGGCAAAATTCCACGTCGGCACCGTAGATCGGGGAGAAAAGCGCCGGGAGCTGGGGCTGACCGAGGAGGATTTTCTGATCCTCACCGTGGCGGAAATGACAAAAAACAAGAACCACTCCACGGTGCTGAAAGCACTGGCACTGCTGAAAAACGAACCGGGATATGAGAGCATGCACTATCTTATCTGCGGCCGGGGAGAGCAGCGGGACGCGCTGGAAGAAGAAGCGCGGCAGCTGGGCATCTGGGAGCATGTCCACTTTCTTGGCTATCGCCACGACGTGCCGGAGCTGTGCCGGTGCAGCGACATATTCGCGTTTATGTCCTTCCGGGAGGGAATGCCGGTGGCGCTGATGGAGGCCATGAGCAGCGGTCTGCCTGCGGTCTGCTCCAGAATCCGGGGCAACACCGACCTGATTGAGGATGGCGTGGACGGCCTGTTTGCGGAAAACACGCCGGAAGGTGTGGCGGCGGCCATCCTAAGGCTGTACCATGACCCGGCGCTGCGGGGAAAATTGGGACGCGCCGCGGCGCAGACGGTTTCCCGGTTTGACGCGAAAGCGGTACAGCAGAAAATGAAGGAAATTTACTTAAGCGTATGAACGGAAGGGGGCGGCGGCATGGCCGGAACGCTGATCGTATCGCTGGATTTTGAGCTGTTTTGGGGAATGCTGGACGTATGCCCGCTGGAAAAATACCAGGATCACGTTCTGGGCGGCAGAAAGGCGATTCCCGAGCTGCTGGCGCTGTTTCAGAAATACGGCATCCACGCTACGTGGGCGACGGTGGGATATCTGTTCGCCGGGAGCGCACAGGAAGCGGCCTCGTTTTTCCCGGAGGAAGCCCTGCGGCCGACCTACGACGACCCGGCGCTGAATTCCTATGCCGAATTCTCCAAAATCGGAGAAACGGATGCGCCCTGCTTTTTTGCCCCGTCCCTGGTGGATTTGGTCGCCAAAACGCCGGGACAGGAGATCGGCAGCCACACCTTTTCCCATTACTACTGCAAGGAAAAGGGGCAGACGGCGGCGCAATTCGCGGCGGATATGACCGCGGCGAAGGCCATTGCCGCGAAACACGGCCATACCCTGACCTCTGCGGTGCTGCCCCGGAACCAGTGCGACCCGGCGTACATCCGGGTGCTGCGGGATTTGGGCTTCACCGCCTACCGGGGCATGGAAAACAACTGGGTGGAAAATAAGGTTCACGTCCGTTTCCCCCTGCGCATTCTGCGGCTGACGGACACCTATTTCCCCATCACCGGGTACGGAAGCTGCACGCCGGAACAGGAGGACGGCATCTGGAACCTGCGGGGGACCCAGATGTTCCGGCCGATTTTTAAGCCGCTGAAATTCATGGAGGGCTTAAAGGTTCACAGGATCAAGCGCCGGATGCTCTACGCGGCGAAAAACGGCCTGACCTTCCATCTGTGGTGGCATCCCCACAACATCGGTGTCCGCACGGCGGAGCATATGGCGCAGCTGGAGGAAATCTTCCGCTATTACGCCGAGCTGAAGGAAAAATACGGCATGGAAAGCCGGAATATGCGGGAAGCAACGGAAAAATAAGAGAGATGGGGGCGGAGACATGAAGGTACTGCACGTTCTGTATTCCAAAATTTACACCGGCGCGGAAAAGGTTGCCGCCCAGATCATCAAAGCTTTTGAGGGTAAGGTGGACATGGCCTATTGCAGTCTGGAATGCGAAGAGGTCTGGGATATCTTAGACGGTATGGGCATCCGGCATTACGGCGTGGAGGAGTTGACCCCTGCGACTCTCAGCCGGGTAATTCGGGAGTACCGGCCGGACGTGATTCACGCCCACGACATGCGCACCAGCTTCGTCGCGGCGCTGTGCTGCGGCAAAATCCCCCTGATCTCCCACATCCACAACAACGCCTATGACGCAAGAGGGCTGTCTGCGAAGTCCATCGCTTATCTGCTGGCAGGCTTCCGGGCGAAGCATATTTTCTGGGTCTCCAACAGCGCCTACGAGGGATATGTGTTTCACAAGCTGTTCGCCAAAAAGAGCAGCGTGCTGTACAACATCATCGACGCCAAGCGGATTTTCGCTATGCGGGACGGCGACGAAAATACCTACGATTTTGACATGATCTACCTGGGACGGCTAACCTACCAGAAAGACCCCCAGCGCCTGATGCGCCTGAGCGCCGCACTGAAAGCGCGCAAGCCGGACATTCAGGTGGCGGTGGTCGGCGCGGGGGAGCTGGAAGGGGAGACAAAAGCACTGTGCGAGGAACTGGGATTGCAGGACAACGTGCATTTCCTGGGCTTTCAGAGTAACCCCATCAAAATGGTGGCGGACAGCAAGGCGATGATCCTGACCTCCCGCTGGGAGGGAACGCCCATGTGCGCATTGGAAGCCATGGCGCTGGGAACGCCGGTGGTCAGCACCCCGTCCGACGGGATGAAGGATCTGATCGAAAACGGCGTGGACGGGTACCTTAGCGACGAGGACGCCGTGCTGGCGGAGGACATTCTGAAAATCGTGGAAGATCCTGACCATAGACGGCTTCTCTCCGAAAACGCGGCGAAGAAATTCGCCAAAATCAACGACGAAGAAAAATACAACGACACCATTCTCGCCTGTTACCGCCAATGGGGAGGAACGCTATGAAACTATTGCAGGTCATCCCCTATTTCTGCTTTGGCGGGGCGGAAACTATGTGTGAAAATCTGACTTACGCCCTGAGGGAGCTGGGGCACGACGTGGTCGTGGTGAGCCTGTTTGATGAGCGGACGGAGATTTCCTACCGCATGGAGGCGGCGGGCGTCCGTATCCGGTACCTGGGCAAAAAGCCGGGGCTGGATATGTCCGTGGTGCCGAAGCTTACGAAAATTTTCCGGGAGGAACGCCCGGATGTGGTTCACACCCACCTGAACGTGATTCTGTACGCGGTAATGGCGGCAAGATTGGCGGGGGGCATTCCCTGCGTCCACA
>OHOZ01001425.1_pt1 | contig 10665 bp, 7 predicted proteins | sample 1569931 | NCBI WGS metagenome assembly OHOZ01 (sample SAMEA3879572, study PRJEB24766) | human gut metagenome | biome: human-associated habitat; feature: feces | place: USA | collected 1985/1987
CCCTATGATGGCCCGAAAGATAAGATTGCTGTAGAGAAAGAAATCTGTGACGAACGTTTAAGAGAGCTTTTTATAGAGCAAAAACGATGGTTTGATTTGGTGCGTTTCCATTGTGGCGGGACCATTGACATTTATAAGGAGGTGCCCAATTTAAATGACAAGCCCGGTTATCCGTTGTATTTCCCAATCAATTATAACGATATGGTCTTAAATGACAAACTGGTGCAGACAGATGGGTACGAAAGTAATGTAGAGAGATAGAATATAAAAAGAAGGAACTGTGTGGAGTAGCTGTTATATACTTTTACACAGTTCTTTTGATACGGAAGTATAATAATTTAAAGCATAAGTTTATGAAGAACACAATCTTGAAACTGTTTCTATTGTTTTGTGCTGTTCCTTCAATCGGACAAAATGTACATCCCAATCTGCCTTGGATCGACATATCGGGGCAGCGTGAACGGCAGGTGACAATAGCTCCGGGCAGGCCGGATTTATATAACGGACATCCTACTACTGTAATGATGGATGATCATAAGACTATTCTTTGTACCTGGTCTTACGGGCATGGAGGTAAAGCGTCTTTCATAGCCGAAAGTAAGGATGCCGGGCTGACTTGGAAAAATGGTAAAACCCCTGCTGACTGGCAGACGATGAGCAATTGTCCTAGTATTTATAAACTGACGGATAAGCAGGGGAAAGAACGTGTCTTTGTGTTTAGTGCCTGGCCGGACATGCCTATGACTTATAGTGAAGACGGAAGGAAGAGCTGGAGTCCGGTCCGTAGTTTGAATAAACCTTGTGTGATGGCGTTTTCGAGCATTGTAAAATTGAAGAATGGCGATTATCTTGGGTTGTATCACCGTGGACAGAATGATCGGGACCGTCCTCCGTTGACTTTGTGGCAATCTGTCTCACATGACGGAGGATTGACCTGGAGCGAGTCGGTGAAAGTAGGCGAGATGGAGGGGCGTTCACCCTGTGAACCCTGTGTCTTCCGCGCTCCCGATAACCGGGTAGGCAATTCTCTGATGATGTTTTCTGATGATGAGGGAACCACCTGGTCTCCTTTGCAAGAAACTCCCTGGGGCCTGACCGGAGACAGGCATGTAATAAAGTTTACTCCTGACGGTCGTATGATTGCCGTCTTTCGGGATATGGCTCCCAACAGTCCGACGAAAGGGCATTTTGTAGCCTGGGTCGGTAATTATAAAGATTTGCTTGAGGGAACTTCCGGACAATATAAAATAAAGCTTTTACATAGTTATGCCGGTTCGGATTGTGGATATCCCGGTCTCGAAATCCTTCCGGATGGGACTATTGTCGCCATCACTTATGTTAAAATGCGGCCGGGCCCTGAACAACACTCCATTGTCGGCGTACGCTTCAAACTTGAAGAAACTGATAAAATGCTATATTAACTTTTATCCCCAATTTTACCAATATGCGTTATATTTCGATATTGTTTTTATTGAGTTGTTTTTTACTCAGTACTCCGTTACGTGCCGAGCGGGTGAAAGTTATTGTTCGACAGCCCATAGTACCGGTCTTGACAAAAAAGGAGATTAATCCGGTTTTGCAATTAAAGTTGATAAAGAGCTGTCCGGGACCATGTTTTGTAAAGGAGATCGGATTATCCCTGAAAGGTACTACTTTGTTGACCGATTTAACTCATTTGAGTTTATATAGAGTTGCCGGAAAGAGGGGGCTTTCTGACTGGGAAAAGTGTGTCGACTCAGTTGCTCCCGCTTTAAAAACGGTTTTAGACACTCCGTTGGAATTGAAATCAGATACTACCATACTGTGGGTAACTGTTAAATTGAAAGATAAAGTTGACTTAACCCATCGTGTGACGGTCAGTTGTGATCATGTGACGACGACTTGTGGTAAGGCTTCTGTAACTTCCGTTCGTCCGATTGTCGCACTCCGTACCGGAGTCGCTGTACGGCAAAGAGGGGAAGACGGAGTTCATACTTCGCGTATTCCCGGCATTACTACTTCCCTGAAAGGAACTTTGATGGCCATATTTGATGCCCGTTACGATAGTTCGCGTGACTTGCAAGGTGATATCGATATTGCGATGATGCGAAGCCTGGATGGTGGAATGAGTTGGCAGCCGATGCAGATAGTGCTCGACCGCAAAAAGTGGGGTGGATTGCCAGAGAAATATAATGGAATCAGTGATGCTTGTATCCTGACCGATGAAAAGAATGGTACTATTTATGTGGCGGGACTCTGGATGTATGGAGTCTTAGATCCCCGATCGGGTAAATGGGTGGAAGGAATGACGCAGGACAGTACCCGTTGGATACACCAATGGCATGCGAAAGGTTCTCAGCCCGGGCTCGGGGTTAAAGAGACCTGTCAGTTCTTGATTACGAAAAGCGTGGATGACGGACTGACTTGGAGTGACCCTGTAAATATAACAGCACAAACCAAGAAACCGGAATGGTGGCTGTATGCTCCGGCACCGGGGCATGGCATTACTTTGAAAGACGGTACATTAATATTTCCCACACAAGGCCGTGATAAAGATGGAATACCATTCTCTAATATTACGTATAGCAAGGATGGGGGAAAAACATGGATAGCCTCTAAGCCGGCTTATCACAACACTACGGAGTGCATGGCAGTCGAATTACAGGATGGAAGTGTCATGTTGAATATGCGTGATAACCGTAATCACGGTAATAAAAAGGTCAATGGACGCCGTATTTGTGTCACCTCCGATCTGGGAAGCACATGGACGGAACATTCCACTTCCCGAAAAGCATTGATAGAGCCTACTTGTATGGCAAGTATTCATCGACATACTTATCAGGAAAACGGCAGGCAAAAGACTCTTCTTCTATTCTGCAATCCGGAGTCTTATGACAGTAGAGACCACATGACGCTAAAGTGCAGCCTGGATGATGGAAATACCTGGGATTCCGGCCGGAAAATCATGTTGGATGAGTTGGGAAGTTTTGGCTATTCCTGCATAACTTCGGTCAATGATTCTACGATTGGTGTTTTTTATGAAAGTAGCCAGGCACAGATGGTTTTCCAACAAATACAGTTGAAAGAGCTCATAGGTAAAGGTAAATCATATAAAGAGAGATAGTTGGTATGAAAAATAGAAAAATATATCCTTGGATCGTTGTCGGACTTTTATGGTTTGTGGCATTATTAAATTATATGGATCGTCAGATGCTGTCAACCATGAAAGATGCGATGCAGATAGATATTATAGAATTGCAGTCGGCTACCAATTTTGGGCGGCTAATGGCAGTCTTCCTTTGGATTTACGGTCTTATGAGTCCGATGGCAGGAATTATTGCCGATCGCGTCAGTCGTAAATGGTTGATTGTCGGGAGTCTTTTTGTCTGGTCGGCAGTTACTTATGGTATGGGGTATGCCGATACATTTAATCAAATCTACTGGTTGCGCGCATTGATGGGAGTCAGTGAGGCATTATACATTCCTGCGGGCCTCTCCTTGATAGCCGATTGGCATCAGGAGAAATCACGTTCGCTGGCAGTCGGTATCCATATGACGGGATTGTATGCCGGTCAGGCCATTGGCGGGTTTGGCGCTACGGTAGCTGCGGCCTATTCGTGGCATACTACATTCCATTGGTTCGGTATTGTAGGCATTGTCTATGCATTGGTCTTGATTATATTCCTTCGTGAGAATGAAGAACATGCCAGGGTCATTCGGGCCATGCATACAGATAAATCAAAAAAGATTCCGTTGTTTAAAGGAGTGACTCTTTTATTCGGTAATATTGCTTTTTGGATTATTCTGTTCTATTTTGCAGCTCCCAGTCTTCCCGGATGGGCTACGAAGAATTGGTTGCCTACCCTGTACGCTGAGAATCTCGATATTCCTATGGCTGAGGCAGGGCCTATATCCACTATAACGATTGCTGTCTCTTCTTTCATCGGAGTTATTCTGGGAGGGTTATTGTCAGACCGTTGGGTATGCAAAGACATACGCGGACGTATCTATACAGGCGCAATCGGGTTAGGGTTGACCATACCTGCGCTTCTTTTATTGGGCTTAGGCAATGGTTTCATCAGTATAGTAGGTGCAGGATTTCTGTTTGGGGTCGGTTTCGGTATGTTCGATGCCAATAATATGCCTATTTTGTGCCAGTTTGTTTCGGCCAAATATCGGGCAACGGCCTATGGTATAATGAATATGACCGGAGTTTTTGCCGGAGCAGTTGTAACAAGCTTGTTTGGAAAATGGACGGACGGTGGCAACTTGGGATTGGGATTTGCTATTCTGGGAGGTATTGTATTGTTGGCTTTGGGCATGCAGTTGTGCTTTCTTCGTCCGCACACGGATAATATGGAATGATACAAATCATTTCCCGGACAGGGAGTAAGGTTCCGGTCCGGGAAATGACTGTATCAGAACGGTTAGTTTACAGTCCCAATACGTTTGGGGTTGTTTCTGCTTGCTGATTATTGAACTGTCCGTTCAGGTTCTCTCCCTCTTTCGGGTTCAGCTCCAGCGATTTCTTCATATCTTCAATCGAACCGTCTTTGTCCCCGTTTAATAGTTTGGCACGTCCCCGTTCATGATAGGCGGCTCCAAAGTTCGGATTCAACTCGATAGCTTCGTCAAACAGCTCAATAGCAGCTGTCAATTTCTTCTGTGTGATAAATAGTTGTCCCAGATATAGGTAAGCTTGTTCGTTGAAGGGGTTTATCTCTGTCACATGGAGATAGTCCGTCTCTGCTTCTTCTTCTTTTCCGGTGGCTTCTTTTATTTTGCCACGTAGCAGGAGGGCAGCTTCTTCGTCCGGATTCTGTGCAAGTATGGCTTCAATATCTTCCATAGCCTCTGCAAATTGCTGCATCTTATACAGTGCTTCGGCACGGAGCAGTCGGGCTTCCGTGAAATCATCTTTCAGCACAATGGCTTTTGTCAGGTGGGCGATGGTCATTATTCCGTTATCCAATCCATGATTGGCTTTGCCCAACAGGTAGTGTGCCATTGCGTTTCCTTCTTCCAGTGCGATGGCTTTCTGGGCGGCATCGGCCATCTCCTGATAATCTTCTTGCATGAAGCAGAGATTGGCCAGGGTCAGGTACGTGCTTGTCAATTCTGGTTCCAGCGCGATCATACGTTCCAGCAACTCATGTGCTTTCCCGAATTCACCGGTCTGGATGTAAAGCTGGCTCAGATAATTCAGTGTTTCGAAATCTTCTTCAATGGCCAGCGCTTCGTTAAAGCACTTAATGGCATAGTCCGGACGTCCCATACGTTGGGCACGCAGGCCGTCATATTTAAATATCTCAAAGTTCTTTTTGGCGTTTTTTTGTTTTTCTTCCTCAGGGTTTTCTGTTTTCCCCGCAAAAAAAGATTTAAAGAAGTTCGGCATGATCAAAGTTTTTTTAGTTTGGTTGCAAATGTAGTAATTTCATCACATAACCCTGTTGCTTTTCAGGAAGTTTTTTCAGTAAGCAGTCCGTTCTCAGAGCTCAGTAAGCCCTCGTCCAGCATAAACCGTATCACTTCGCTCAACTGCTCTTTATCTGTATTTATGTGTGAAGCTATCTCCGCCGGAGTCATCGGATGCTCTTTCAGCAGAGCACATATTTGCTCTCTCAGTCCGTCGAAGGTGCTTTGTGATATATCCGGTTCGGCGCGGTGGCTGAGGCAGACGTCACATTGCCCGCAGTTATGTTCGTTCTTCTCTCCGAAGTAGCGGAGCAGCATCCGGCTACGGCAGACATTCTCCGAAGTGACGTATTCCACCATGGCATGGATACGGGTTTCATAGCGTTCTTTCCGTTCTTCATATACTGCTCGGGGTATTTGCAGATAATGGAGGTCTATCCGCTCACGTGTATATATAATGTAAGGTGTTTTTTTGTGCGGGATGTAGTCGACGATACGGCGCTTGCTCAGCATCACCAGCAAGTCGTAAATCTGTTGCCGGGTCAGTCCCGTACGTACCGCCAGAGTCTGCTCGCTGATGTAGGCATAGTCTGTAAAGACACCCGTGTAAGATCGCAGAATCATTTGTATCAGTTTCTCTGCAGCTTCTCCCATCTCACGGAGTTTATACAACTCATCCCGGCGGATCGTGAAGATAATCCGTGAGGCATTGTCTTGCTCATCGGTATATTCCAGGTATCCTGCCTGTGTCAATATCTTCAGTGCGCTGTCTGCAGGTACGGGAAAATATTTGAACTTGCGGCAGAATTCTTCCAGGCTGAAGTCATACATGCATCCCAGCCCGTCGCCCATCGCCATCTGATAATGATATTGCAGATGCTCGTACACATCTTTTATATAGTCTTTATCCGGGAAAGTATCTGCAATGCGTTTGCTGAGCGTTGTTTTATCCGACTTGGCATAGAGTATCACCGCGTATGCCTTTTGTCCGTCTCGTCCCGCCCGTCCCGCTTCCTGAAAGTAGGCTTCCGGTGAGTCGGGCAGGTCCAGGTGGATGACGATACGTACGTCCGGTTTGTCAATGCCCATACCGAATGCGTTGGTAGCTACCATCACCCGGCTTTCTCCGTTTTGCCATCGTTTCTGGCGAAGATCTTTGGTTGCGTTATCCAGTCCCGCATGATAAAAGTCGGCCGTGATTCCTTCGTTTACCAGCAGCTCGGTTGTTTCTTTGGTTTTTCGCCGGCTTCGTACATATACAATCGCGCTGCCTTGTATCCGGTTCAGTATGTGCAGCAACTCCCCGTTTTTATTATCAGTGGGGCGAACGATGTATGCCAGATTCTTTCGTTCGAAGCTCATACGGAACACGTTTTCTTCCTGGAAACGGAGGCGCTCCTGTATGTCCTTCACTACTTCGGGAGTGGCCGTGGCGGTCAGTGCCAAGACCGGAGCATCCGGTACGAGATCCCTGATATCCGCTATTTTCAGATAAGCCGGACGAAAGTCATATCCCCATTGTGAGATGCAATGGCTTTCGTCTACCGTAATCATACTGATTTTCATGGACCGGAGTTTGGCCCGGAAGATTTCGGTATCCAACCGTTCGGGAGAGATGTATAGAAACTTATAGTCGCCGAAGATGCAGTTCTCCAATGCCACCACAATCTCTTGCCGTGTCATTCCTGAATAGATGGCTATCGCTTTGATTCCGCGCTTTTTCAGGTTCTGCACCTGATCCTTCATTAGAGCAATCAGTGGGGTGATGACAATGCACAATCCCTCTTTGGCAAGGGCCGGAACCTGAAACGTAATTGACTTTCCGCCTCCAGTGGGCATCAGTCCCAGTGTGTCTTTTCCATTGCCAATGCTGGTTATGATGTCCTCCTGCAGGTCGCGGAAGGAATCATAACCCCAGTATTGCTTTAAAATCTCTTGGTAAGTCACTCTATCGGTTTGATATCTTCAATCTGCAACTGCACTTCCCCCCGTTTGTGGGTGTTCTCTTCAATGGTATAGCAGATGTCAAATGATCGCTTGGTTTTGATATATCTCACGTGCGAACTTTGTCCGAAGGCGATGCCGTTCATCACATTGTTCGATTTGTTGTCTACCAGTTCCAGTTTGATGTGTTCCTGATCGCGACCGACCACCTTGCTTGTTCCATAATCGTACACGTGATGTGTGCAGAACACCGGTTTCTGGTTGTCGGGACCGAACGGGTTGAATCGTTTCAATTCATTGAAGAACTTCGGCGTGATATCTTTAAAATCTATTTCGGCATCGATATCGATCACTGCGCTGGTCTGTTCCGGCAGTATATGTTCCGACACGAAACTTTCGAATCTCTCGGTGAATGCCTGTACGTTTTCCACTTTCATCGATAGCCCGGCAGCATAGGTATGCCCTCCGAAGTTTTCGAGCAAGTCACGACAATGTTCGATAGCTTTGTAAACATCGAAACCGGATACGGAACGTGCCGAACCGGTTGCCATATCATCCGTCCGGGTCAGTACGACTGCCGGACGATAGTAAATCTCCGTTAATCGTGAGGCAACGATTCCGATCACTCCTTTGTGCCAGTCTTCATTGTAAAGAACTATCGAACGACGGTCTGCCAAGCCTTCCAGTTCGGCTACGATTTTATTGGCTTCTTCCGTCATGCTCTTATCCAGATCCTTCCGGGTTTCGTTGTATTGGTTGATTTGTCCGGCTTTCTCGAGTGCTGCCGAGAAATCTTTCTCAATCAACAGGTCTACCGCTTCTTTTCCGTTCTGTATACGTCCGGAAGCATTGATGCGGGGACCTATTTTGAATACAATGTCGCTCACCGTAATTTCTTTTTCCGATAATCCGCATACATCGATAATCGCTTTCAGTCCTACGCTCGGATTGCCGTTCAGCTGTTTCAACCCATGATAGGCCAGGATACGGTTTTCGCCCATGATCGGTACAATATCCGATGCAATGCTTACGGCGGTCAGGTCGAGCAACGGAATCAGGTGATGAAACTCAATGCCGTTACTGATGGCAAAAGCCTGCATGAATTTGAAGCCTACGCCACATCCCGAAAGATGAGTGTATGGGTATGTATTATCCAGTCGTTTGGCATTCAGGATGGCAACGGCAGGGGGCAATACGTCGTCCGGTACATGATGGTCGCAGATGATGAAGTCAATTCCCTTCTCTTTGGCATACGCAATCTCTTCTACGGCTTTAATGCCGCAGTCCAGTACGATGATAAGCCCTACTCCGGTTTCAGCGGCGTAGTCAACTCCTTTTTTGGAAATTCCGTATCCTTCGTTATAACGGTCAGGGATGTAATAGTCAAGGTTCGAATAGAACTGTTGAATGAACTTGTAGACCAGTGCCACAGCCGTGGTACCGTCCACATCGTAATCTCCATAAATCAGAATGCGCTCTTTCTTTCCCATCGCCATGTTCAGGCGTTCCACTGCGATGTCCATATCCTTCATTAGGAATGGATCATGCAAATCGGGCAATTGCGGACGGAAGAATTTCTTGGCATCCTGTGCCTTCGTAATTCCCCTTTGTACCAAAAGTCGTCCCAGGACGGGGCTAATACCCAGTTCCTGAGCCAATGCCCGGCTTATCTCTGCCTGTTCTTGTGTGATGGGTCGATAATTCCATTTGTGATTCATTTTATATATTGTTTTTTCTTTTTATCTGTTCTCTGATGCCGGAAGTGCATAACTTTCCAACAAGCTGTAAAAGTACGAAAAAAACCGGAAGTGTGGGGGATATACTGAAAAAAATAATTGCTTGTGTTTTGTTTATCGATATTTGGTGCGACATGGTGAATCTACTATCTTTGTATCGTACTATTAAGTGTTATAATTATGCAAGATATAATAAACGGGCGTTGCGGTTGGTGTGGAAGTGACGAACTGTATGTGAAGTACCATGATCAAGAGTGGGGAAAATTGGTGACCGATGACAAGACGCTGTTTGAGTTTCTTGTGTTGGAGAGTGCTCAGGCCGGCTTGAGTTGGATAACCATCCTTAAGAAACGTGAGGGGTATCGCAAAGCCTTTTGCAATTTCGATGCTGAGTCGGTGGCACAAATGACCGATGAAGATGTTGAACGGTTGATGCACTTTGATGGCATTGTGAAAAATCGTCTGAAGATCAAATCGACCATCACAAATGCAAGGTCATTTCTCGCCGTACAAAAGGAGTTCGGTAGTTTTTATGACTATACTCTATCATTCTTTCCCGACAGAAAACCGATTGTCAATACATTTCAGTCATTGAGTGAGATTCCGGTATCATCTCCCGAATCTGATGCCATGAGCAAGGATATGAAAAAACGGGGATTTAAATTCTTTGGAACTACGATTTGCTATGCTCACTTGCAGGCCTCCGGATTTATGAATGATCATCTGGCGGATTGCATCTGCCGGAAGAGGTAAATAACAATATAACTGTGTACAGTGGAAGAGGATATTTTATGCCTTTTGCCCGTTAACATTGTTAATGCCATTTTCCGATGGCTTTGTTCTTGTCTGCAAATAACAAGTCTTTTGCATTTAAAGAATTTGCTATTTGCAGACGAAAAACGAACTTTAACGTAACGTTAAAATAAAGCTTCTGCAGATTGAAATATTGTGCTCTGAAGTGGCTGTAGATCATTTGTTTAAATGTATGTCCCGTTTTCCATTCCCGACAGAGAACCTTCCGTATGGAAACCGGTATACTTGCTTTTTTATCAACTGCAAACTGTACTTTCCTATCCGGATTATTTTCTTTTTGCCTTATTCAGTGCTGCTATCAGATACCTTCCTTTTGCCCCTATGTCACTCCAGCAAGTGTTGGCAATCAGCCGCCACACCGTCGTTCCTTTTCTTCCATAGTCCGATAGCCTGAGAATAGCGTTTACTTCGCCCACCTCGTTAATTCCCAATCTTTGGAGCGTATCCGTCAGTCCCGGATAATTGTGCGTCATCGTATTGAAAGCGTATCCCGGTATCGGGAGAGAAACAGAATCCTCCTTCCTTTCTTCCTCCTTCCCCTCGGGGGGAGCTGAGGGGGGGTAATTCTTTATTTTCCTTTGCTCTACTTTTCTTTACTTTACTTTGTCCGGAATTGCATGCATTTTTTGCGTTAACGGCTACATCGTGTACTACATTTCCCGGGCTAACGGCTACATCTCCTGTGCCGACAGCTACTTTTCCTTCTTTAAGCGGCTTGGGTCGTTCAATTTCCTGTTGTGTGGATGCATTGTCCGGTTTGCCGCTTTTCTTTTCCGGT
>OHOZ01001426.1_pt1 | contig 10661 bp, 10 predicted proteins | sample 1569931 | NCBI WGS metagenome assembly OHOZ01 (sample SAMEA3879572, study PRJEB24766) | human gut metagenome | biome: human-associated habitat; feature: feces | place: USA | collected 1985/1987
TCTCTTCTTGCGCCTTTTGTCATCTTTTTTTCGGTTTCTACTATTGATTCGCATTGTAGGCTTCTTCAAACGCCTGCGGTGTCTGATAATTCAGCGTTTGATGCGGCCTGCTGGTATTATAAAACATAACATACTGTTCGACGCTTTTTCGAAAGCTCTGTTCTGAGGTGTACTCTCTGCGGTACGCCTCTTCTTTTTTGAAGGAGGCAAAGAAAGACTCGGCAATCGCGTTGTCATGCGGGCGGCCCAATGCTGAAAATGACTGCCTTACACCGCATTTTTTCATTATAAGATTTTCTAACGACAATATATCGGGAAACGATATGGATTTCAGGCGAGAAATTGATATAACTTGTCAATTGTATTTTGCGTCTGGTCCCTCTATGATGGAGATACAGTTGATTTGACAAACGATAAAGGAGGCAGATATGGACTTTTTTGAACACTTGCGCGGCATCGATTTTTGTACGTTTCTGGATTTTCCGACGACCTGCACGGTCCGAAACCGGCCGCGCGTCAAGATTCTCGAAGACGGCCGGGTCTCGCTCTACGGAGAGCTGAGAAAGCACGCAGCGGAGCAGTAGCGCGATTACTGCGCCAGGATCAGCCCGGACGGACGCTGCATCGCGCTCTATCCAGAACGGACACCGAATATTCACTTCCATATGGATGGAAGCAGTATGCGGCACGAAAGACTGCTGCAGCTATTGCAAGACAGAGAAATACAGCTGCCTGCCGTCTATGAAATGGAGTGGTATGAGCCGGAGAATGCCTGGGTCGGCTGCTGCAAGGATCTGCCGGAACCGGAAATTGCCGTGATCCGTCAAAGTGTGAAAAAAGCAGGCGGAAGGAGAAAGCAATGAAGCGGCGGTTTTCCTGCAGAGAAATAAGCCTGATCGATCAGATGATCCAGACCATCGGCCGGGATCTCTTCCTGCCGGAAAGACTTGAGGATGATGCACGTTCCATCGGCTGGTGTACGTTCCTGCATACATATCAGAAATATCCGGCGCAGTTCCTATGGGCAGGCGTCGGAGGCTGGGCACGCGCTTATCTGGAGATCCAGACAGAGCTGCGTGCCTTTCAGGTACAGGAGACCTCGAGATACTACACGCTATCAGTAGATCAGCCGCTTACCACAGAGAGCAAGGCCCCGCTGCTGAGCGTTTTTCGTGCGAAGCATGCGGATTTTCGCTCGTATATCTGTCTGCGGGATTATATGCAGCGACTGCCGGAGGATGAAAAATGGCTGGCAGGTACGCTCAGCAGCGGCTATACGTTGGAGGAGATCCCGGTTCTCTTCTGCTGCACGAAGGAGGAACTGACGCAGATCCACAACCGGCTTCAGAGGAGTATGATGGAGTATTTGAAGATCTGACCGGCAATAGAGCGAATGACCATAAAGTGAATGAACTCCGCTTTTCGAACAATTTTGTCGAGAAGCGGAGTTCTTCGTTTCTGAAAGCCTTGAGAAATCAAGATATACTGCTCACAGAATGGTGGAGCATGAATCAACCGAACCGGGTGAACTACAAGTTCCATGACTTTTTCAAATCGGGCAGTTAAAATACGGACAGAAACAAATTTTCAAGCCAGAGGTGAAGAAACATGAACTTGAAAGAAGCATTCCGCTACCAGAACAAGCTCCAGTCCTTCCTGGACGACGCGCAGAGCATTCTCGACTGCGATTCCAATGTCACGCGGGTTGAAAATACCTATCTGCGCCATAAGGTCATGGCGGAAGCGGAGGACGAAACCGTTCTTGCCGTGCCGGAAACGGAGTATTACGAGCAGATCACGGACATTGCCCGCTTCCTCCTGTATCTGCTGGACGAGAAAGGAAAGCTGTTCGCTGCCATCCGCAAGGCAAAAACGGAGCTGGACATCGACATGGACAGCGCGGTCAGCCTCAACGCAACGCGTCAGAGCATTGCCCGCACGTTCAAACGGATGAATGATCTGCGCAGCTCCGAGCAGACGATTTCAAACGGCGGCACCGGCTACCGGTTCAACGCTGAGGGCAATCAAATCTCCTACCGCTGCGATGTGCGGCGGGTGACGACGATCAACTACGACCGCAAGGTCATCTGTGCTGCACTCGGCAAGCTCAATCAGCAGGCGGATGAGACTTCCGCCAGAATCGACCTGTGCCTTGTCACGTCGAAGGTGGACTATGCGCCGCCTTTTGACGTGAATGCCAGTTTCGCTGAAGCATTCGAGATATATACAGAAAACGCCGGGGTATAATACCCCGGCACAGCCCGGCTATTTTGGATGCGGCAAGCCAAGAGAATGCGGATACCGGTTCAGGTGCAGATGAACGATAACGCTGCACACTTTTAGAAAGATATTCTGGCTTGGCTCACCCTACGAGCTTTTATGGAAGAAAAAAGAAGCGTTCCGCTTTTCCAACCTCGCCAGACGTTCTTTCGTCAGAACCGCTTTTTCGATACCTCACGCTTTCCTGCATCCAAACTGACATCTCCATATGATATGTAAGGCAAGCAAGCCTGACTCGCTGATTACGAGATCAATCACGATCAAATGCTGATCTTTTTCCGTGTGCGAAGCTGAATGCGTGACCTGTCACGCAGCAGGCAATGCAGACGGAGCAAATGGTGGAAGCTGCATCGGACGCTTGCCGTATCCAAAATAGCCGGGGAGAAAATGATGTGAGCAGCAGGTCTCGGCCTGCTGCTCACTGACGATATGCAGTTTTATAACAGGAACCAGAATCTGATCCATCGGAACCTCAAAGAGCGCTCCGAGCGCGTAGAGATTGTCCACCGTTGGCAGGCTCTCGCCCTTCTGCCACTTGTAGATCGCGCGTGGTTCTTCAAAGCCAAAGTAGCTTTGCAGCTCCCGGACAGTCAGGCCGCGCTCCATGCGCAGACGGCGGATGTTGTTTCCCGTGGCAACGAGGTCGATCACGGGGAATGTCTTCAAGTCCATTTTGCTTGCCTCCTTTAAGATTGTGATATTACAAAATATCAGAGATGACAACCGGAGGCAAGACAAAACCGCACTTTGTAATTCAAATGTAAAATTGGGGAGATGAAGTATGACAAATACAGTACCGCTGAAGAAGCAGAGCAAACGGGCGCAGAAGGAATTTCACAGCACGCGGCGCGGAAGCTGGTACGGGATATCGCCCGTGACGCGCAGCGTACCGAGTGGGAAAGTTTATGACCGCAACCACATGAAACGAGAAGATTTCCGGGCTTCCGGAGAATGAATCCTCCTAAAAAACAACTGTTTCGCCCCATAGGTACACAATGTGTCATGGGGGTACAGTCGGTACGGGCAAAAGCAAGACGCAAACTCAAATGCATGAGTTTGCGTCTTGCTTTTTTACATAAGGATAGAGCTTGACAGGAGCAATGTCGACGGTCGGAGTTTTCAGGCATCAACTGATAAAATGCTGTATTTTCAAGGGTTATACGGTTTTCGACGAGATTCCCCGGCTTTTCTGAATGATTGCAAAGCCATTGAAAACACTGGACAAACCGGCTTTTCCTGTTTTGCTGAGGATAGTAGTCAAACAGTAGTCATGCTCTGCCGTTGACGGCGCGGTAATTTAGAGTGAACGAAGAAGCTGCTTTCTGAGACTCAACGCTCAGGGCGTTTGTGTGCCGAGGCGCCTGCTGCCACTGGAAGGAGAAGAAGCCCTTCTGCATTGCAAACCGTTCATAAAAAAGCAGCGCACAAGTTACTTGTTCCTGTTGCGTTTGGTTCTGCGATATGCTATACTAATGGTGTTTACACCACGGTGGAAAGGAAGTGATCCTCATAGCCATCACAAGCGCAAGTTTGCCCACGAAGAAGCGGATTCTGACCGTTTGCGTGAAGCTGTTTTTGGAAAAGGGCTACAAGCAGACCACGCTGGCGGAAATCAACGAAAAGGCCGGTGTGTCTTACAGTCAGTTCCAGAATATTTTCCGCGCCAAGGACGGTGTTTTGACCGAGCTGGTGGAGTTTATGTTCAGCAGCCAGTTCGGTGCGGCACGAAAAATCGCAGGGGCTGATCTGCCGCCGATCTATGTCTACGCGGTCGAAACGGCGATCCAGATGACGCTGACGGAGCTGAACGAAAACCTGCGGGAAATCTACATTGAAGCCTACACGCAGAAGGAAGCGTCTGAATTTATCTTCCGGGAAACGGCGAAGGAGCTGTATCAGATCTTCGGTCCGTATCAGCCGGAGCTGACCGCCCGCGATTTCTATGATATGGAGATCGGCTCGGCCAGCATCATGCGCGGCTACATGGCGCACCCCTGCGACGAGGAGCTGACGCTGGAAAAGAAGCTGCGGCTGTTTCTCACCATGAGTCTGCGGGCGTACAACGTCCCGAAGGAGGAAACGGAACAGGCGATCCGGTTCGTGGAAGGGCTGGATATCCGCACGATTTCCGAACAGGTGATGCAGGCGCTGTTCAAGGCGTTGGCGATGCGCTTTGAGTTTTCCCTTGCGGGGATCACGCTGCCAGCGCAAAAATAGAAGTCAATACGCATTGTAAGGGAGTACTCCCTTGCATCGGGATATATCCCGATGCAAGCCCCTCTTGCTCCAAAACGCGCTTCCCATGGGGGACGGGAGGGGCGCGAGAAGAAAGTGAGGAATGACTATGAAAAAACGACTGCTCAGCATCCTGCTCATGTGCTGTATGGTGCTGACACTGCTGCCAACAACGGCTTTTGCGGAGGAAAGCACGGAAACCCCGCCCGTGTGCAGCTGTGAAACAGCCTGCACGGCGGAAAACATGAATACGGCTTGCCCCGTCTGCGGCGCGGAGGACGCTTTGCCGGAGAACTGTGCAAGGTGCGCCCGGCCCGCAGACGATGCGGCAGTGCAGCCGGAGGGGGAAGTGTCCGACCCCCAGCCGGAGACAGCCTTGACGGCGTTAATTGGCGGGAGCGAGACGGCAAAAGAAGTCAGTACCGAGGATGAGCTGACTAAGGCGATTGCTGATGTTAATTTCGACACCGTCAAGCTGGCGGCGGACATTAGCATCAGCACTTCCCTGACCGTCAAACGCACCGTGACGCTGGACTTGAACGGCTATGTGCTCAAATATGTGAGCGCAAACATGGGCAGCGTGATTGTGGTCGAGAACGGCGGGCAGCTGACTATCGAGGACAGCAATACGAGTAATCTCTCGCACAAATTCAATCCGAATGGCAAACTGTGGGTGCTGGACGAGGCAAGCGGCACAGAGACCGTCACCGGCGGCGTCATCACCGGCGGTAAGGGCTATCCGTTTCATCTCATCAGCGGCACAGTAAATTGTGGCGGCGGTGTGTATATCGCACCCGGCGGGCAGTTGACCATGACCGGCGGCAATATTATCGGCTGCTCCGCAGAGTTCGGCGGCGGTGTATGTATTTATCCGAGGCAAAACGGCGAACAGATTCAGTTCTCTATGTCCGGCGGCAGCATCATCGGCTGCGTCGCCTCCGACATCGGCGGCGGTGTTTGTGCTTACGGCACGTTCAAAATGTCAGGTCCGGCGGTCATTCGCAGCTGCGCCGTCGAAAGCGCGGACAATTTTGTTTGCGGCGGAGGCGTATATGTCGACGGTAGCTTTGAAATGTCTGGTGAGGCAACAATCAAAGGCTGTCAGGCAATCTCCGATTCTGCCAACGGCGGAGGCGTATATGTCAACAGCAGCCGTAGCTTTGTGATGTCTGAGAAGGCAAAAATCGAAAACTGTCAGGCAATCTCCAATTCTTCCAGGGGCAGGGGCAAGGGCGGGGGCGTCGATCTCGCAAACAATACGAAGTTCACCCTGTCGGGCAACGCCGTGATTCAAAATTGCACGGCAACAAATTCCGCCAACTCCGGCGAAGCCTACGGCGGCGGCGTAAGCGCCGCTTGTGTGAGGCAGATCACCTTGGCGGACAGTGCGCACATTGTCGGTTGTACTGCGGCAAACGGAAGCGGACTATACATCACCGGCTCTCAGGTACCTGGCTATGGGATTCTTTACGCCAACAGCGGCTCGGTTGACGGCGACGTCGTGCTGGGAGATACAGAAGACGGTCCCTGTACCATTACAGGCTCCGGCGGGACTGTGTTCAATGGCAAAGTGACCGTTACCCCTGGCAGCACCATCGAAAGCGGCACATTCAACGGCGAGGTCATCAACAACGGAACCATCACCGGCGGCGTCTTTAACAACACAGTCTCCGGCAGCGGTACCATCACCGGCGGCATATTTAACACCCCGATGACCGGCAGCGGCACGGAGACAGACCCCTATCAGATCGGCACCGCCGACCAGTTGAAGCTGTTCCGGGATATTGTCAATGGTACGGGTGGCCAGACGCAGAACCGTGGCGCGTGGGCTGTGCTGATGAACGACATCGTTCTCAACGATGGTACCTTTGCTGAGGACGGCAGCTACACCCCCGGCCCCAGCGGCAAGACCGCTGAGGAATGGACGCCCATCGGCAGGTATACGGACGACGGCAATAAGACCCCCTATACCGGCACCTTTGACGGAAAGCATTATGCCATTAAGGGTCTGTATGTCGTCAATTTGCCCGACCTCGTCGTCGGCCTGTTTGGCGGTCTGGAGGGTGCTGCCGTCCGAAACCTGACGGTAGATGGCTATGTACAGGGCTGCCACGCTGTCAGCGGTATCGCGGGCGATGCCAGCGCAAACTCAACCATTGAGAATTGCCGCAATAACTGCCGTGTTGTAAGTGAATTCGTCACCGGTAGAAGCAGCAGCTTCCTGTACGTTGGTGGTATCGTAGGGTTTGCCGAAGACACCACCATTGTGGGCTGCGTCAACACCGGAGTTGTCGAGGCGAGAGGCAGCTACAACAATAGTCGCGCAAGCAAGGCTGCCGGTATTGTATGCACCCTGTGCGGAAATGTGATCGTCAAAAACTGTTACAACACCGGCGAGATCAATGTCACCAGCGACAAACTGAGAGAGGGCACCGCCGGTGGTATCGCGGGCAGCGAACTCTCTGCGCGCAATACCGTATCCGACTGCTACAATCTGGGTGCAGTAACGGTCAGTTATACCGGCAACAATGTTGAATATATTGCCAAGGTAGGCGGTATCATGGGCTACATCTACTTTTCCGGCACCACCGTATCCAACTGCTACAGCGTAGGCACGCTGACGTCGACGACAGGGACAGGAACAAGCTATATCGGCGGTGTTGTCGGCATAACCAAAGGCACCGTAGGAAACTGCTATTATCTGGATTCCACAGCCACAAAGGCCGTCTGGAACGATGGCGGCACAGTGGATGAAGCCACCGGCCCCAAGACTGCCGCACAGCTTGGCGACGGCACGGTGCTGGCGCTACTCATCAATAACCGCGGCGACAGCGAACACCCATGGAACAGCCAGTGTCAGTATCTGGCCGCAGCGCGTAAGACCCTGCCGGCGTTCAAGACCCAGACCGGCGACGAACATACCCACGATTGGAGTGCGTGGACATCGAATGGCGACGGCACCCACAGCCGCCACTGCACCTGCAACGCCGTGGAAACACAAAACTGCTCCGGCGGCAAAGCAACCTGCAAGGCAAAGGCCAAGTGTGCCGATTGTGGTGCGAAATACGGCGATACCAATCCCAATCATCATGGCGACAAGCTGAAACATGTGGTGGCCAAGGACGCTACCACCAGTGAAGAAGGCAACATTGAATACTGGTACTGCGAAGCCTGTGAAAAATACTTCTCCGATGCAGATGCCAAAAATGAGATCACTCAAGCCCAAACGGTGATTCCCAAGCGGCAATCTTCCGGCAGCAATTACAGCTACTACACCATCAAGGCAACTGCCGGGGCTGGCGGCTCTATCTCCCCCTCCGGCAATGTTGGCGTCCGCGAGGGCCGGGATCAGACCTTCACCATCACCCCGGATAAGGGCTATGCTGTCGCCAACGTCAAGATCGACGGCAAGAGCATCGGCGCGGTGAAGTCCTACACCTTTGAGAATGTCAGCAGAACCCATACCATCGAGGTCATCTTTATGAAAGCCAACGGCAACCCCCAGACCGGCGTGTTTGTGGATGTAGCCACCGGCAGCTATTATGAGGATGCTGTGGATTGGGCAGTGGAGAACGGCATTACCAAGGGAACCGATGATACCCATTTCTCCCCGGACGGCATCTGCACCCGTGCGCAGGCCGTGACCTTCCTGTGGCGCACCGCTGGAAGCCCCGCCTCTAAAACCAGCACCATGCCCTTCACCGACGTTCCTGTGGGCAGCTACTACTACGACGCTGTGCTGTGGGCAGTAGAAAACGGCATCACCAAGGGCACCAGCGACACCACGTTCAGCCCCAACATGACCTGCTCCCGTGCCCAGATCGTCACATTCCTGTGGCGTTCTGAGAAGTCCCCGGCAGCGGGTACAGCCAATCCCTTTGCTGATGTGAAGTCCACCGCCTACTATGCTGATGCGGTATTGTGGGCGGTCAAGGAGAACATCACCAAGGGAACCACCAGCACGACATTCAGCCCCAATGCGGATTGCACCAGAGCGCAGATCGTGACCTTCCTCTGGCGCTGCAAGAAGTGACCGGCTGACATACGGCTAAACATCAAAGCCGCTGGCATGACCCCATAAGCGAACATCGGACAGCGCAGCGGACGGGCATCTCGCCCTGAAGCTGCGCTGTTCTCTTTTCGCTACAAGAAACAAATCAATGACATTTTGAGCTGCGCCGCTATCCCAGCGCGGCAAGGAGACAGCATTATGAAAAGAATCACAAGAATCATTCGTCCGATCATCTGCATGGCCGTCCTTCTCTTTGCCATGACCACGGCAGTCATGGGCTGCTATCAGAAAGGGACGGAGCCTATCGACATTCCCGACAGAACGCCTTCCGGCACATCTGCGCCTCAGCCATCAGCGACTCCCGCAGGCGAAGTTATCCCTTCGGTGGACAGGCAGGCAGAGTTGGCGGAAGCCAGAGCGAAGAATCCCGACACCGTAGCGTGGCTGTATATCCCCGGTGCGGAGGTAGACGATCCCGTGATGCAGGCGGAGGACAACGGCTATTACCTGAAGCTGGATGAAAACGGTGAGTATGCCATGTGGGGCTGCTATTATGCCCATTGTGAAAACGAAATCGGCGGCAGGGATAAGCTGGACAAAAACACCACTGTTTTCGGTCACTCCGCCAGCAACTGCGACCCGGACGGTGTGCGGTTCACCAAGCTCTACCGTTATATGGACGCAGACTTTGTAAAGGAGCATCCGTATATCTATCTCTCTGTGGATGGCGAGGACATGATTTTCCAGATCACCGCGCTATTCGTCACGGATATTGGCTTTGACTATATTGCGCCTGATCCCACGGGAGATGATCTGACCAGCTTCTTTGAGACGATTGCGCGGAAAAACTGGCTTGACTTTGATGGCGTGACCTTCTCCGAGGAAGATACCGTCCTGACCCTCTCCACCTGCTGCCGGAAGTATGACAAGGCCAACAGCGGCAATCAGCGGCTGGTGGTCATGGCAAAGCTGCTGCCGGAGGGGGCGACCGCGCAGGAGTTCAGCGTGTCCCTTGTGGATAGTCCTGAAATGCCCTAAAAGAAATCAGAATACGACGATAACAGGACACCCATCCTTGCGGTACTGAAAAGCAGCGTATGGTATAGGGAAAACGGCGGCTGCTCTGTACGGGGCGGCCGTTGTTTTTGCTGTCCCAACATTTTTCAGATGAAAGGGACCTATGCGTATGACAGGAGAGCACAGGAGGTGCCGCTAATGCTGCGGCAACAAGCCGCGCCGGGAGCATAGCCGGACGATACCCAGACACAGTAGGATACCTATGCCCTCCGGCAGCTACCGACAATTTCCATACTGAACCGCACCGAAGCGCCCATGCAGGCTTTTATGCCTGTGTGGGCGCTTTTTGTCGCTCCCGGCACTTTTTCGCCGTGGGCTGCCGCTCCCCGCCGCCCTTCGTTCTGGAAGGAACATCCACCCGAACAGAACGAAAGGAGCGCAGCATGAGCCGCGAAAAAAATATTTTTGAGAAATTTCCGAAAAAATGGCCAAAAGGGGTGTTTGCAAGACGAGTAGGGGGTGAAAGGGGAAACATCGACCTGCCTTCCGGCGCGAAGGGAGGTGAGAAAATGGACCTCGACCGTCACGACGAACACAAGCAGCATACCTTTGACAGCTTTTGCAAAAAGGTGATACGGTGCGAAGCCTACAACGCCTACCGCGCAATCGGGCGCCGGCAGGATCTTGAGATCCCGTTCAGCCAGTTGCCGGAGGAGGCGATGGAGGCACTTGCGGCCTGGGACGTCTACCCCTGGGAATACACATCCTTCCCCGTGGACGGCGACGTGATCCTCATTAAGGATGACCGGCTGGCCGACGCGCTGACCGCCTTGCCTCAGAGATTCCGGGATATCCTTCTGATGTACTGGTTCCTGGAGCTGGCAGACCGGGAGATCGGCGAGAGGCTGAGCCTGTCCCGGAGAACGGTCAACAACCGCAGGCAGCAGGCCTATGAGCTGCTGAAAAAGCTGATGGGAGGTGACGCGAATGAGTAAGCACAAGCTGATTCCGTATCCGGTAATCGCCGCCGCCGTGCGGGGCGACCCGGAAGCCGTGAACCGTGTGCTGGATCACTATTCCGGCTACATAGCGGCTCTGTCCATGCGCAGAGGGTATG
>OHOZ01001429.1_pt1 | contig 10654 bp, 8 predicted proteins | sample 1569931 | NCBI WGS metagenome assembly OHOZ01 (sample SAMEA3879572, study PRJEB24766) | human gut metagenome | biome: human-associated habitat; feature: feces | place: USA | collected 1985/1987
CCCAGGACCCCAACATTAAAAGTGTTGTGCTCTACCTGCTGAGCTAGCGAATCAATCCTTATTTGCGTATCAGTTATTTCCTGATTGCGGGTGCAAAGGTAGTGACTTTTTTTATATCTGCAAGCTTTTGGGTGAAAAAAGTTTCATTTATTTTTTAGTATTTTCCTCTGCTGATTGATTATCAGCGACTTCGTGCCTGTCATATTTTATTTTTTCTTTGTTGATAATGAAACGCTGATAATAGGACAACATCAAAGTGGTGAGTGGGAGTGCTATGATCATACCTAGCATTCCGAGTAAAGATCCCCAAATGGAAAGGGATAAGAGAATAATAGCAGGGTTGAGTCCTGTGATCTTTCCCATAATTCGAGGGACAAGGAAACCGTCTTGAATGGCCTGGACAACGATGAATACAATAAGAGCACCTGCCAGAATTACCCAGAAGTTTTCACCGGTATCGGCAGCCTTAAGGATGGCAAGTACGATGGTGGGCAGGAAGCCGATGATTTGTAGGTAGGGTACCATGTTGAGTGCTCCGATAAATAGCCCTAAAGCAATGGCCATCGGGAAATCAATGATCAGGAATCCAATGCTGAACAAAATCCCTACACAAAAAGCAACAAAGGCTTGCCCACGGAAATAACGGTTCATGCCATCCTGAATATCATTCACCAGATTGGAAGCAAAAGTACGGTATTTACCCGGAAGCAAGTGTAGCCAGCCTTCGGCTATAGACTCATAGTCGAGCAGAATAAAAACTACATATAATAGAATAATGAAAGAAGCAAAGACACTAAACAGGATATTGATGGATTCCGCGACAAGGGCCCAGAGTTTAGGGACCGTTTCTTTAATGGTATTCATTATATTCTCTTCACTCAGGATACGGTTGAGTGCCTGAAGGTCAATGTGCTTGTGGATAAACTCCGAAAGAGTAGGAGGGACAGTGCCGGAACTGTAGGCACCATTGGTCAGATAGGTTACCAGTAGATCGTTCATGCGTCCCATTTCGGCAAGCATGGGAGGCACCAGCAGATAGAAAAGGGAAATACCCACTATGGTAATACTGAACAACGCGCAGAAAATAGAAATGATTCTACTTTTGAAACGTAATTTGTACTGGAAGAATTTGACGAGTGGGTAAATCATATAAGCGATGAGCCATGCTACGAAAAAAGGTAGCAGTACACCGCTGAGCCTTTTAAAAAGTATGAGTAATCCCACAATGAGCGCACAGCAGATAGAACCGCGTATGAAACTATCAAATGTAATTTTTTTCCTTTCCATGATAACCTGATATTTGATGTGCGACCTCATCGGTATGACTTGGCTTTACTGCCGTGAGGTCCTTATGATTTTTCTCGATCTTCTTGTAAAGCGCGTTGGTAACATTCCCGACAGAGCGGCTCGTATTGGGCTGTTTCCCCCAGTAAAACTTGTTTGTCATTCTTCACGGTACGGTGTGAAAAAGAAGCCAACTGTCCGCATTTCACGCAGATGGCATGTACTTTCGAAACTTCGTCGGCAATAGCGCATAGAGCGGGCATCGGGCCAAAAGGAACTCCTTTGAAATCCATGTCCAATCCGGCTATAATGACACGCACCCCGTTATTGGCCAGTTGATTGCATACATCTATCAATCCACTGTCGAAGAACTGTGCCTCGTCGATGCCTACTACATCTATTTCGGATGTAAAGAGCAAAATGCTTGCAGAAGAGTCAATGGGTGTGGAGGAAATGGAATTACTGTCGTGTGAAACAACGTCGCCTTCCGAATAGCGGGTGTCAATGGCAGGTTTGAATATCTCTACACGTTGACGAGCGAACTTAGCCCGCTTCATGCGGCGAATCAACTCTTCCGTTTTTCCGGAAAACATAGAGCCGCAAATTACTTCGATTCTTCCTCTTCTTCTAGTCTCTTGTATATGATCTTCTGAAAATAATACCATGCTGATGTATGTTATAATTGCTTGCAAAAGTAATAGTTTTATTGGCTTCTCAGTGTTTTTTCATTATTTATTTCTACATTTGCCAAGTCATTCAAAGAGAAATTCAGATGTAGATATGCAAGCATTGCTGAACGACATAGAGCTGGATATTCAGGAGCTTAAGTACCTGATGGAAATCATTTCACGCGAACCGGATTCCGTTTTGCGCGGAGTGGCACGAAGAAATATTGTGCAAATGCGAGGACGACTGGATGCATTATTGGAGCTGTTGGATGCAAAGCCTGTGATAGCGGCCGACGCTTCTGAAAGTCCGGAGAACAGGCCTGTAACGGAGACAATAGAGGTTGTGGAAATCCCGCCTTTAAAAGAAACTGTGGCTGACATTCCAGAAGAAAACGAAGAAGCCGCAGTAGCAGAAGACTCCCAGGAGACAGTCGAGCCTGAACCGTTGCACTTGTCTGAAGCAGTTATCGAACAGGTACCTACTGTGAAACTTGATCCTGTGGCTGATGAAAAAGAAGAAGTATTCGAATCGGTATCGGTTCCACAACCAGAGGAACCGACTGTGAAAGTTGAGACTAGAGTGGCTTCTTCACCCATCTTGGCCGAGCGTATCAAAACTGCAGGTGATTTGCGTCGTTCGATCAGCTTGAATGATTCGTTTCGCTTCTCCCGTGAATTGTTCGGAGGAAGTATGGAACAGATGAATAATGTGTTGCATCAGATTGGTGAAATGAGTTCATTGGATGCAGCTCTTGTTTTTCTGTCTTCAAAGATCAAGGTCGATGAAGAAAATGAAGCTATGAATGATTTTGTAGAGCTTCTCAGGAAACATTTTATATAATGAATATTTAAGGAGATATGGGAAAACTATATGTGGTACCGACACCGGTCGGAAATTTGGAGGATATGACATTCAGAGCTATTAAAGTTCTGAAGGAGGCCGACTTGATTCTGGCTGAAGATACCCGTACTTCCGGAATCTTGCTGAAACACTTTGAAATTAAAAATGTAATGCAATCCCACCATAAGTTTAATGAACATAAAACGGTGGAGAGTGTTGTTAATAGAATAAAGGCAGGCGAAACAATCGCTTTGATTTCGGATGCTGGAACGCCGGGAATCTCTGATCCGGGCTTTCTTGTGGTTCGTGAATGTGTACGTAACGGTATCGAGGTGCAATGTTTGCCGGGTGCTACAGCTTTTGTTCCGGCATTGGTTGCGTCGGGATTGCCAAACGAGAAATTTTGTTTCGAAGGCTTTTTGCCTCAGAAGAAGGGGCGCATGACAAAGTTAAAATCACTGGTAGATGAACACAGGACGATGGTATTTTATGAATCACCCCATCGTTTGTTGAAGACGTTGACACAGTTTGCCGAATATTTCGGTCCTGAGCGCCAAGTGTCTGTATCTCGTGAGATTTCAAAGATTCACGAAGAAACGGTTCGCGGCACTTTGAGTGAACTGATAGAACACTTTACCGCTACCGACCCTCGGGGCGAGATTGTGATTGTACTTGCAGGAATAGACGATTAATAATAACTTCATTTAAAAACGTAAAATGTAATCGTATGAAAAAGTTAGCAATTTTATTAGTATGCGCAGCTATGTTGGCTTCGTGTAACGGCTTGGGTGGTGGAAGTAAAGACCTGAAGGCAGAAAATGATTCTCTTTTGATGGAGTTGACCCAGAGGAACGCCGAATTGGATGAAATGATGGGTACTTTCAATGAGGTTCAGGAAGGATTCCGTAAAATAAATGCAGCCGAGAGTCGCGTAGATTTGACTCGTGGAACTATCTCTGAGAACTCTGCTACTGCAAAACAGCAAATAGCATCTGATATCGAATTCATCACAAAACAGATGGAAGAGAATAAGGCACAGATCGCTAAATTGCAGGCTATGTTGAAGAGTAGTAAGAATAATTCGGCACAGCTGAAGAAGGCTGTTGAGTCTTTGACTCAGGAATTGGTTGCCAAAACTCAACGTATTGAGGAACTTCAGGCTGAATTGGCTTCTAAGAATATCCGTATTCAGGAATTGGATGCCGCTGTAACCGGTCTGACTGCTGATAAAGAATCGTTGGCTGCCGAGAACGAAGCAAAAGCCAAGACCGTAGCTGAGCAGGATAAAGCAATTAATAGCGCATGGTTTGTGTTCGGTACCAAGTCAGAACTTAAGACTCAGAAGATTCTTGAAAAAGGAGATGTGCTGAAAAGTGCCGATTTTAACAAGGATTATTTTACTCAGATTGACATCCGTACTACTAAGGAGATTAAGTTATATTCAAAACGTGCTGAATTACTCACCACTCATCCTGCCAAATCTTATGAACTGGTTAAAGATGATAAGGGCCAGTTGACTCTGAAGATCACAAACCCGAAAGAATTCTGGAGTGTATCTAAGTATTTGGTTATCCAAGTTAAGTAAATTGTATAAAATAATTATAGCTGATAAGGGCACGGATTGCACAGCAAGTAGTCCGTGCCTTCTTTTTGAACTGTACCCGATACTTTAATATGAAATATAAGAACCTGTTTTTTGATTTGGATGATACTCTTTGGGCCTTTTCCCAAAATGCGTATGATACGTTTGAGGAAGTTTATGACAAATATAGACTGGGACAGTATTTCGATTCGTTCTCTCATTTTTATTCTCTTTACCAAAGACGGAATACGGAGCTGTGGGTTGAGTACGGAAACGGACAGGTGACTAAAGAGGAACTGAACCGACAGCGTTTTTTATATCCTTTACAAGCTGTTGGTATAGATAATGAAATGCTTGCAAAACGTTATTCTGATGATTTTTTCTCGATCATTCCTACTAAAAGTCGGTTAATGCCGTATGCAGAAGAGGTACTTTCGTATTTGGCACCCAAATATAATCTATATATTCTTTCAAATGGCTTTAGAGAGTTGCAATCCCGCAAGATGCGTTCGTCAGGTATCGATACCTATTTTAATAAAATAATTCTTTCGGAGGATCTGGGGGTGATGAAGCCTTGGCCGGAAATATTTTATTTTGCTTTGTCGGCTACACAGTCCGAACTGCGTGAATCGCTAATGATAGGTGATAGTTGGGAAGCGGATATTACAGGTGCCAATGGCATAGGGATGCATCAGGCTTATTATAATGTGTCCGGGCGTGCCGATTTTCCGTTCCGTCCTACTTATTTAGTGACTGATTTGAAAGAGTTGATGGAACTATTGTAACATTTATAGATATATTGTATTTTTGCGTTCAATATAGAACGCATAAAAATACAACTATGGACACTCTCTTACCTTTCGCTTTACTCTGTTTTACCTCTTTCTTTACGTTGACTAACCCCTTGGGAACAATGCCTGTCTTTTTAACCATGACCCATGGTATGACTGATAAGGAGCGACAAGCTGTTGTTCGCCGTGCTACTTTCGTTTCGTTTATCACTTTAATGGTATTGCCGGACAATTCCTTTTTAAGTTCTTTGGTATTTCTACCAATGGATTCCGTATTGCAGGTGGGGTTATCATTTTTAAGATTGGTTTTGATATGTTGCAGGCCCGGTATACTCCAATGAAATTGAAAGACGAAGAGATTAAAACTTATGCGGATGATATTTCGATTACTCCACTTGCCATACCGATGCTTTGTGGTCCGGGCGCAATAGCAAATGCTATCGTGCTAATGGAAGATGCCCATACGATTGAGATGAAGGGAACGCTAATTGGCATTATTGCTTTGATTTATTTTATTACTTTTCTGATATTGCGCGCTTCTACCCGATTGGTCAAAGTGTTGGGCGAAACGGGAAACAATGTGATGATGCGTTTGATGGGGCTTATCCTGATGGTGATTGCAGTCGAGTGTTTTGTTAGTGGATTACACCCGATATTGGTAGGTATCTTGAAAGAGGGGCTGCTTTAAATAAAGAATTGGATATTATTTAAGAAATAAAATGCCCGGATTACATAGTGCAATACGGGCATTCTTTTCGATAGGGTCAATACTTTAGAAAGTATTCTTTTAATTAGCGGCTACCACCGGCCCACCAAACTGGATCGGTATATACATACTGACCGTTTCCGAAGGCTGCTTCTACGTTCGGGTTTGCACTTACGTCATCTGCTCCATAAGGTGCGCGAAGCGGGAATTTATAGGGATTGTCTAGTTTGATATACTCTTCATCCATTGCTTTCAAACGACGTACATCGTTGTAACATTCTGTTGTTTCGCCGAAAGCTCCAAGGAATGCAATATATTTCTGTACCATTACCTCTTTTACCGGATTGGCATCGAACAATGGTTTTACATTGTTTGTGAAATACTCTTCTGCTTCAGTAGCTGTAATCGCTTTAGTAGTTTCTTTAACACCTCCATAACTTTTTACTGTAGGGGCGTTGAATGCAGCTGAAACTCCTGTTTCGGCATTTGCAATGGCTGCTACTACAGCATCTTTTAAAGCATTGGCCGCCTCGTCCTTTCTATTTAACCGAGCTAATGCTTCAGCTTTCAGGAAGAGTAACTCATGATAGCTCATAAGTAAGGTCGGGCATGTTTGTGAGTATACGAAGATAGGAGTGTTATATTCGTATTTAACAGACTCTGCCGTACCATTGTCTGCCATCAGGAATCTCGGATCATCAGCACCTGTAACTTGGATAGATACAGCATTTTCGTTTTCAGTTAACTTACCTTGTCCGATACAGAAGATGCGGCGTAATCTCGGGTCATTGCGTTCTATTAGCTTGTCAGCGTAACTTTTACTTGCAGCCAATCCGTCGCGACTCCATTGGAAGTCAAATAGAGGATTTAAGTTTGTTGCACTATAGATAGAGAAAGCAGCCTGTTCTTCAATAGATGTATATGATTTGTCTACATATTCCAGAATTTTTTGCAAATCGGCATCTTTTGAGGAGGAACGGGCTAATAGTCGCATTGTATAACGTGCTTTCAATCCATAAGCGAGCTTTAGCCATGCTTCGCCATCACCTTTATATATAAAGTCATATTCTCCAATTCCATCACTTTTATCGCCTTTGGGAAGATCGGTAATTGCAGCATCCAGATATTCCATAATAGCAGTATAAATTGCTTCCTGTTTGTCTAATTCCGGAGTCAGAAACTGAGGTTGTCCGTTTGCTAATTCGGGAAGGGCAGCCTGGCTGAAAGGAGTGTCACCGAATGAGTCTGCGATCAGTCCGGCATTGATTGCTGCCAATACTTCAGCGATGCCTTTAGTTGTATAAGTAGCTTTCAATTCATCAGAACTGATATTAATAGCGATACGTGCATTCTTCAGTGTAGAGTATAAATTACCCCATACATTGTTAAAAGTAGAGGATGCCGAGGGCTCTCCGTTACGTTTCTCCGCATTTGCCAATTGGTTATCCACTCCAACCATATGTTCTACATAAGTAGAATAATATGTATTAAAGTCACCTCCGATGTTGCTAAATGCGGTTGCTGTGATTACATCCGCCAAAATGAATTTGGCAGGAACACTGGTTGTATGGTCTTTGTCTTTATTGATGTTGTCCATTGTGTCTTCCGAGCAGGAAGCAAATGCAACGGAAATCAATGCCACAGACAAGATACCTTTTGATAAATTAAATATTGATTTCATTTTTGTCCTTTTTAGAATTTAACTGTAATACCAAAACCATAGCTTGATGTTCCCGGAAGAGAGAAACGCTCAAAGGCACCGGCCATGTTGTTGTTTCCCTGTGATGATTCGGGGTCAATACCATTATCCATTTCTGACCAAAGCAACAGGTTACGTGCAAAGACATTCACTGTAACTCCTAAATAAGATTTATTCAGTACCGGATAGCTGAGGGCGATTTCACGTAGTTTCAGGAATGAAGAACCATATACTCCGGCCTCAGAGATTGTACTCAGTCTGTCGAAATAGTTATAAGCATTTTCACCGCTGATTTTAATATCGTTGGGTGCATAAGAACCGTCGGCTAATTGTTTAACGGCCGGTTTCTCAAAGTAGAAGTGATCTGCTTTACGATAGTTTGCTGATTTCTGAGTAACACCGTAATAATCGAGTGTTGAAACAGATCCGGCATACATGCATCCACCTTGTTTCCAATCGAGTACGGCCGAAAGACGGAATTTGTAGAATTCAAATGTTGTATTGAAGCCCATTCTGAAGTCCGGAGATACATTCCCTAATACTCTGTTTTCACCTAATGTCGGCATACCGTTTTCGTCTACGACAATCTGGCCTTCCTCGTTTCTTTGATAGCTTGTACCATAGATAACCGGGAACTTGTCTCCTGCGCTCAAACGTACCTGCGGATCAACAAAACCTCCTAACATGATGCTTGATACACCGGGCGCCAGTTTATCAACGTAGTTATCGATTTTTGAGAAGTTAAATGCGAAATCCCAGTTGAAGTTCTTTGTCTGAATTGGGTTCACACTCAAAGTGATTTCGTGTGAATTGGTATGTACGGAACCACCATTGGTGATCAATTCGCTATATCCGGTAGAAGTAGCCAAGGGTACTTCGAAAATCTGATCTTTCACATTCTGGCGAGAATAGGTGTAATTCAGTGAGATCAAACCATTCCAGAAGCTGAAGTCTGCACCGATTTCGTATGATTTGGTGTTTTGGGGTTTCAGATTCGGATCATAAATCTTGTAGTATGGGATATATGAGCTGATTGATCCGATAGGATATTGTATAGGAGTACCTGATGAGAATCCGCCGCCGTAAACCGGTGTTTTATAGTAAGAAGGATAATAGGTACCTGCCTGACCTACTTCTGCATAAGAAGCACGGATTTTACCATAAGTCAAAACATCGTTCTTCAATGCTTCCAGTTCGGTAAAAATGAAACCGAGTGAAACTGAAGGATAAGTGAATGAACGGTTGTTGCGTGGCATAGACGAAACAATATCATTGCGGACAGTTGCATTCAAATACAACATGTTACGGTATGCTAATGAAATGTTACCGAAATTACCAACGGTACGCTCGCGATGGTAGCTTCCGGTAGAAGAGTATACAGACGCGTTTGCGATATGATTCCATCCCGGGAAATTGAAATTGTTACCCAGGTTGTCTTTGTATTTTGAAGAATTATCGACTAATTCATTACCGTATAATACGTTTAAATCAAGTTCCGGAGTGATTTTCCAGTCATAAGTAACAGTTAACAATGAATTTATTTCATTGTTTGTAACGCTTTGCTCTTCAATGCTACCTGTTCCGTTGGAGTGTCCATATCCCCATGTGTCGGTATAGTTAGTGGTATAAGCATCGGTACCTAACTGGTATTTTACATCCAGTTTATGATTTTCTGTACCGAAATCGGTAGAATACTTAGCGAACGCATTTCCGAAGAAACGTTGAGTACGTTCTTTAAAAGAGTTGTTTTCAACTGCCCAATAAGCACCGTCGAAACCGCCTGTAGAACGGTATGTATTTTGAGTATAAGGATCTCCGTCTATGTGTGAAGGAATACCGCCTAAATCATAGCTTGACGGTGCACCGTATACCGTTGCCATGATACCATTGTTGGCACCGGTCTGTTTTTTGATTTTAGAATAAACGAAGTTTCCGTTGAAACCAGTTGACCAATTCTTGCTCAGTTGAGCTTGTGCAGTCAGTTTTGCATTATAACGATCCATACCGGTTGAAGGTACAATACCGTTTGCTGTAGTGCTACCTAATGACAAAGAATAACTTCCTTTATCAAGGCTTTGTGCTACGTTTGCACTGCTGTTCCAGGTAACACCTGTATTGAAGAAATCTTTAGCATTGTCGTATGCACGGGGAGTAGCCCATGGGTCCAGTCCTGCCTTGGCACGTTGGTCTACATAATATTGTCCCTGATGCTTTCCGAATTTCTGAGTGTAACTGTTGTCTGTGTTACCACCATATTTAGGGTCATTGGCAAGTTCTGAAATCAGAGGTCCCCATGAACGAGAGTCAGACGGGCTAAAAGCACCGTTGAATCCTTGTGCGAATTCTTTTTGGAAATCGGGCATGGTAGAGACCTTATCGAATGAAAGACCTGTATTGATTGTAACTTCCGGTTTACCTTTACGTGCGCCTTTACCGCTCTTGGTGGTGATTACTACCACACCGTTTGATGCACGCATACCATACAGAGCAGAAGCAGCCTGGCCTTTCAGGATGTTGATGCTCTCAATGTCATTCGGGTCGATATCTACCGCACGGTTCGCATAGTCAGAGCCTGTAACAGAGTTGAAAGTGTCCAAGTCAGTAGATGATGAGATAGGCATACCATCTACTACGTACAATGGAGTATTATCTCCTGTAAATGAACGTGAACCGCGAATAGTCATTTTAGAAGAAGCACCCGGCATACCTGATGACGGAGATATTTCCACTCCTGAAACCTTACCTTGCAAAGCGCTGGAAAGGTTGCTGCTTGAAGCCTGAGTCAGCTTATCTCCTTTAACATCCTGCACAGCATATCCTAACGCTTTTTTCTCTTTTGAGATACCCATTGCTGTTACTACAACTTCGTCAAGTGCCTTAGCATCAGTCTTTAATATCACTTTGATTACCGGTGCAATTGCTACCTCAGCAGTCTGCATTCCGATGTACGAAATCTGCAAAGTCTTTGCAGAACTTGGTATACCAGATAATGTAAATTTACCATCTACATCAGTAATAACACCTACAGTGGTGCCTTTAGCCAATACAGAGGCTCCAACAACTGGTTGCCCGTCTTCTTCAGA
>OHOZ01001448.1_pt1 | contig 10514 bp, 9 predicted proteins | sample 1569931 | NCBI WGS metagenome assembly OHOZ01 (sample SAMEA3879572, study PRJEB24766) | human gut metagenome | biome: human-associated habitat; feature: feces | place: USA | collected 1985/1987
CAGCGTGCGCATGTTGTGCAGGCGGTCGGCGATCTTGATGAGGATGACGCGGATGTCCTTGCTCATGGCCATGAACATCTTGCGCAGATTCTCCATCTGCGCCTGCTCGGAGGAGGAGAAATTCGCCCGGGTCAGCTTGGTGACGCCCTCCACCAGCTCCGCCACGGTGGGGCCGAAGATTTTTTCGATGTCCTCGTGGGAAGCGTCGGTATCCTCAATGCAGTCGTGGAGCAGCGCGCCCAGAATGGCGTCGCAGTCCAGCCCCATCTCCGCCACGATCTGGGCGACCGCCAGGGGGTGGATGATGTAGGGAGAACCGTCCTTCCGCTTTTGCACCTTGTGCTTCCGGTTGGCGTAGTCCACGGCACGGTCGATGAGCGCCATGTCCGCGCCGGGCAGATGCTTTTTGATTGCGTCGCACATGGACGCATAATGTTCTTCAAAGGATTCCATTTCAAACTCAGCTCTCTTTCGCGTGCAGCAGCCGCTGCATGGTCTGGCTCCGGCTCAGGTCGGCCTTTCCTTCTCCGGGGGTCAGGCGGATGGACACATACTTATGCTGCCGCTGGACGGTGAGCAGCCCCACGTCCCGGAAAATATCCAGGCAGGTGAGCATCTGCCCCAGATTCAGGGGCTTTCCCGACCAGCGGACGATCTTGCGGCACAGGCACACAGGGGATTCCTGCACCGGGTTAGCGGCGTCCAGATACCGCCACACCAGCGCCAGCATCTTCCGGTCGGGCAGCAGCGCCGCGGCCTCGCCGGCGGTCAGATTTCCCCGCTGCATATCCCGGTAGGGCGCGGCGTCGGGCAGGCACTCGGCATTGCAGCTGGGGCGGATATCGATGACGTTCATCTGCACGGTGCGCGTCCCACGGAATTCATTTACCTGGGGGGTAAAGGCCACGTCCACCAGGTCACCCGGCTGGATGGACACCGTCTGGGGATTGGCGGAAAAATAGATGGCGTTCAGGTACGTATGTCCGCTGCACAGGCGCAGACGCATATGCCGTCCGCCGCCCACCATGCTGATGCGGTCGATGGTCAGATTCTTCACCATCAGCACCGGCTTGGGACAGCCGTTGCCGCAGGGCTCCAGCATTTGCAGGGCGTCCACGTTATGCAGGGTCAGCAGCTCCGGGGAAACGGCGCAGTCCACGTCCAGAACCGTCCGCGGCACGTCGTCGGTGTAAAACTTCGCGGCCAGGGCGCAGATCTGACGGCGGAACTCCGGAATGTTGGCGCGGGTAATGGTAAAGCCCGCCGCCAGCTCATGGCCGCCGTAGCTTTCCAGCAGCGGCGACAGGGCGCTTAAGGAGGCAAACAGGTTGAACCCCCCGTGGCTGCGGGAGCTGGCCTTGCCATGCTCGCCGTCCAGACAGATCAGAAAAGTGGGGCAGGCGTATTCCTCGGCAATGCGGCTGGCCACAATGCCCACCACGCCCTGATGCCAGCTTTCGTCCGCCAGCACGATGGCCTCCGGAGGCTTTCCCATGGGCAGCATGGACACGGCCTGCCGGTAAATTTCCGATTCCACGGTCTGGCGCTGCCGGTTCAGCTCGCACAGTCCCCGGGCGGCCTCGGCGGCCTTGTCCGGGTCGTCGGTGAGAAACAGCTCCACAGCCAGGTCGATCTGCCCCATCCGCCCGGCGGCGTTGATTCGGGGTGCCAGCATGAAGCCGATGGAGGACGCGCTGACGGCCTCCGGGGCGCAGCCGCACTCCGCCATCAGCGCCGCGATGCCCGGGCGCTTGGTGTGGGCCAGTGATTCCAGACCTCTTGCCACGAACACCCGGTTTTCCCCTTGCAGGGGCATAACATCCGCCACGGTGCCAAGGCAGACCATGTCGGCGTATTCCTCCAGCACCCCTTCCTGAGAGCCGCTCAGTGCGGAGGCCAGCTTGAAGGCCACGCCCACGCCGGAAAGGTCGGTGTGCGGGTAGGTGCGGTCGGGCCGGTGGGGGTCGACGACCGCGGCGCAGTCGGGCAGGCGCTCCTTACATTCGTGGTGGTCGGTGACGATGAGCGTCACGCCGAGCTGCTTGCAGTATTCGGCCTCGTCCAGCGCGGTGATGCCGCAGTCGACGGTGACGATCAGCCGCACGCCCTCGGCGGCAAGCTGCCGGATGGCGGTCTTGTTCAGGCCGTAGCCCTCCTCCAGACGGCCGGGGATATGGGCCGTGCAGTCCGCGCCCAGCGAGCGCAGGCACTCGACCAGCAGGCAGGTGGCGGTGATGCCGTCGACGTCGTAGTCGCCGAATACGGCGATCTTCGTGCCGTCCGCGACAGCCTTTTGCAGCAGCGCGGCAGCCGCGCCGAGTTCCTTCATGGCCAGCGGATCGCACAGCGGCGCCGACGCGTCAAGTTGCTTTTTTGCGTCTTCCGGGGAAACGCACCCCCGGCCGCACAGCACGCGGGCCGTCAGCGGGGAAAAGCCCGCCCGCTCCAAGCCCTGTATTTCCGATTCCTGCGGCCTTGCAATGTTCCAGATTCCGTACTTCACTCCAAATACACATCCTGATTTTTTCTTTCTATTATAGCATTTTTTTATACGGAGCACAACCACAGAGAGGGAAAATATGCGGCGGCTCGACGCAAAGTTTCTCCAAAAACGGGGAAAATAGAGGAAAGTAAGGAGGTACGCCATTGAAAAAGATTCGCCGCCTGCTCGCGCTGCTGGCGCTTTTTGCGCTGGCGGCGGGGTTTGTCTACTGGCAGAACTTCACGCTCCAGGTCGAGCCGGTGAAGCTGTTTTTTGAATCGCTGCCGCCGCAGTTTGACGGCCTGCGCGTGGCGGAGCTGTCCGACCTGCACGGCCGCAGCTTCGGGAAAAACAATGTCCGCCTGCTGCGCACACTGCAAAAAGCCCGACCGGATATGATCTGCATCTGCGGCGATCTCTTTGACGAAAAGACCGACCTGACCATGCTGGAGCCGCTTCTGACCGGCCTGACGGACATCGCGCCGGTGTATTATGTCACGGGAAATCACGAATGGCAGGTGAAAAACCTGCGGGAGATCCTGCAAAAAATGCGCGCGTGGGGCGTGACGGTGCTGGAAAACGAAGGGCGTGTGCTCTCCCGCGGCGGCGCGGAGATGGTCGTCGCCGGGGTGCACGACCCCTGCGGTCCCTATGACATGAAAACCCCGGCGGCGCTGGTGCGCGAGCTGCGGAGCGCGCAGGGAAATGACTTCATCCTCATGCTCTCGCACCGCAATGACGAGCTTGCCATGTGGAGTCAGCTTGGCGTGCAGCTGGTCCTGTCCGGTCACTGCCACGGCGGGGTGGTGCGGCTACCCTTTGTGGGCGGCGTGTTCGGCACGCGGCGGGAGCTGTTCCCGGAATATGACGCGGGCGTGTACCGGCAGGACGGCACGACCCTATTCGTCAGCCGGGGGCTGGGCTACACCAACGTGCATTTTCGCCTCTTCAACCGTCCTCATGTCCCCATTATGATCCTCAGAAGCGGAAAAACGTAAACAAATCGTGAATTCTTTCCACTAAGACTTGTAAATAAAAAGGCGCAGACTATAATGGGTCGTAGGTGATTGATATGTTTCGAAGAATCGGAGCGGCGCTGCGGCGGTTCATGTACGGGCGCTACGGCTCGGATCAACTGAATATGGCGATCCTCGTGGCTGCGGTGCTGGTGAGCTTGACCAACAGCGTCCTGACGGTGTTCCTGCGGGAGTCCACGGTGTACAGCGGCATTGTCGCACCCATCCTGTCCGTGATCGTCTACGGCCTGCTGATCTACAGCTTTTTCCGGATGTTTTCGCGCAATATTTACAAGCGCCAGCGGGAAAACCGCCGGTTTACACAACTCTGGATGCGCCTGAAGGACCGCAATAACCGCTATTTCCGCTGCCCGAACTGTAAGCAGACGGTGCGTGTCCCGCGCGGGCGCGGCAAGATCTGCATCCGCTGCCCCAAGTGCGGCGAGAAGTTCACACGCAAAACCTGAAAAAGAAGCCCTTGGGGCTTCTTTTCAGACTGTCAAAAAACCTATCCAGCCGAAAGTTTCGGAGGGAAGAATAGTGTGAAAGGGAACCGTCAGGGTTCCCTTTCGCGTTCAATAACCCGCCGCAGCGATCAAAATTGCAAAATAATACTACAAATATTGATTTTGCAATTTTGTAGGCAGCTTGTCAAAAAAGTCCAAAAGGACTTTTTTGACAAGCTGAAAAAGAAGCCCTTGGGGCTTCTTTTTTTGTATGCCGGTGATGAAAAATGAATACCGCCTGTCTTTTTCCACAAAAACGAACGGCAATTCTCTGACAAAACGCCTAAAATCCGGCGATGCGGAACGCAATTCAGAGTTTTCCTTGCATAAATCGAAACGATACTGTATAATGAAAAGACAATCCTTGCACACCGGAGGGAAGGCAATGGCAAAGTTATACTTCAAATACGGCTCGATGGGTTCCTCCAAGACCGCGCAGGCGCTCATCACCAAGTACAACTATGAGGAAAACGGGATGCGCGTGTGGCTGGTCAAGCCGGCGGCGGACAGCCGCGACGGAGAGATCGTGCTGCGCAGCCGCGTCGGGCTGGAAGCGATTGCCGAGGTCGTACCGCCGGAGGCGGATATCTGCGAGCTGTTCCGCGAAAGAGAGCACACGGACGTCATCATCGTCGACGAATGCCAGTTCATGACGGCGGCGCAGATCGACCAGCTCCGCGACATCGTGGACGTGGAGAACATTCCGGTCCTGTGCTTTGGTCTGCGGACGGACTTCCAGAGTAAGCTCTTTGACGGCAGCCGCCGCCTGTTCGAGGTGGCCGACACCATCACGGAGATCAAGGCGATCTGCGACTGCGGCGCGAAGGCCACGACCAACGCCCGCCTGGACGCGGACGGCTACGTCGTCACCGAGGGCGCACAGCTCCTGCTGGGCGGCAACGACCGCTACATCGCCATGTGCCACAAGTGCTGGATCCGCAATATCCGCGAGCATCGCAAGGTGAAATGACCCGCCCGGCGTCCCCGGCGGACGGTCAAAGCGACCCAACTATTATAATAAAGGAGAACCATTATGAATTATCCGACTCCCCACATCAAGGCGACTCCGGAGGACTTCGGCCAGACCGTGCTGATGCCCGGCGATCCTCTGCGTTCGCAGTACATCGCCGAGAATTTCCTTGAAAAGGCAAGGCTCGTCAATAATGTCCGCGGCGTCCAGGGCTACACCGGCTACTACAAGGGCGTGAAGGTTTCCGTCATGGCCTCCGGTATGGGCATTCCGTCCATCGGCATTTATTCCTATGAGCTGTACAATGCCTACGGCGTGCAGAACATCATGCGCATCGGCTCTGCCGGTTCCATCAACCCCGACATCCATGTCCGCGACATCGTCATCGCGCAGGGCGCCTGCACGGATTCCAATTTCTGGCATCAGTACCATGTGGACGGCCACTTTGCGCCCATCGCATCGTATGATATGCTCCGCGCGGCGGTCGCTTCCTGCGAGGAAGCCGGCGCGACCTACCATGTCGGCAACATCCTGTCCACGGACAACTTCTACAACGACGACGAGGGAATGCCCGAGGTGCTCCAGACCGTCAACGCATGGCGCAAGTTCGGCGTGATGGCCTGCGAGATGGAAGCGGCGGGCCTGTATATGCAGGCGGCGCGCTGGGGCAAGCGTGCGCTGGCGATCTGCACGATCTCCGACCATATGCTCACAGGCGAGGCTCTGCCCGCCGAGGAGCGCCAGACCTCCTTCCGCGAGATGATGCAGGTCGCGCTGGAGACGGCGGTCAAGCTGGAAAAATAAGTGAAACCCATTTCAGGAAACGGCGCTGCCGTTTCCTGATTTATCCCCTGATGAAAGTAACATAAGGAGTGCGAAAACAATATGAAACGAGTCTTTCTGATCGTACTGGATTCCTGCGGCTGCGGCGAAGCGCCGGATGCCGCCAAGTTCGGCGACCACGGCGTCAACACCCTGAAAAGCTGCTCGACCTCTGCAAAGTTCCATGTCCCGCACATGATCTCCTGCGGCCTCGGCAACATCGACGGCGTGGACTATCTGGCAAAGGCCGATCCCCAGACCGGCGCCTGCGCGCGTCTGCACGAATCCTCCGCCGGCAAGGACACCACCATCGGCCACTGGGAGATCGCCGGCCTGATCTCTCCGAACCCCCTGCCTACTTATCCCAACGGCTTCCCCGAAGAGGTCCTCAAGCCCTTCCGCGAGGCGACCGGCCGTGGCGTGCTGGCCAACGCCCCCTGGTCCGGCACGGAGGTCATTCAGAAGTACGGCGCAGAGCACATGAAAACCGGCGACCTGATCGTCTACACCTCCGCCGACTCCGTGTTCCAGATCGCGGCGCACGAGGACGTCGTCCCGCTGGAGCAGCTCTATGAATACTGCCGCATCGCGCGCAAGATCCTGCGCGGCAAGCACGGCGTGGGCCGCGTGATCGCGCGCCCCTTCATCGGCGATCCGGAGCACGGCTTCACCCGCACCTCCAACCGCCACGACTTTTCCCTGGAGCCGCCGGCACCCACCATGCTCGACGCCATCAAGGCCGCCGGGCTGGACAGCCTCGCCATCGGCAAGATCTTCGACATCTTCGCCGGAGAGGGCATCACCGACCACGTCTACACCAAGGGCAACACCGACGGCATGGCCAAGACGCTGGAAGCTGCAGCGCGCGATTTCCACGGCCTGTGCTTCACCAATCTGGTCGACTTCGATATGCTCTACGGCCATCGCCGCAACATCGACGGCTACGCTGCCGCGCTGACGGAATTCGACGGCTGGCTGCCGCAGCTTCTGGAAAAGCTGGGCGAGGATGACATCGTGATGATCACCGCCGACCACGGCTGCGACCCGGCCTACACCGCCACCACCGACCACACCCGCGAGTATGTACCCTTGCTCATCGCGGGCAAGCGCGTGAGGCCCGTCAATCTCGGCACGAGAAAAACCTTCGCCGACATCGCTGCGACCGTAACGGAGCTGCTGGGCGTGCCCTATGAAACGCCGGGCACCAGCTTCGCTTCCGAGATCCTGTAAGGAGGAAAGGCATATGACACCGCTGGAACTGGTCAACCGTGCGATCGAGGCGCGGGAACACGCTTATGTGCCCTACTCCCATTTCGCCGTCGGCGCAGCGCTGCTGACGAAGGACGGTAAGGTCTATCCCGGCTGCAATATTGAAAATTCCTCCTTCGGTGCGACCAACTGCGCCGAGCGGACGGCTTTCTTCTCCGCGGTGTACGCGGGCGAGCGGGAATTCGAGGCCATCGCCATCGTCGGCGGCCCGGAGGGCAAGCCCGTGCATGAGCTTTGCGCTCCCTGCGGCATCTGCCGGCAGGTCATGCGCGAATTCTGCAATTTGGAATTTAAGATCTATTTGAGTAAAGGTGACAGGACGTATTTTGCCTCATCACTGTCAGATATGCTGCCTTTCAGTTTCTCAAAAGAGGACTTAAACCAATATTTTTCAGCATTATGCACAAATCTTTAGGAACCACTTGATTTTTCCCGTGATTTGTGCCACAATATGTTAGCGGCATAGCCGCGAAAATATTTTGGAGGTTAAGAAAATGAAGAAACTCTTAGCGCTTCTCCTGGCTCTCGCCATGATCGCCTGCCTGTTTGTTGGCTGCGCTGGCGACACCGAGAAGCCCAGCGACGACAGCAAGGAACCCGCTTCCTCTTCCGACGAATCCAAGCCCGAAGAGCCCAGCTCTGAAGAGCCCACCGGCGAAACCTACAAGATCGCGATGATCACCGACTACGGCGACATCACCGACCAGTCCTTCAACCAGACTACTTATGAAGCCTGCAAGAAGTTCTCCGACGAGAACGGCGTTGAGTTCAAGTACTACAAGCCGACCGACAACACCACCGCTGCCCGTGTCGCTTCCATCGACCAGGCCATCGAAGAGGGCTACAACCTCATCGTTATGCCGGGCTATGCGTTCGGCGCTGCGATCGTTGAGGCCGCTCCCCAGAACCCCGAGGTTAAGTTCTTCGCACTGGACGTTGCAAAGGGCGACCTGCTTGAGACCGCCGTTGCCAACAAGGGCGAGGAGTACAACTGGGATCCCGACTCCTATGAGCTCGACAAGTACGTTGACATGAGCAACGTTTACTGCGTCGTCTATCAGGAAGAGCTCTGCGGCTACATGGCCGGCTACGCGGCTGTCAAGCTCGGCTACACCAAGCTCGGCTTCCTGGGCGGCATGGCTGTCCCCGCTGTTGTCCGTTACGGCTTCGGCTATGTGCAGGGCGTTGACGCTGCTGCCAAGGAGCTCGGCATCACGGTCGACCTCAAGTACGCTTACGGCAACCAGTTCGTTGGCGACGCTGACATCACCGCTGCAATGGACACCTGGTATCAGGGCGGCACGGAGATTGTCTTCGCCTGCGGCGGCGGCATCTATACCTCCGCGGCTGAGGCTGCTGCCAAGGTCGGCGGCAAGATCATCGGCGTCGACGTTGACCAGGCCGGCATCATCGACGGCGATTACGGCGAAGGCATGACCGTTACCTCCGCAATGAAGGGCCTTGCTCCCACCGTCAAGCATCTGCTCTCCGAAGTCGTGGCCGGCAACTTTGCCAACTACGGCGGCAAGATCGAAACGCTGGGCCTCGTCTCCGCCAACCCGGAAGAGAACTACGTCCAGATCCCGACCGCTTCCACGCAGTTCGAAGACGGCAAGTTCACCCAGGCTGACTACGAAGCGCTCGTCGCTGCCATGTTCGCCGGCGACGTCACCGTCTCCAACGACATCACGGCTATGCCCGCTGTCACCAACGTCACCGTTGAGGACTTCGGCAACCTGAAGTAAGGTACATTTAAAAAGTGTGCAGGCTCCGGCCTGCACACTTTTTTTGTACGCTTTTCCAGAAAAACCGGGAAAACCGAAAAACTTTTTGCTTTATCCGCACAAATATAGTATAATGGATAAAATGGTTTCCGTCCTCGCAAGCGCGGGCCATAAAAACGGAAGGAGGGCGAAAAACTTGGAAACGCAGTACACGATCGAGATGCTCAACATCACAAAACGTTTCCCCGGTATCATCGCCAACGACAACATCACCCTGAAGCTCAAAAAGGGTGAGATCCACGCCCTGCTCGGTGAAAACGGCGCAGGCAAATCGACGCTCATGAGCGTCCTCTTCGGCCTTTACCAGCCGGAGGAAGGCGAGATCCACAAGGACGGCCGCAAGGTCGAGATCCGCGACCCGAACGACGCCAACGCGCTCGGCATCGGCATGGTCCACCAGCACTTCAAGCTGGTCGAATGCTTCTCCGTCCTCGACAACATCATTCTCGGCGTCGAGCCGAACAAAATGGGCTTCCTGCAGAAGCAGGAGGCGCGGAAAAAGGTCATCGACCTGTCTGAAAAATACGGCCTGCACGTCGACCCCGACGCCATCATCGAGGATATCACCGTCGGCATGCAGCAGCGCACCGAGATCCTCAAAATGCTCTACCGCGACAACGAGATCCTCATCTTCGACGAGCCGACGGCGGTCCTGACCCCGCAGGAGATCGAAGAGCTCATGCAGATCATGAAAAACCTCGCGGCCGAGGGCAAGAGCATCCTCTTCATCTCCCATAAGCTCAACGAGATCATGGAGGTCTCTGACCGCGTTACGGTCCTGCGCAAGGGCAAATGCATCGGCACCGTCGAGACCGCGCACACCACCGCGGAGGAGCTTTCGGCCATGATGGTCGGCCGCAATGTCAATTTCCACGTGGAAAAGGGCCCGCTGCACACCGGCAGCGAGGTTTTGTCCGTCGAGCACCTGACGGTCGCCTCCAAGGTCCATAAGAACAGCGCCGTCAAGGACGTCTCCTTCAAGGTCCGCGCGGGCGAGATCGTCTGCATCGCGGGCATCGACGGCAACGGCCAGACCGAGCTCGTCTACGCCCTGACCGGGCTGGAGCCCGCCGCGGGCGGCAGGATCACGCTCGAGGGCAAGGACATCACCCACGCCACCATCCGCCAGCGCAGTCTCATGGGCATGAGCCACATCCCCGAGGACCGGCACAAGCACGGTCTCGTGCTCGACTATACGCTCGAGGACAACATGGTCCTGCAGCGCTATTTTGAGCCAGAATTCACCGACAAGGCGGGCTTCCTCCGCCGCAAGAACATCCGGGCCTACGCCGACCGCCTCATCGAGCAGTACGACGTGCGCTCCGGCCAGGGCGCCGTCACCCCGGCGCGCAGCATGTCCGGCGGCAACCAGCAGAAGGCCATCGTCGCCCGACCCGCGGTCTTGACGTCGGCGCCATCGAATACATCCACAAGCAGCTCGTCGCCCAGCGCGACGCCGGCAAGGCCGTGCTGCTCGTGTCTCTGGAGCTCGACGAGGTCATGGACGTGCCGGACCGCATTCTCGTCATGTACGAGGGCGAGATCGTCGGCCAGCTCGATCCCAAAACCACCACGCAGGAAGAGCTTGGCCTCTACATGGCTGGCGCCAAGAGAGATGAGGTGAAAGCATGAAACAGAACAAAAACATTCTCAAAAACCCGGGGG
>OHOZ01001449.1_pt1 | contig 10504 bp, 8 predicted proteins | sample 1569931 | NCBI WGS metagenome assembly OHOZ01 (sample SAMEA3879572, study PRJEB24766) | human gut metagenome | biome: human-associated habitat; feature: feces | place: USA | collected 1985/1987
TGTCAGGATTGTTGACAAAAAACTCAAAGGAGTGTTATTGCTGAATAGTTACCCTTATATAATCAATATGCAAAAATAAGTTTTTTTTCTTCGGAAACGGACGCTTTTTATAAAAAAGCACTCCTCAAGAAAATAAATAGAAACAGGCTACGCAGTCTTTTTGCGCTACACAGAAAAATCAGTGAAAACGATGAAAAAGCGCATTTTCATCTACCGCGCAAATAGACTGCGTAGGAAAGGGGAGATCAGTCGATGTCGATCAGTTGGAAATGCTTGTTGAAGGTGAATTCCATGCCGTTGGCCAGTTCCACCTCATACTCCTTCTTGCCCATCTCCAGTTTCTTGACAGACTTTCCGGGATAATGGAGGCGCAGGTAGCTTCGGATGGGGTAGGGGATCAGCTCCGCAGGCACCGAACCGCGCTTGCAGTCGATCTCTGTCAAATTGCCCCTTTTGTCAAACTCGAGTTTGGTGCCATTGCGCAGCACGACGTCATAGCTCTTGCCGGCTCCCGACTCCTTCTTGGCCAGCACCACTCTTTGGTGGCTGAAATGGCGCGTGATCACGGCCTGGGCCTTGGCGGGAAGCATGGCGACGGAGATGGGCTTGTCGTTGTCCACATGGGCAGAAATAGCGGAGGAGACGATGCAGCAGATGGCGATCATCAAAAATCTCATTGTTCTTTTCATAAACTTCAAATCTATTGTTTTATTATACCTATTTACGGATCGTGCCGAGACACGATACACTGTTTTGGACGGCTAAGGGTCGCAATGGTTTAAGGCTGCGCTCCACCTTGACAGAAAAAAACCACCCCCGGGGACGGCGAGGGTGGTAATGGTCAGGTCATTGGGCTTGGCGTGTGGCAAGAAAGCGCTCCGCCTTGTGGAGATCTTCGGGCGTGTCGATGCCGACGGTCTCGACATCGGTCAGTCCGACCTTGATCTTGTAGCCGTTTTGCAGCCAGCGCAGCTGCTCCAGGCTCTCCGCCAGTTCGAGCGACGACTGGGGCAGACGCGTGACCTCGCGCAGCACGTCGGCACGGTAGGCATAGAGGCCGATGTGCTTGAGGAAGGGGTAGGCTGCCAGCCACTCGCCCCGATCCTTGCCCCGAACAAAGGGGATGGGAGACCGGGAGAAGTAGAGGGCGAAGCCGTCGTTGTCGAGGACGATCTTGGGTGAGTTGGGATTATCCACGGCCTCGATGCTCTCGAAGCGCTTGCCGAGGGTGGCTATCTGCGTGGCTGGGTCGTCGAAGGCCTCCATCACCGTACGCAGTTGCGAGGGCTGGATGAAGGGTTCGTCGCCCTGGACATTGATGACGACGTCGGGAGATCCGCCGACCAGGTTGAGGGCCTCGCAGATGCGGTCGGTGCCGCTCTTGTGGTCGGATCGCGTCATGACGGCCTGGCCGCCAAACGCGGTGACGGCATCGTAGATGCGCTGGTCGTCGGTGGCGACATAGACGCGGTCGAGGACCGATCGTACCTGCTCATAGACGCGCTGGATGACGGGTTGGCCGCCCAAGATGGCGAGCGGCTTGCCCGGGAAGCGCGTAGAGGCGAAGCGCGCGGGGATGATGGCTATATACTCCATGGCGTGATTACTTGATGATGTGGAGCCACTTCAGCGGCTTCTTGACCAGTTCGCTGAGCTTGCTGTCCTTGTTCTTCTGCGGCAACGCATAGTCCTCGCGAATGTCGTACTTCGTGGAGTGGACAGGGGCCTGGTCGCCACCCTGCTTGCCACGGCCACGGCCGCGCTTGCGCGAACTCTTCTTCTTGCCCTTGGGGGCGTCGGCCTGGGACTGGGCCTGCTGACCGCCCTGCTGGCTGCCTTTCTGGCCTCCCTGCTGACCGCCTTGCTGACCGCCGCCCTCGGTGCCCTTGTCCTTGCCACGGCCACGGCCGCGGGATCTGCGTTCCTTCTGGTCCTTTCGTTCCTTTTGGTCCTTCTGGTCGCGGCTGGCGTCGCCCGGCTGCTGCGGCTGCTGATCGCGGGCCTCACGAGGCTCACGGCGCTGGCGGCCACGGCGCTGCTGCTTCTCCCTGGGCTGCTGGTCCTGGGGCTGCGCCTGCTGCTGGCCGTCCTTGGCCACGGACTGATCGGCCTTGTCGGCCTCACGGGGCTGCGGCTTGGCGGCCTTCTCGGCGCGCTGCTTGTTCTGGCGGTTGCGGCTCTTCTTGTCCTTGTGGCTCTGCTGGTCGCGGGCCTCGCGGCGGCGGCTCTTCGCACTCTTGCCCTTGGCGGGGCGCGCCGACTGGCTATATTCGGGTGCCTCGCCGACGTCCTCGGGCAGGGGTACCTTCTCCACCGTCTTCTCCAGGAACTTCTCTATCTGCTGGAAGTAGTACTGGTCCTGCTCGCTGACCAGCGTGATGGCCACGCCGTCGCGGTTGGCACGGGCCGTACGGCCGATACGGTGGACGTAGTCCTCGGCGTCGCGGGGCACGTCGAAGTTGATGACCATCGCGATGTCGTCGATGTCGATGCCGCGGGAGATGATGTCGGTGGCGACGATGACGTCGAGCTGGCCGCTCTTGAACTGGAACATCATCTCGTCGCGCTCGGCCTGGTCGAGGTCGGAGTGCATCTCGCCACAGTTGACCTTCATGCGCTTCAGCGAGGCGGCGATCTGCTTCACCTTCTGCTTGGAACCGGAGAAGATGATGACGCGGTTGAGGTCGAGAATCTGCTCTTCGCCGTCGCCGACCATGAACGCGTCAATAAAATCCGCCAGCGGTTCGGGATTGAACGCGCACGGCCCGCCCGCAACCACAATCGGGTCTTCCTCCCGGCGATTTTCCCGCAAAAGCGGAATGCCGCCAAGCTCCAGCATCGCCAGAATGTTGGAGTAGCTCATTTCATATTGCAGCGTAAAGCCCACGACGTCAAAGGCGCTGAGCGGGCTGCGGCTTTCGAGCGTGAACAGCGGGACATTTTCCTGCTTCATCAGGTCCATCATGTCCACCCACGGCATAAACGCGCGCTCGCAGAGCATATCAGGCTGCTGATTCATCGCGGCATAGAGAATCTTCATGCCCAGATGGGACATGCCGACCTCGTAGGTATCCGGAAAGCAGAACGCAAAATGCAGCTTCGCGCTGTCCCACGGCTTGAGCTGCGTATTCATTTCCCCGCCGGTATAGCGCGTCGGCTTCTGCACCTGATCGAGCATCCGAGCGATGGCTTCTTGGTTGATTTCGGGTTGCAAAGTGGAAGTACCTCCTTAACCGTACAGCGCAGAATTCGCGCTTATTATAATGTATCATTTTTCGCGGTCAAGGTCAACTGTTTCGCGGATGAAAATTTTGCCGCCGCCTGATTTTTGGCAAAAAACAGCCGTTTTTTGGACTTGACAAGGCGCAGCGCATGGCATATAATGGTTTTACAAAATCTGTACGGGAGGTCGTTTTCCATGCGCAACAAACGGATTCTGTCGTTTTTGGTGGCACTCGTTTCTCTGCTGACGCTGCTGCCCGCTGCTTCGGCGGCAAATGACGTGTACGTCGGGCAGACGTTCTGCTTCGGCAACTACGAGCAGGATGGCAACCTGCGCAACGGCGACGAGCCGATTCTCTGGCGCGTGTACAGCGTTGATTACGGCAGCCGGACAGTCCGCGCGGTGAGTGAGTACGGGCTGGATTCGATGGTCTACAACCGCTCGACCAGCACCACCTCGTGGCACAACAGCACCATCCGCTCGTGGCTGAACAGCACGTTCCTGTCCTCCGCGTTCACGTCGGCGGAACAGGGGCAGCTGAACAGCGTGTACGTCAGCAATTCGTCGGACTATGTGTACATCCTCAGCCAGTGGGAAATCCAGCAGTATTTGGACACGGAACTGCTCTACGCCACGGAATACGCCCGGCAGTGCGGCGCGTACACCGCCAGCGACACAGGCACCTCCTCCTACTGGGCGCGCGTGGACAGCACGTCGACCTTCGGCGTGTTCGTCGGCGCGCACGGCAGCTTCTACGACCACGGCAACAAGGTGACGGAGTTTGACAACGCCGTCCGCCCCGCCATCTGCGTCTCGTTTGACGTGGCGCTGGGCCGCTGGACGCCTTCTTCCTCCGACAGCAGCAGCGGACTGCTTGCCATGTCCAACCGCCCGATTTCGACGCGCTCCGGCCCGTCAACGAAGTACGATGAGCTTGGCACTTACTGGAACGATGGCGGACACACGGTGACGGTGCTGTCCCGCGCATCCGGCAACGATATCTGGTGGCTGCAGGTCGAGTTTGAGTACGGCGGCAAGACTGTGCGCGTTTACACGGGCGAGCAGCGCATCGACATTGACGTCAGCCGCGTGCCGATTGAAGGCGGCGCGATCGGTTCGGGGCGCGTGACATCCACCACAACGGCGTACTACGGGCCGGGCACGAACTACAAGCAGCATCAGCAGAAGATTTCCTCCGGCACGACCGGCGCGGTCATGGCGTGGGAGAACGGCTATGTGTGCCTGGAGTTCCAGCCGTCCGGCTCGTACCAGATTCGCCGCGTATGGCTGCCGGAGAACGTCGTCTCCATCACCTATTATTGAGCCACGGCGGGCATCATCACCATACGCACCTGAAAAAGGCGGTTCAGCTTCATCGGCTGAATCGCCTTTTGGGTTATGTTTTCTTCCCGTGCCTGTGTCCCCCGGGCAGCAAGCCGTAGCCGACCACGCCCGCCAGCAGCAGACCGCCGGCGAAAATCAAGCCCGTCACGGCACTGTGCTCCGGCACGTCCTCGCTGCCGGAAATGCCGCCAGCCGTGTCGCGGGGCGCCAAGGCGTTTGAAATCACCTGCGCCAGCGGCAAAATCGTGTTTTGCAGGCGGATTGGCTCGGTCTCCCGCGCGCCCCAGAGCATCCGGAGCGGCTCTTGCGCGTTCGCGGCAAAGTACACGTCCCGAATGAGCGTCGGGGCGGTATGGTCAAGCCCCGCCTTGACGGAGAGCGCGAAATTCTTCATCAGCGCTTCATTATCGCCGCCGCGGCGGACAATCAGGCGGATTTTCGCCGCTTTCTCGCCGCTTAAAAGCGTATCATATTCCGCGGCATTGCTGATTTCGTCCCGCGCGACGGTCAGCGGAAAATCCGCCTGCTCAGGATTCACCGTCACGAGCGCCGCGCCCTGATTCGCAAGCTCTTCCCGCAAATCCCGCACAAGCGCCGCGTCGCCCATCAGCCCGATGGTGCGCACGGCGCTGGTCACAGGCTGTGCCGTCTCGCGGGCAGACCACGGCACATCGGGCAGCGTCTCCGTGCCATCCTCGCGCAAGACCGCCTGCTGCCCCTCTACCGCAATCACCCGGTGGCGCGTGCCATCCGCCGTCAGCAGCACGTCCCCGACGGCGGGGGGAACATCCAGCCACGCCAGCAGCGTCCCCTGCTCATCCGCCAAGCGATACGCCGATTTTTCCGCCGCCATGGCGGAACTGGTGAGCAGCAGAAGAAGCAGCAAAAGCAGCCCGGCGGGGTCAGCAGGAAAATGGCGGTTCGGCGCACAATTTCCGCCAGCGCGGTGGATACGCTTGCGCACAGCAGCGCCGCGTCCGTCCACGGCTGCACATCCGCGCGGAGAACCCCCGACACGCCCGCTGCGCCCTGCGCAACGAGCATCCCCATCAAGCTGCACAGGAGCATCCCGCGCCGGCTGACCCCCAGAAAGCACGCCGCCGCCCCGATGAGTATCGCGCACGCCCAGAGCGCATCCGCCTGCCCGTCCGACAAAATCAGCACAAGCAGCCCCATTGCCCCGGCAATCACGCTGCCCAGCAGCACGCGCACCAGCTCCCGGCGCGGGCGGATGGTCATCATCAGGCGCACGGAAGCCGCCGCCGTCACCGCCAGCCCCGCTGGATTCACCCGCGCCGCGCCAAGCCGGACATCCGGCATCAGCAGCGCCGCGAGCATTGCCAGCAGCCACGCGCTCGCCGTCCGCTGGCGAATCCCCAGCCGCTCCCACGCGCCGGAAAGCACGCCGGAGAACGTGAGCACAAGCAGAATGGTTGCCAGCAGCATCCCCACCGTCATGTTTTTCGCCTCCCTTTTCGGGTTCATTATGCGCGCTTTCGGCGGTTTCATGCGCGGCGGAAAAAGATAGCGTCTTTTTGCGGAAAAACCCTGTCGAAACCCTTGACGATTCGCACTTTATTTGATAAAATTTTCATAGGGAGTGTTCTTTTATTTTATTACCTATTATTTATGGAGGCAATTATGAGCATCGACAATCAGCTTCTCTTCTGTTATCTGGAGGAGGACAATATCCAGCAGGCGTATTTTCGCGTTCGCCCGCTGCTGACCCCGGACGCTGACATCCGTCAAGAGGCGATGAACCAGTTTCCGGTGGAAGGCTGCCTGCGCATCGTCCCTGACCGCAACGAACAGCACACCTTCAAGAGCCGGATGCGCGACCTTGGGCATTATTGTCTGGTTGACTTGGCGAACCTGCCCGCCGAAGCTACAAAAATCCGCACAAACAAGAATTTCCGCCCTGACAAGGGGGAACCGAACCAGTTTATCCTCTATTCCGACACCGTGCATGAATTGCCCGCGCACAGCTTTTATGAGGTGATTTCCGCCCCGGCGGATGATGCCGCGGTGGTGGCGGAAACGGCGATTACGCCCCTGTTCTATCTGCGCGCGGACAACGTGCTGTACGGGCCTGTGTGCAAAAATGACCCGGAAAAGCCGCAAAAGAGCAGCGGGATGGCGGGAATGCTGTTCACGCTCCCCTGCCCGGATGGCGTGGAGCGCACGATTCTCTGCCTGAAGGATGCGCCCACAGCGGTGCGTCCCGCGCCAATTCAGCGGCAGATGCGCCCCAAACCCGTCCGCTTTGACCGTCCGTTGGATGCGGCAGCGGTTCCGGCGGCTGCGCCGAGTGCCGCGGCTGCCCCGGCAGACCCGGTCGTCCCGGCTGACCAGACCGTCCCGGCAGACCCGGTCGCCTCGGCAGACCCGGTCGTCCCCGAAGCACCCGCGGCGGAGAAGCCCGCGGAAAAGGCGGACGCGGCGGATGAATCCCTGCCCATCGGCGAAACGCTGAACATTCTGGACGAAACGAAGGATTTTGAAGAGACGCTGCAAAGCCTGAATACAGGCGTATCCGACAGTGCGAACCTTCTGCATCAGCAGCAGACGCGCCCGGTGAAAATGCCGCCGAGCATGATGAAAACCGGCCCGCTGACCGGCACGCCGCTCGTCCGCACACCGCTGCGCACCTCCCCCCAGCCGAGCAAAAACCGCGTGCAGGAGACGGTGAGCAGCCAGTGGTACGTTGGCAAATACGAGCCGCCGGCGCAAAACCTGCCCAACGGCACATCCATGCGCCCCATTGACAACCCCGTGGCGGACGCGGTGAACGCCTTCCGCGCCGCGTGGCGGATGCCCGAAGCGCGCGAGCAGCTGATGGACTTCATGCTCTCGCTGGACGGGCTGCGCTCCAAGCTGGAGCCCCGCATTTGCAAGGACCGCAACATCACCGCGCTCCAGCGCGTGCTGCGCGACCGCCTGCAGGATTTGGAGGCGGAGCGCCTGACTGCCCTGTGCCAGTTGGACAAGGCGCGCCGCGACATGGACGGCTTCAAGCAGGAAATTATTGCCGGCATGGCGAACCGCCTGCAGAAGGAAACGGGCAAGCTGGAGAGCGACCGCGACGCGTGCGAAGCGCAGGTGGCGTCGCTCAAGACCGAACTGAACAGCCTGACCGTGCAGCGCGATTCCCTGCTCAAGCACATTGACACGCTGCAGAACGATGCGCTCCCCGCGACCATCTCGAAGCTGCTGGGCGACTTGCAGCTGAACATCCCGCTGACGGGTCAGCCGCTGCGCATGAGCCCTGTGAGCGGGCAGCAGGCGACGCTGGACGAGCTGCTGGCGCGCCTGACGGCTGTGTGCGGCAAGTGCGGGCTGACGCTGACGAAGAATCAGGGGATTGCGCTGCTGCTCCTGCTGGCGATGAGCGACCGCATCGGTATTGTGTCGTCCACCCCCGCGCCCGCCGTGACGCTGATCCGCAACATCGCCGCCGCAATGGGCTGGGAACGCAGCTTTGCGCACCAGATTTCTGCCGAACAACGCCCGATGGTTGCCCTGCGCCCCGTGGACGCAACGCCCGTGCTGCTTTTGACGAGCTTGCCGAACTATGCGCCGATTTCCGGAATGCACAAGCTGCTTTTGTCGCGCAGCAGCATCGGTTTGACCCGCAATGCCGCCTACGACGCCGGGCAATGGCCGATTCTGCCGCTCCCTGCGCTGCCGTTCATCCCGGAACTGCCGGCGGATGACGCCGCGCCGATCAGCCAAGCCGCGCTGACCGCCCTGCTGGACGCCACGAGTGTCGCCAAGACGTCGGACGAGGAAATCACCGCCGTGCTCTCCCCGATTTTCGCGATGGTACCACCGCTTTCGGGCGCCGCGCGGGCGGAAATGTACCGCTTCATCCGCGTTGCCGCCGCCTTGATGGAGGGTGGGCTGCCCGTCGCGCTGGACTTCGCGATTCTGCTGTGGGTTGTGCCGATGGTCGACCGCACGAGCCGGAATTTTGCGGATTTCAAGGCGCTGCTGGATGAGTACCCGCTGTCGCAGGCGAAGCTGTAAGCGATAATCAAAACGCAGTCTGACGAGACGTGTCAGGCTGCGTTTTTTGATTGCTTTATTGCCGATGCTGTTTCTTCATAGCGTTGCGCTGTCATGCAGAGATTTCGCCTCTGCGGAGGCGAGGAGGGGGCTTTCCGCTCGCCCCCTCCACCCCTTCGGCGCCGCAGCTTTTGGGGATAATCCATAGAATGAACGACCGTAACAATTTTCTATCAGCAAATCGTGTTTGGCGTTCCCCCTGAAAAATCTTTTGTGGAGGACGATTCGCGCCCGCCACGCTTGATTCCGCATTCCGAATTGCTCATTCCTCATTGTTAATTGCTGCCTCCGCTTCCAGCGCATCAAGCGTCTCCGCAATCGCCTGCGCAAGGTACGGAATGCCGCAGAGGACTTCCTCCAGCGTGTTCTCGTTCGTGCCGCACTCAATCAGGATACAGCGCGGCGCGATATGCTGGTTGAAGCGTCCCGTGCGCACCTTCACGTCGCGCGAAAGACCCTCGCATTGAGCTTCGAGCTTGTCCGTCAGCAGCTCTGCAATGTGCAGGTTCGCGGCAAAATCCGGCATTTCATGATAGCCGCCGGTCGTCCCCTTGCCGACAAGCACCATGAAACGCGCCGCGTCCTCGCCGCCGACGTTGACGGTGCGGCGGATGGTGGAGGTGGACGAAATTGCGTCGCGGTGCAGGTCGATATAGAGGTCATAGGTTTCGCCAGATGCCGTTCGCTGCTCCAGCATTGTCAGGGAACGTGCGTAAGCATCCGCCAATTTGGGCGGCTCAAACGCCGTCGTGTCATGCACGACCGTATAGCCCAGCGCCGTCAGCGCACGGGTCAGCGCCTCGCCCACCGCAACGACGTTGTAGCGTTCGTCCTTCGTGCGCCACTTTTCCGTCTCCTGATAGCGTTCGTCGGTCTGTCGGTACGCCTCCCAAGTGTGCGTGTGGTAGATGAGAATCGTGCCATGGTGCTGCTGCGCTGCCGGGCGGATGACCGTCATCTCGAAAGCGGGCGACAGTGTGATAGTCGGCGCGGGATTTTCCGTAGGCGCGGCGGTTTCGGGGACATCCGGCATCCCGTCGGTAAAGTCAAACGACGCTTCGCCCGCGGCACGCCCAAACAGCAGCGCCGCGCACACAAGTCCCGCCATCATCCGCCGAAGCGCCTTCATGTCCTCCACCGCCTTTCATCCATCGGTGGATTGTATGCGGCACAAATGCCAATTATGCCCGTCAGTGCAGGCAGTGCGACAGCTCTTCCATCTCCAGATTCGTTTGCAGCGCGCTGTTGATTGCCAGCGCGAGCAAGTCCGCCAGCCCCGCCACCAGCTCGTCGATGTTGCGCGGCGTAACCACGAAGTCGCGCGGATAGCCGCTGGTTAGCTGCTCCGCAAGTGCCTGTGCGTCGTCTGATTCGTGCTGCATCATATCCGCCAGCGCATCGCGGACGATGGTCGAAGCGTACACAACGAGCGGGATACCCACCGCAATCACCGGAACGTGCATCGTCTCGGCAGTGATGCCCTTGCGGTGGTTGCCCACGCCGCTGCCGGGGCGGATGCCGGTGTCGGTCAGCTGAATCGTCGTGCCGATGTGCGCCGTTTCCATCGCTGCGAGCGCATCCACCACAATCACGGCGCGCTCCGCCAGCCCCAGCGCCAGCTCCGCCGTCTCCACGCCTGTGATGCCCAGCACCCCCGGCGCAACGGCGCACACGCTCCGCAGGCGTTCCTCCTGCATGTGCCGCGTGACGAGGATGCCGCTGACCACCCGGTCGCCCAGCGCGTCCGCCGTCATCCGCCGATTGCCCAGCCCCAGCACCAGCACGTCACCCTGCGGCGGCAGCATCATCCGCAGCATCTGCGCCACCTCGCGGGCGATGTCCATCCGCTCCTCCGGCAGCATGTGCGGCAAT
>OHOZ01001451.1_pt1 | contig 10477 bp, 7 predicted proteins | sample 1569931 | NCBI WGS metagenome assembly OHOZ01 (sample SAMEA3879572, study PRJEB24766) | human gut metagenome | biome: human-associated habitat; feature: feces | place: USA | collected 1985/1987
CTGCCATACACAAGCAGATATTTTGATAACGCAGTACCTTGTGTTTCGGATTTCTTTTTGTATTTTTATGATTTTCCAGACAACTTTTTTCTATGCAATCTCGAACTTGTTGTTGCAGCTTTCATGATTATATCCATTATCAGATATGAAATGTCTGATTTCAGGGTTGTGCTGTATTCTTCAATGTCGAAGCTGTGGCTTAACTGTGTAAAAAAATGTGCCTGGATAAGTATTGTATTTCCTCTGATTAATTCAGTGATACTGACAGGCTGTGCATTATCTTATACTTCAGTTATTAACTGTAACTGGCTGGAAGAGGGCAGTGTTGCAAGAAATTTTATTCCTAATGGAAATATTACGACTGAGAACACATTTGTAATAATTCTTATCTGCTTCCTGCTTGATATTCTGCGTGTTCAGATAACAATTCTTACAATCTGTGCGCTGCACTGGCTTATAAGAAATCCGGTTGCTGATTTTATTATCACTTACGCATGTATATTTACTACTTATGTATCTGTTCTGCCTTTTGAGAACTTCTATAGAAAGATGTGTCTTAATCAGTCAGATGTGTACATATCCGGTATCTATTATGCTGATGATGTTATAACTCCGTTTATTATATGGATTGATATGATTCTGATAAGCTGGGCTGTAATTAAATTCTATAGAAAGGACATGCTTAAGAATTAATGAATACTTTCTTATGTATTTTAAAGGCTGATATCAGACGCTTCTGGTCGATGTGCTGGAAATTCTATATGGTTTTCTATATATATTGCGTATTTCAGGCTGTATCGTATTTTTCAAATGTATACAGATGTATTAAGAATTCCAGAATCAGCAGTATTTCTCTTGGAGATTCCCTGCTGTATGTATTCAGAGGTGCAAAAGAATTCTCTCCCGGCATGCAGATTGACATTCCGCTGTTTGAGATTCTTATAGTGCTGTATATCACATTTATAATAACTTATTACATAACGGCTGACCAGAAAGCTGTCGGAAAGAATATTCTTGTTATCTCAGGTTCAGCTTCCGGCTGGTGGCTCAGCAAATATATCACTATGTTACTGGCTGTAATTATATATATGGCAGGTATATTTGCTGCTAACACAATTGTTGGTCTGATTATGACTGGCAGCAGATTTTCAATGTCACTTAACATTACAGGCACCGAGGCAGTAAGAATATTTTTACAGACTAAGCTTGAACTTGATTTCAATATGCCTCTGGTTATTATACTGTGTTTTGTGTGTCTCGTAACTATGACGGGCATAAGCCTTCTGCTTGCTTATATCAGCAATGCGGTATTCGGATTCGTTGTTAATCTGTTCTTCTTTATTGTGAGTATATGCAGTATGAAATGGTTCTTTTTCTATAATTATTTCATGACTATCCGCATACCTCATGTATACAACAGATGGCCGTACGGTCTGTGCTTAATGCTGGCAATCAATATATTACTGGTTGCAGCCGGTATTATTTATTCAAAGAAAAAAGACTTTATCTAAGGGGGATTAATATGTATATTCAGCTTACAAATGTTTCAAAGAAAATTAAGAGCAATGATATCCTTAAAGATATCAATCTGCGCATGGAATCAGGCAAAATATATGGTTTCAAGGGAAAGAACGGCTGTGGTAAAACTATGCTTATGAGAGCTATATCAGGTCTTATCAAGGTTAAGGGTACTGTTGATATTAATGGACAGATTATCGGAAAAGATATTATGTTTCCACCAAGTATCGGATTATTAATTGAAAATCCGTCTTTTATTAATAATTACACTGCATTTGAGAATCTTAAAACACTTGCATCTATCCGCAGACGTATTGATGATAACCGCATACGCGAGACTCTTACCGAGATTGGTCTTGATCCTGATGATAAAAGAACTTTCCATAAGTTCTCACTTGGTATGAAACAGAGACTTGGAATTGCTGCTGCCATCATGGAGAATCCTGATATTATTATCCTTGATGAACCAATCAATGCACTTGATGATACAGGTACAGAGCAGATTCGTGACATACTCATCAGGCACAGGGAAAGAGGTGCTTTAATTATAATTGCCTGCCACGATGCAGACGAGCTTAATTTCTTATCTGATGAAATTATCGAAATCGTTCAGGGGCAGATTAAGCCATCGAAAGATGATAAAAAATCTGCTTAAAATATTGACATATCATCACTATACATATAAGGTTGTCCTTAAAGGGACAGCCTTATTTATTTATAATGGCAATTACAATGAAAAGTACGGAAACAAGGTGATTATTATGAATACAGATATTAAACTTGTGGCTCTTGATTTAGACAGGACAACTCTTAATTCAGAAAGCCATCTGTCAGAAGTAAACAGACAGGCATTAATTGATGCCATAAGCAACGGAGTACATGTATGTATCGCAAGCGGACGTGCATTTGACACACTGCCTGAGGATGTCATATCTGTGCCCGGAATTGAATATGCAATAACAAGCAATGGTGCTGCCATCTACCGTATTGCAGGCAAAGAGTGCCTTAAATCCTATGTTCTTACACCGGAATCAGTAAAGACAATTCTTAAACTCACAGAGAATGATATTGTGACATATGAAGCATTTATAAAAGGACAGGCCTTCGCTTCAACAGAATATACTGCACATCCTGAAAAATACGGTGCTACAGAACACTCACTTAACTATGTAAAGAAAACAAGAATTCTTAAAGACGACATTGTATCCTTCATACTTGAACACTGCCATGAATTAGACAGTATTGACATAGTAGTCGGCGATGAAGAATTAAAGAAAAACATAATGGACAGAATAAGAAAAGCCACAGACGAAGTCTACATGACAAGTTCAATAAGCCAGCTCCTTGAGATATCATATAAAGACGCCGGCAAGAAATCAGGTGTTAAGTTCTTAACAGAATACCTAGGTCTGTCCCGTGAAAATGTAGCAGCCTTCGGCGACGCAGACAACGACACAGACATGATAGAATACGCCGGCGTAGGAATAGCAATGGAAAACGCCGCACCACACCTGAAACAAATAGCCGACCACATAACCCTCCACCACGATAAAGACGGCGTAGCATACGCATTCCGCAATATACTTAATATATGTTAATTCTAGGCTTTTTCAATATAGTTATATGCATATATGCCTGTCTATAGCTCACAAGCGACTATTGACGAGCTGTGTATGAGTTAATACCGCTATATACAAAAGTTCGGTGTGTGAAGTCTCGTTCAAGCGAAGCGCGTTTGACTTCGCACACCGTAATAAACTATGTAGCTAGCGGTATTTACTCATACTAAGCGAGGAAATCGGAGCTTGTGAGCTATAGACAGGCATATATGCATTTTAAATACAATAAAAAGCCCAGAATTAACACAGATTAATATTCAAGGTTGAAATGCGTCTGCAAAATGTGTAAAATATTATGAGATTTATTTAGCAATATAAGGAGATTAATAATGAACGAACAGGATTGTAAGAAATTAGCAGAGCTCTTATTCCCTGATGTGGATAAGACACCTGATTATTATGAGGAGAAATACCCATATAGAAAACTTCCTAATAAGGCAGAAGTAACAAGATTAGGTCCAAGCCCTACAGGCTTTATCCATCTTGGCAATCTCTACAGTGCTTTGGCTGATGAGAGAATTGCACATAAGAACGGCGGTGTATTCTACTTAAGAATTGAAGATACTGATGCCAAGAGAACTGTTGAAGGTGCTGTTGACCTTGTAATCAATTCTTTAAGATACTTTGATATTGAATTTGATGAAGGTGCAGGCTTCCCGGATTCTGACCCGGTTAATGCATACGGACCATATTATCAGACACAGAGAGTTGATATCTATCATACATTTGCAAAGGAACTTGTACTTAAAGGTCTTGCTTACCCTTGCTTCTGTACAGAGGAAGAGCTTGAGGCTGTAAGATTACAGCAGGAGACTGATAAGGTTCTTACCGGATATTATGGCAAATATGCTGTATGCCGTGACCTTTCTTTAGAGACTATCGAGGAAAATCTTAAGGCAGGAAAGCCTTATGTATTAAGACTTCGTTCACAGGGAAGTCCTGAGAATGAAATCACATTTACAGACAGCATTAAGGGAGAGATTAAGCTTCCAGAGAATATCCATGATGTAGTTCTTCTTAAGAAAGATGGTATCCCAACATATCATTTTGCACACGCAATTGATGACCACTTTATGAGAACTACTACAGTTGTCCGTGGTGGTGAATGGCTTGCTTCTGTTCCAATCCACTATGAATTATTCCATGTATTAGGCTTTAAGATGCCAAAATACGCACATACAGCACATCTTATGAAGTTTGATGAGGAAACAGGCGGAAAGAGAAAACTTTCTAAGAGAAAAGATCCAGAGCTTTCACTTGATTACTATAGAAAAGACGGCTATCATCCATACACAATGAAGGTTTATCTTCTTACACTCCTTAACTCTAACTTTGAGGAATGGCATGAGAAGTTCCCTGACAAGGATATCAATGAATTCCCATTCTCAGTAGATAAGATGAGTGTTTCAGGTGCTTTATTTGATAAGGAAAAGCTTCATAACATCTGTAAGAATGAGCTTTCTAAGTTATCAGAGGATGATTTATACGAATTCCTTCACAACTGGGCATTAGAGAATGAACCTGAGATGGAAAAGGTATGGTTTGCTGACAAAGAGAAGTTACTTGCTATATTAAGACTTTACATGGGTGTTGGTGCCAAGAGAAGAAGAAAAGACTTCATGTATGCTAAGCAGATATTTGAACTTATCAGTTTCTTCTTTGATGGCGAATCAGGTGAAAGAGATGAATTCAGATTAGCTGATGACGAGGTTAAGGTTATTCTTAACGATTACCTTGCAGCTTATGACCATAATGATGATAACAGCATGTGGTTTAACAAGCTTAAGGAAATAGCTGACAAGAACGGCTATGCTTCTGATATGAAGGCTTACAAGGCTAATCCTGAGAACTTCAAGGGTAATGTATCAGATGTTGCAGAGGTGGTAAGAATAGCTGTAACCGGCAGAGCTAATACTCCTGATCTGTGGACTATTGTTCATATCATGGGTGAAGAGCAGATGAAAGAGCGTATAAGCCGTTTCCTTTAATTAATACTAGTTTATAAGTCAACATAATAAGGAGGCTATGTAATATGTATGACCTTATGATAATCGGCAGCGGACCTGCGGGAATATCTGCTGCACTCACTGCTAAAGCAAGAAATCTTAACTTTATATGGTTTGGTTCAAGAGCACTAAGCACTAAGATAGAGAAAGCCGAGAAAATCATGAATTATCCTGGACTTCCTGCTGTTACAGGAAGCGAAATGCAGTCTGTGTTCTTAAAGCAGATTGACGACTGTGGCATTACTATAACAGAGTCACAGGTTAATTCCATATATGACTGCGGCGGTTACTTTGCAGCCGGTGCTGATAATGAGATATATGAAGCCAAAGCTGTCATAATGACTGTTGGTATGACAACAACAAGAGAGATTGAAGGTGAAGCAAGACTCCTTGGTTGTGGCGTAAGTTATTGTGCTACATGTGATGGAGCATTATATAAGAATAAGGATATTGCTGTTATATGTGCATCACCTAAATTCGAGGATGAAGTAACATTTTTAGCAGGACTTGCTAATCATATATATCTTTTCACACCTTATAAGGAAACCACGTTACAATATGATAACATAACGCATTTTAACGGACTTCCTGCAAGTGTTGACGGAGATAAGAAGGTTGCTTCAGTAACTTTCAAGGGAGAAGCTATCCCTGTAAGCGGAGCTTTCTTCTTAAAGGATTCTATCAATCCGGGTGTATTATTATCAGGACTTGATATGGCTGGTGGACATATTATTGTTGACAGAACTCAGAAGACTAACATTGATGGTGTATATGCAGCAGGTGACTGTACAGGCAGACCTTATCAGTATGCCAAGGCTGTTGGTGAAGGAAATGTTGCTGTACACAGCGTACTTGACTATCTGAAAAAACATAAAGATAATTAGTTTAACAGGAGACGATTAATAATGGGCGAGATATGGGATATCTATGATGTCGATAAACAGCTTACAGGCCGTACTATGAAACGTAATGACTGGAACATGAAGGATGGTGACTATCACTTAACTGTTCTTGGCATAATCAAAAGACCTGATAATACATTTTTAATAACACAGAGAGTCTTAACTAAAGCATGGGCACCAGGGCACTGGGAAGTCTCAGGCGGTGCATGCCAGGCTGGAGAGACATCTTTTCAGGCTGTCTGCCGTGAGGTTTTAGAAGAAACCGGTGTTGATGTATCACATGCTGATGGCGGATTTGAATTTTCTTACAGAAGAGATAATCCTGAAGAAAAGGATAATTATTTTGTTGATATCTATAAGTTTAACATGGATATTACAGAAGCAGATATACATTTACAGACAGAAGAGACTGCCGGTTTCAGATTTGCTACAGCAGAAGAAATCAAGGCTATCGCTGACAGAGGAGAATTTCTTCATTACGACAGCATAAGGAAGGTTTTTGAATAATTAATTTAAAGACAGGGAGTTTTTATATGCTGAAATATCTTAAAAAATACTGGCTTTTTGCCATTCTTGCACCTTTATTCATGGTGGGCGAGGTTCTTGCGGACCTCGTTCAGCCTCGTTTAATGAGCACCATCGTGGATGAAGGTGTTTTAGGTTTATCTAATAACGGTGTTGGTAATCTGAATCTTGTACTTACCGAAGGACTTAAGATGATAATATTCGTAATTCTTGGCGGATTATCCGGTATCTTATGTGGTGTGTGTGCTAATATTGCATCGCAGAATTTTGGTAATGATTTAAGAAAAGATATATTTAAAAATATTATGTCTTTCTCCTTCGAACAGACTGACAAATTCTCTACAGGTTCACTTATCACAAGAGTTACCAACGATATAACACAGTTACAGAATTTTATCCAGATGAGTATGCGTGGTTTTATAAGGACATTTATGCTTTTTGCCGGCGGCATAATATGCATGTTATCCCTTAATCTAAGCTTTGGTGCAGTTATCGCATGTGCACTGCCGCTTGTAACCATATGTGTTATATATTTTCTTTCTAAAGCTAATCCACTTTTTTCAAAACTGCAGCAAAAGCTTGATAATGTTAATAATGTAATGCAGGAAAATGTATCAGGTTTCCGCGTTGTCAAAGCATATGTTAAAGAAGATTACGAAAAAGAGCGGTTCGGAAAATCCAATGACGACCTTGTAAATACTCAGCTTAATGTGCTGATGATTTTCTCATATATGCAGCCAATTATGAATATTATTCTCAACCTGTCTGTAGTTGCAGTTATCAAGGTCGGTGGTATTCAGGTTGCCAACGGTTCTGTAACACCAGGTAATGTCATGGCAGCAATTACATATGTCACGCAGTCACTTAATGCAGTTATGCGAATGACTAATATGTTCCAGACCGCATCAAGAGGTATTGCTTCAGGCAGAAGAATTAATGAAGTGCTTGCTTGCGAGCCTTCTATCAAAGATGGTTCATTTAACGCCACAACTTCTATTAAAGGTAAAATTGAATTTAAAAATGTAACATTTGCATATCCATTAACTGGCGATAAGAAGATTCTTGATAATATTAATCTGGTTATCAAGCCCGGCGAAACTATCGGTATTCTCGGTGAAACCGGCTGTGGTAAAACAAGCCTTATTAACCTGATTCCAAGATTCTATGATGTATGCGAAGGAAGCGTGCTTGTTGATGATATTGATGTAAGGGAATATAACCTTAAGAATCTGCGTGAGCGTATATCTGTCGCTCTGCAGAAAAGTGAAATATTCCAGAGCACTATTAAAGAGAACATCCAGTGGGGCCGTGAAAACGCAACTAACAATGACATTGCAAATGCAGCTTCTATCGCACAGGCTATGGAATTCATCAGTACTTCAACAGACGGATTTGATACTCTTGTGACACAGCAGGGAACCAGTCTTTCCGGAGGTCAGAAACAGAGAATTGCCATAAGCCGTACAATTCTTAAACAGGCGGAGATTATTATATTTGATGATGCAACAAGTGCACTTGACTTAAAGACAGAAGCTAATCTGTATTCAATGCTTAAAAATGCATATCCGGACACTACTAAGATTATTATTGCACAGCGAATTGCCTCTGTTAAAGATGCTGACAGAATTGTAATTCTTGATGACGGACATATAAGTGCTGTCGGTACTCATGAGGAGCTGCTGAAAAACAGTGCTATATATCAGGATATATATAATTCGCAGTTGAATAAGAAGTAGGCTTTACAAAATGTAAGTTAGAATCTAATCAAGGAGATAGAAATATTATGGCTGAGGATAAGAATACTTCACAAGTTAATATGAAAATTCCCGGCATGAAGGGAGGACCTAGAAACAGGGGTGCAGCTGTCGAAAAGCCTGTCAACGGCAAGGAAACATTTATGCGCCTTATGCAGTATTTTGCTAAAGAAATACCTGTGATTATCGCTCTTTTCATCGCTGTAGTTGTAATGGTTGTATGCTCTGTCTATGCTCCTAAGCTTCAGAGTCAGGCAATTGATTATATTTCTTTAAGAAAATGTACATTTATACAGACAAGACTAAGTGCCATATTAAGCCAGAGAATTGTAAAGCATATGAGACAGGATCTTTTTGATAAGATTGTCGGCATGTCTGTCAAGTATCTTGACCAGCATTCACATGGCGACATTATGAGCCGGATGACTAATGATGTTGAGAATATCTCCAACACTGTATCACAGTCCATGAGTTCGTTATTCTCAGGTGTTCTCACTATTATTGGAACTGTCATTATGATGGTTGCTTTATCCCCGCAGCTTGCATTATGTTCTTGCACAACAGTAATTCTTACTATATTTGCGACTAAGAATTTATCTAAAGCCATGAGGAAATTCTATTCCAGACGGCAGGTTCTTTTGGGACAGCTTAATGGTACTGTTGAGGAGATGGTCACTGGCATCAAGACTGTTACAGCATTTGACAGACAAGAAAATGTATGCAGTGATTTTAATAATACATCTGATGAACTTACCAAGGTTGGTATTAAAGCCGAGATTCTTGGTGGTTCTATGGGACCTGTTATGAATGTCATTAACAATATCGGCTTCGTCATTATTGCAGGGGCTGGAGGATATTTTGCTATTAAAGGATATGTATCCATCGGTGTAATATCAGCATTTATCGTATATGCCAAGCAGTTTGGCAGACCTATTGACGAGCTTGCCAATATATGGGGTCAGATTCAGACTGCCATAGCCGGAGCTGAAAGAGTATTTGCTGTTCTTGATGAACCTTCCGAGGACAAATCAGGTGAATTTACAATGGATAATTCTACTGGCAACATTGAATTTAATCATGTTGATTTCTCTTATATTCAGGGGAAACAAGTATTACATGATTTCAACCTTAAGGTTAAAGCAGGACAGAAGGTTGCACTTGTAGGAAGCACCGGAAGCGGCAAGACTACTGTTGTCAATCTTCTTATGAGATTCTACGATATTGACAACGGCAGTATAACCATTGATGGTGTTAATATTAAAGATATCGACTGTGAGAATCTTAGGAAGAATACTGCAATTGTTTTACAGGATACTGTTCTTTTTGCCGACACTGTAAAGAATAATCTTCTATATTCAAGACAGGATGCAACGGATACTGAAATCATTGCTGCTGCAAAGAAGGCTAACTGCCATAATATGATTATGCATCTTCCTGATGGATATGATTCAATGCTTGCCAAAGATGGACAGAATCTGTCACAGGGACAACGCCAGTTACTATCAATTGCAAGAGCATTTGTTGCCAGTCCTAAGATTCTTATACTCGATGAAGCAACCTCAAGTGTTGATACGCGAACAGAAAAAAGGATTCAGGATGCAATGACTAATCTTATGAAGAACAGAACAAGCCTTATTATTGCACACCGTCTGTCAACTATTCAGGACGCTTATGTCATAGTTGTTATGGATAATGGAAGAGTTGTCGAGACAGGTAATCATGAGTCTCTGCTTGCTGCTAAAGGCAGATATTATGAGCTGTATATGACACAGTTTGCTGGAAAGGCAATCTGATTAATAGGACAAGGAGATAAGAAAATTATGGATAATCGCAAGCATATGAGAACCGAAAAGAAAACAGCCGTAAAAAACAGTTTTGGACGGCTTCTGGCTACAGGTATATTTGTACTTATCCAGGTTGCGTGGCTGGCTTATCTTTTATTATATTTTTACAGGGACTACGCATGGATTTCATTATTAAGCACATTTATTGCAATTATTCTTGTGCTTAAGATATACGGAACATCTACTAATTCAGCCATGAAAATGCCATGGATAATTGTGATTCTTGCATTTCCTATACTTGGTATACTTATTTATCTGCTTTTTGGACGTTCCATTGTTACAAGAAATGTAAAGAAAAGATTTAATTCA
>OHOZ01001453.1_pt1 | contig 10473 bp, 8 predicted proteins | sample 1569931 | NCBI WGS metagenome assembly OHOZ01 (sample SAMEA3879572, study PRJEB24766) | human gut metagenome | biome: human-associated habitat; feature: feces | place: USA | collected 1985/1987
GACGAAGTCCCTTGTGGAGTCCAGAGGCAAAGCCTCTGGTGGGGTCAAGGGGCAAAGCCCCTTGCGTCTCTCCCTTCTAAGAAAGGAAAGCTATGACAGTTGTTTCGGTGCTGGTGGCGCTGCTGCTGCTGGGAATCCTGATTACGGTGCATGAATTTGGGCATTACATCTTCGCGCGCATGACGGGGATAGAGGTCATGGAGTTCGCGATTGGCTTCGGGCCGAAAATCGTCGGATGGACGGGAAAGTCCGGGACGAAATTCGCGCTGCGGTGCATCCCGCTGGGCGGGTACTGCGCATTCTACGGCGAGGACGACGTGGAGGGCAAAGCCACGAACGACCCGCGCGCGTTCGGCAAGCAGCCGGTTTGGAAGCGGATGCTGTCGGTGCTGATGGGGCCGGGCATGAACTTCCTGCTGCCGCTGGTGGTGCTGGTGCTGTACTTCTGGATTGGCGGCGTGACGGGCACGGAAGCCCTCGTCGCGGACGTGGAGCAGGGCGGCCCGGCGTACACCGCGGGGCTTCAGGCGGGTGACATCATCCTCGACGTCAACGGCACAGCGCCGAATCCCGAAAACGCGTCGCAGTCGCTGACGGAGCTGATTAACGCCTCGCAGGGCGACACGATGGTGCTGGGCATCCGCCGCGACGGTGAGCGCACCGAAATCACCCTCACACCGTTCTATGATACGGAAACCGGGCGCTACCGCATGGGCATCCACGTCAGCGCGGCTGCGTCGGGCGAGATGCTGCCCGTGTCGTTCGGGGAGGCCGTGCGGGACAGCTGGAACGTGTGCGTCAACGCCGCGACAATCATCGGGCAGGCGCTGCGCGATATGGTCACGACGGGCGCAGGGCTGAATGAAGTCGGCGGTGTCGTCGGCACAGTCGCGGCGGTCAGCGAGCAGGTCAACACCTATGGCTTCGCGGCGTTTATCAACGCGCTGGTCGTTATTTCCATCAACCTGGGCATCATGAACCTGCTGCCGATTCCGGGGCTGGACGGCGCACGGTTCCTGTTCCTGCTGGTGGAAGCCATCCGCCGCAAGCCGCTGCCGCAGAAGAAGGAAGCCATCGTCAACCTGATTGGCATGGCGCTGCTCTTCGGGCTGATGATTCTGCTGGTATTCAAGGACGTTTGGACCCTGATGGGACACTGAGGTGAATGATATGTACGAAACGAGAATGGTTCGCGTCGGCGACTTGACGCTGGGCGGACACAACCCGGTCTGGGTGCAGTCCATGACGAACACCGACACGCGCGATGCACAGGCGACGCTTGGGCAGATTCGCGCGCTGGCGAAAGCGGGCTGCGACATCGTGCGCGTCAGCGTGTACGACGAGGATTGCGCCCGCGCTGTCCGCACGCTGGTGGACGGCTCGCCCGTGCCGCTGGTGGCGGATATCCACTTCAACCACCGCCTTGCCATTGCCGCAGCGGAAAACGGCATCCACAAGCTGCGCATCAACCCCGGCAATATCGGCGGCGAAGCGCACGTCCGGGAACTGGCGGCGGCGGCAAAGGCGCACCACATCCCGATTCGCATCGGCGTGAACACCGGGTCGATTGAGAAGGATATTCTGGCGAAGTACGGGCAGCCGTGCGCCGAGGGGCTGGTGGAAAGCGCCCTGAATCACGCGCGGATGCTGGAGAAAGTCGGCTTCGAGGACATTGTGCTGTCCATGAAGGCGTCGGATGTGCGCTTGACGATTGCCGCCTATGAGCTGGCGGCGAAGCGCTGCGATTATCCGCTGCACGTCGGCGTGACCGAGGCGGGTCTGCCGGGGCAGGGGACAATCAAGAGCGCAATTGGCATCGGTGCGCTGCTGGCGGAGGGCATCGGCAACACGATTCGCGTCAGCCTGACGGGCGACCCCGTGCCGGAAGCAAAGGCGGCGTGGGACATCCTGCGCGCGCTGAATCTGCGGACGCACGGCGTGCAGCTGGTGTCCTGCCCGACGTGCGGGCGGACGTGCATCGACGTGGCGGGCATTGCCGCGCGCGTGGAGAAGGAGCTTTCGGATATTCAAGTGCCGCTGAAGGTGGCGGTGATGGGCTGCGTGGTGAACGGCCCCGGCGAAGCGCGCGAAGCGGACATTGGCATGGCGGGCGGCAAGCGCGGCGGCGTACTGTTCGTCAAGGGGCAGGAGCCGATGGTGGTCGAGGAGAATCTGGCTGACCGCCTGATTGAACTGGCACGGAAGATTGCGGCGGAAAAAGCGGGGAAATGACGCTTTTTCCGGCGGAAAAGCTGGGAAAAAGGGCTTTTCGGTATATTCGTGACTTGATTTTTTGTGTTGCAGAGGGTTTCGCCTCTGCGGAGGCGACCAAAGGGCGTGAAAACAAACGAAGTTTGCGATCGCCCTTTGGAAACCTTCGGCGCCGCTGCTTTTGGGGTTCTTTGCGGTTGGCTTGTGCCAAAGTTAGAAGAACAAAAGGCATACTAACTAAAAGCAGCGATAACAGCCAATAAATTTAGATGGGATGCGAAGCAGTCCAGAGGGCGACCGCAAAGCCCTCTGGTCGCTCCCGCAGGAGCGAAATCCCTGCATAAACACGCGGACATAGTATGAAATCGCGCACAACTGAATCGCGCGAAAGGGTCAAGGGATGAGATGGGACGAAGTCCCCCCCTTGGCTCGTCGTCGTTATAGGGAAGGAGGAAGCAGCATGAGTTACGATGAATTGCTCGCGCAGGTGTATGCCGCGCTGCCGCAGCTCAAGGGGCAGCTGCACGCGCCGCGCGTGGTGTATGTGCAGTCGCAGGGCAAGGTGTACATCACGTTTGAGTCAAATGTGCTGGTGGAGGAAGCATCGTTCCTGAAGCTGGAAGCGCTCCTGCGGCGCGTTTTCCCGCAAAAGCCGCTGGCGCTGCGCGTCGTCTCGCCGGGACTGAAGGACGATTTTCTGGAGAACATCAGCGCGTATAAGCAGGTGCTGACCGACTTCCTGCGCCGCAATTATCCCGCGTCCGCAAGCTGGATGAGCCAAATCGACTGGCGGTGCGACGGCAAGCGCATCACGCTGACCTTCCCCGACGCGTTCAGCCTGGAATACATGGGGCGGCAGAACGTCGCGGCGCGCCTGTCACAGGCGGTGAAGGACATTTTTTCCGCCGAGGTGATGGTGGAACTGACCGTCGCGGGCGATCAGGAGAAGCGGCTGGCGGAAATCCGCGAAGAGAGATTGCGCGAGCAGACCGTCACCTACACGCCGGAGCAAATCGCCGCGATGACGCAGGGGGACGCCAAGCCCGCGAAGGAGCACAAGGAACGCAAGCCGTCCGCGCCGCGCGAGAAGAAGCCGGAGCAGACAACGCCGGAGCGCGACCCGATGCTGCCCGTGATGACCGACCACGCCATCGGCAAGCCGATTATGGGGCGCGCGATTGCCGATCCGCCGATGGAAATGAAGGAGCTGGCAAGCGACGCGGGGCTGGTCGTCGTGCAGGGCGACATTTTCAAGCTGGAAACGAAGGAACTCAAGGGCGGCGAACTGCTGCTCGTCACCTTTGCCATCACCGACTACACGTCGTCCATTCTCTGCAAGGCGTTCATGCGCTACCGCCGCCTGCCCTTCGGCAAGAAGAAGGACGACGACGCGCCGCCGCCGCCGATTACCGACGAGGAACGTCAGGCGGTGATGGACAAGGTCAACCAAATCAAGGTGGGGCTGAACGTCAAGGTGCGCGGCGAGTGCATGTACGATAATTTCGCGCATGAGCTGTCCATTTCCATCCGCGATATGGTGCCGATGGAGCGCATCAGGCGCGAGGACACGGCGGAGGAAAAGCGCATCGAGCTGCACATGCACACCAACATGTCCACCATGGACGCGCTGACCCCGGCGGGTGACCTCATCAAGCGCGCCATCGAGTGGGGGCATCCCGCCGTCGCGATTACCGACCACGGCGTGGTGCAGGCGTTCCCGGCGGCGTTCAATGCCGTCAAAAAGCAGCCGATTAAGCTGATTCCGGGCTGCGAGGGCTACCTCATCGACGAAACGCAGGTCGTCACCGATGAAGACGACCGCTCGATTGATGATACCATCGTCGTGCTGGACTTTGAATCCACTGGGCTGGATACGCTGAAAGACCGCGTGATTGAAATCGGCGCGGTGAAAATGACCGGCGGCACGCTGGTGGATACGCTGTCGATTCTGGTGAACCCGAAAATTCCCCTGCGGCCGAAAATCACCGAAATCACAGGCATTACGGACATGATGCTGGCGGATAAGGAAACGGCGGAGAACGCTATCCCGAAGCTGATGGACTTCATCGGCGATGCCGCGATTGCCGCCCACAACGCCGCGTTTGACGGCAAGCTGCTCAAAGCGGAGCTGCGCCGGCTGGGGCGCGAGTTCAACGCGCCGATTCTGGATACCCTGTCCTTGTCGCGCAAGCTGCTGCCGGAACTCAAATCGTTCAAATTGAAGAGCGTCTGCAAGGCGCTGAGCGTGAGCCTCAAAAACGCCCACCGCGCCGTCCACGACGCAACCGCGACGGCGTACTGTCTGGCGAAGATGTTCAAAATCGCCAAGGAAGAGCACGGGTTCACCAAACTCAGCGACCTGAACACGCTCAAAGGCGGCGCCATCGGCGAAAGCTACCATGTCATTCTGCTGGTGAAAAGTCAGGAGGGGCTGGTCAACCTCAACCGACTGGTATCCATCGGGCATCTGGACTACTTCCGCCGCCGCCCGCACATGCCGCGCTTCATGATCGACCGCTACCGCGAAGGGCTGATTATCGGCAGCGCGTGCGAGGCGGGCGAACTCTACCGCGCAGTGCTGGAAAATGAGCCGTGGGAGAAAATCAAGGAAATCGCGTCGTGGTATGACTATCTGGAAATCCAGCCCGTGGGCAACAACGCGTTTCTGGTGCGCGAGGGGCGCGTGGCGGACGATGAGGCGCTGCGGGACATCAACCGCAAAATCGTCCAGCTGGGCGACGAGCTGGGCAAGCCGGTCGTCGCGACGGGGGATGTGCACTTCCTTGACCCGCACAACGCCATCAACCGCTCCATCATTCAGGCGGGCATGGGCTACGATGATGCCGACATGCAGCCGCCGCTGTACTTCAAGACGACGAACGAGATGCTGGAGGAATTTGCCTACCTTGGCGCGGAAAAGTGCCACGAGGTTGTCATCGACAATCCGCGGAAGATTGCGGATCAGGTGGACAAGCTGCAATTGTTCCCCAAGCACCCCAAGGGCGAGGACACCTTCCAGCCGTTCTGGGAGGACGCGGCGGACAACATTCAAAATATGACATGGGGAACGGCGAAGGAACTCTACGGCGATGAGCTGCCCGAAATCGTCGTGAACCGGCTGAACAAGGAGTTAAAATCCATCATCGGCTATGGCTTCGCGACGCTGTACAACATTGCCCAGCGGCTGGTCAGCAAGTCCAACGCGGACGGATACCTTGTCGGCAGCCGCGGTTCGGTTGGTTCGAGCCTCGTTGCGCGTATGTGCGGCATCACGGAGGTCAACGCGCTTCCGCCGCATTACCGCTGCACCCATTGCCGCAAGGGCTTTTTCGACGTGGACAAGAGCCAATACAAAGTCGGCGTTGACCTGCCGGACAAGGACTGCCCCATCTGCGGTCAGAAGCTCGTGAAGGACGGCTTCGACATCCCGTTCGAGGTGTTCCTCGGCTTTGAGGGCGACAAGGTGCCTGATATTGACCTGAACTTCTCCGGCGAATATCAAAACCGCGCGTTCCATAACGTCGAGGAGCTGTTCGGGCATGACCACGTTTTCCGCGCGGGTACGATTACGGGTCTGGCGGAAAAAACGGCATATGGCTATGTGTCGAAGTACTTCGAGGAGCGCGGATTGCAAGTCGGCAACACGGAGAAGGAGCGTCTGGCGGCGGGCTGCGAGGGCGTGAAAAAGACGACGGGGCAGCACCCCGGCGGCATGGTCGTCGTGCCGAAGGAGTACGAAATCTACCAGTTCACCGCCGTGCAGCACCCTGCCGACGACCTCAATTCCGACTTTACCACCACTCACTTTGACTTCAACTCCATGCACGACATTCTGGTTAAGCTGGACTGCCTCGGTCACGACGACCCGACGGTTTTGCATATGTTGGAGGAACTGACGGGCATCGGCTACAAGGATGTTCCGCTGGATGACCCGGACGTGCGAAGCCTGTTTTCGTCGCCCAAGGCGCTTGGCGTGACGCCAGAGGATATCGGCTGCCTGACGGGTACGTTCGGCGTGCCGGAATTCGGCACATCGTTCGTGCGCGGAATGCTCGACGAAACGAAGCCGACGACGATGGAGGAACTGCTGCGCATTTCCGGCCTGTCCCACGGCACGGACGTGTGGCTGGGCAACGCGCAGGAGCTGATTGCAAACGGTACGGCGAAATTGAGCGAGTGCGTCTGCTGCCGTGATGACATCATGAACTACCTGATTGACAAGGGCGTTGCGCCGAAGATGGCGTTCACGACGATGGAGAGCGTCCGTAAAGGGCGCGGCCTGAAGCCTGAAATGGAACAGGCGATGATTGAACAGCACGTTCCGCAGTGGTTCATGGATTCGTGCAAGAAAATCAAGTACATGTTCCCCAAGGGGCACGCCGTGGCGTATGTGACGATGGCGCTGCGCGTGGCGTGGTATAAGGTGCATCGTCCGCTGGCATATTATTGTGCGTACTTCACCGTGCGCGGTGACGGCTTCGACGCGATGACGATGCTGATTGACCCCGCGACGATTCGCGAGAAAATCAAGCAGATTAAAGCTGACCCGAAGGCGTCCGCGAAGGACAAGGAAGCCGTGACAAGCCTTGAACTGGTGCTGGAGATGAACATGCGCGGCTTCAAGTTCCTGCCGTGCGACCTGTACAAGAGCGACCTGAAGAAATTCAAGATGGAGGGCGAAACGGGGCTGCGGTGTCCGTTCACGTCCTTGGGCGGACTGGGCGAATCGGCTGCCATCAACATTGTGCGCGAGCGCGAGCGCGGCCCGTTCATGTCGGTGGAGGACTTGAAGGAGCGCACGCGCATTTCCAGCGCGGTCATTGAGCTGCTGCGGACGCACGGTTCGCTGGAGGGTTTGAGCGAAACCAGTCAGGTGTGCATGTTCTAAAGATTTCGCCGCTGCGGCGGCGACCAAAGGGCAGTGAGAACAGACAAAGTCTGCGGTCGCCCTTTGGAAACCTTCGGTGCGCACCCATGTTTCTTGGTTTTTATCGAAAGTGGTTATAGTTTGTGTGCTTTTGGCTTGCCAAAATAAGAAAATAAACATAACCAACCAGTAGCATCCGAAGGGGCAGGCGAAGGGGTCAAGGGGGCGATCGCAGACTTCGTCTGTTTTCATTGCCCCCTTGTCGCTCCCGCAGGAGCGAAATCCTGCATAAACACGCGGAAGTTGTATGAAGAAGTCACCAACTCAATCGCGCGAAAGGGTCAAGGGAGGAACTCCCTTGCAGGGTGCAGGGACAGCGTCCCTGCCGGAGTCCAGAGGCAGAGCCTCTGGGGAGGTTTTCAACAATGAAGGAATTGCATCGGGCAAGGGTCGTCGCCATCGGCAGCGAAGAGGATATGGCGGCTGTCTGCCGTACATTGCTCGCAAACTGCGATTGGCTCGAAATCCCGGATGACCGCCCGCCGTATTCGCTGGAGGAGCTGCGCCAGCAGGTCAAACAGCACGCGGAGGAGCTGGGCGGCGAGGAGAGCGGATTCTACTATGGCATGGTCGCGCGCTATACCTATGGCGACGCGGATAACCGCACCTGCCGCTTTGATATTGCGCGCCAGCCCAGCGGATTGTGGACGGCGTGCTTCCATTATGATGGCGAAACGCCCTTCCAGAGCGAGGACTGGCTGTACCTGCATGAACACGCCGGGCGCGTGCCGATGCTGGCGATTCATGCCTGCGCGGATTTTGCGGCGGATAAGGGGATGACCGTCTTTACTGGCGGGCAGACGCTGGATGAGTGGTCGCAGATGGCGGAAATCTGGTTCTGGCTGATGGAACAGTACGAAATCGGCAATCCGCCGGAGGAAGCCGTGCAGCACCTGAAGAAGCTGGAAGGTATCATGCGCCAAAGCGACTTTGACATGACCATCCCCGAACTTCTGCGGGGGTGCATCGACCACCTGAACGACGTCATGGCGCACACGAATCAACCGGATGAACTGCGCCGCCTGATGGACGAATGCGCCGAAAGAAAAGATTATCAGGGGCTGTTCGTCGTGCAGTGTCAGGTGGCGGAAACGGTGCTGTGGGACTGCACGCACGTTGATTTGTGGCTTGCGAACCTCGAAAGCATCCTGCGCGAGTGGCAGAAGGAGAATCCGGCATAATCGGCAATCGCCGCGCATACCCTGACAGCAGGAGAGGGGGGAGCGCACAGTGAAAGAGCCGACAGTGCCGCAGAAGCCCTGCGGACTGGTTATCGAGAATCGCAAAAAGGCAGTTCTCACCGGGGTCAAGGAGGTTGACCGCTTCGATGAAACGGCGGTCGTGCTGGAAACATGGGGCGGGCGGCTGACGCTGACCGGCAGCGGGCTGCATGTCTCCGCCTTGCAGCTGGAAGAGGGCAGGCTGCTTGTGGATGGCGATATCGACGGCGTGCAGTATGAGCAGGGGCGCGCGCGGCGCAAGGGCGGCTTCCTCCGCCGTGCCATCGGATGACGCTGGAGGTGCTGTTCGCGCAGCAGGGACAGGCGGAAACGTTCCTGCGGATGGTGCTGCTCGGCGCGGCATTCGCCTTGGCGCTGACCCTCGGCGGCGCGTGGCGGCATCGGCACGGCCTGTCCGACGCGGCGGATGTGCTCTGCGCGCTGATGCTCACGCTGGCGGCGCTCCTCGTCCTCATCCATAGCGGGGAAGGGCTGCGGCTGTACGCGCTGCTGGGGCTGCTGCTCGGCGCAGTGCTGTGGGAAACGGGCATCCGGCGTATTCTCCGCTGGATTGGAAAACGGCTGAAAAAAAGTTTTCCGTCAGGCAGGAATATGCAAAATCATAGCGAATAGATAAGGAAAAGAACACTTCCGATTCTGGAGAAAAGGAGTGAGGGCGTTGGGGCGCAGGCTGGTGCGTTGGAAGGCGGTTGTCATCCTGCTGGTGGTGTTGGGCATCATCTTCTATGTCGTGATGGCGCAGTCGCGGCAGCGGCTTGACGCGCTCTCGACGCGCAATGAGCAGCTGCAGCAGCAGTATGCGGCGTTGGATCAGAAAAATCGGGACTTGCGCGAAGAACTGACGTATGTTGCGACGGATGCGTACATTGAGGAAACCGCGCGCAACGACTTCGGCTATGTCCGCGACGGCGAAATCCACTTCCACTTTGCCAGCATGGATGTGCTGCGAGGCTACACCGAGGCGGAATGGAACGCGCTGCTGGATGAATTTCGGGATTAAAGGGGGACTTTGCGTCTGCAAGTCCCTTTTTCGTTACACATATTGTAAACCAGAAAGACAGGAGAGGTGAACCATGAGGGCAGCAGTCATCGGGATCGGCTCCAATTCGGTGAGGATGCTTGTGGCGGAAGCAGCCGACGGGGAGATCCGCCGCATCAGCCGCGACCGCGCCGGCACGCGCCTGTTCGCCGGGCTTGACGAAGCAGGCAACTTGTCGCGGGAGGCAATGGCGTCCTCCTGCGCGGCGGTCAAACGCATGGCGGATTCCGCCCGCAGTCAAGGCGCGGAAAAAGTGCATCTCTTTGCCACCAGCGCCACGCGCGACGCCGCCAACAACGCGGATTTCGCGGCACTGCTCAAAGCCGAAACCGGCTTGACGCTCGAAATCTGCTCCGGCGATGAGGAGGCCGCGTTGTCCTTCTTCGGCGCGACGGATGGCGGCGATTCCGGTGTCATCGACATCGGCGGCGGCTCAACCGAAATCATCATCGGGCAGGGGATGAACATCCGCTGCTCCTTCTCCTGCCAAATGGGGGCAGTGCGATTGTTCCAGCGGATTCCGATTCGCGACCACGGCGATTTGGACACGGTGGAGCAGATTGCCGCCGATATTCTGGCAGACAAGCTGCTGGATTACCCTGTGCTGTCGATGCCGGGCAGCTGGCGCGGCACGGGCGGCACGTTCACGACGCTCGCCGCGATGGTGAAGGGCATTTACTGGACGGATAGAACCTACATGCACGGCACGGTGCTGACGGAGGCGGATGTGGCGCGCTTTGAGCGGCAGCTGGCGGATATGACGCTGGAGCAGCGTAAGCAGCTGCCGGGATTGCAGCCGAACCGCGCGGATATTGTGGTGCATGGAATCTGCATTTTGCGGGCGATTATGCGGCGGATGCATATCGGGCAGATTACGGTGAGTGAATATGGGAATCTGGATGGGTACTTCAAGAGGGAATACTTAATGGGGGCACAAAAAAGAGGATAAACACGCGGAAGAAGTAGGAAAAAGCGACCAACTCAATCGCGAAAAGGGGTCAAGGGGCAATTGCCCCTTGCGGAGTCCAGAGGCAGCGCCTCTGGTGGGGTTTGGG
>OHOZ01001464.1_pt1 | contig 10366 bp, 10 predicted proteins | sample 1569931 | NCBI WGS metagenome assembly OHOZ01 (sample SAMEA3879572, study PRJEB24766) | human gut metagenome | biome: human-associated habitat; feature: feces | place: USA | collected 1985/1987
TTTTCGTATTGTCAATCGAACCATTCTCATAACGCAGGATTGTAGAAGCGGTAACACCCATCTTTTCTGCGACATAAGGCTGTGTCAGATTCAATTCCAGACGGCGCTGTTTTACTCTGCTGCCTATCAGCTTGCGTAGTTCTTTATCTTTCATGCTGACTGCCTCCTTTTTCGGTATGTATGAATTATAGCATTGTTTTTCTGTAATTGCAATATGCAACTTAAAAATTATTTTTAATATTTCGTAACGCTTGACAAAAAGATATGAAAAGGATATACTTACATCACAAGAATTGCATAATGCAATTTATAAGGAGGTGATTATATGACGCAAAGAAAAATTGCATTATCCATCGAAGAAGCTGCTGACTATACGGGAATCGGCAGAAACACCTTAAGACAGCTTGTAGAATGGAAGAAACTTCCAGTATTAAAGGTTGGTCGCAAAGTCCTGATTAAAACCGATATTCTGGAAATGTTTATGGAAGCGAATGAAGGTCGTGATTTGAGGGATAGAGGAAATGTAAAAGCCGTAACAAGAACTGCGGCAAATTAAAAAGGCGGCTTCCAAAGAAACCGCCAAAGGTTCTATCAGACCGAAGCCATGATATACCTACACGCAAGAAGATTATACCATGTGCTTCTTCTGATACGCAACCGAGAACTTATGTTTGTAAAAGAAAGGGGAATGTAATCATGGCAAAATCAACAAAAAGTTATGAAGAACGAATGCTTGAAATGGAAAAGAAGGAACAGGAAAGCCTTGAAAAAGCAAAACGATATGCAGCACAGAAGAAAGAACTTCTGAAACGAAAGAAAGCCGAAGAAAGTAAAAAACGAACCCATAGGCTCTGTCAGGTTGGCGGTGCGGTGGAATCCGTTCTCGGTGCGCCTATCGAGGAAGAGGACATCCCAAAGCTGATTGGTTTTCTGAAAAAGCAGGAAGCCAATGGGAAATTTTTTTCAAAGGCAATGCAGAAAGAAACAAATACCGATATGGAGGAAGTGTAATGGCGGGGGATGAGTTTTTCATTCCCTTCATTGCTTTTTCATGAAGGGCGCACTTATGGACAACCAGAGGTCGTCCCAATAAGTTTGCCACAAGTGGCAACCGGTCTTCGCTCACGCTTGCCGGGCTCGTTCCGTCGGCGGGGCTTTCAGCCAGACCTGCTCATGCCGCAGGAGGCACTCTTCGCCAGAGGGGCGCATTCCATGCAGGCTGCTATGCGCAGGGCACTCTTACGCAGAGGGCGTTCCGGCAATACTGCTTTTTCTAAAACTGAAAGCAATGTTGCCGGAAATCTATGCCGGATGTGCAGAAAGGAGGAATCCAGACATGGCGATTTTTCATTACACAATCAAAATAGTCGGACGAAGTAAAGGGAAATCTGTTATCTCCGCTTCCGCATATCTCAATGGGGATGTGATGAAAAACGAGGAAACCGGGAGAATCAGTTATTACACTTCTAAAAAAGAAGTGGTCTACACCAGTCTGATGATGTGCGAAAACGCACCTCCTGAATGGCAGATAGTACCAGAAGAAAATATAAAACGCTTTCAAAAATCTGTCCGATACAAAAGGTCAGAAGATAAAGAAGCTGCTTTAGAAAAATTTAAAATCACATTTCAGAAACAACGGTTATGGAATGAGGTATTGAAGATTGAAAAAAGTGCAGATGCCCAACTTGGCAGGTCATTTGAATTTGCCCTCCCCAAAGAATGGAGCAGACAGGAACAGATTCAATATACAGCCGACTATATCAAAAAAACATTTGTGGATAAGGGAATGTGTGCTGATTGGAGTATCCACGACAAAGGGGATGGCAATCCTCATGTCCATCTGCTTCTGACAATGCGCCCTTTTAACCCGGATCATTCTTGGGGGAAGAAAGAAGTCAAAGATTGGGATTTTGTCAGAGATAAAAGCGGAAATATCGTGATTGATGAATCCCATCCGAACTGGTGGCAGGATAAGAAAAACCCTGACCGTCATGGAATCCGTATCCCTGTATTAGATGAAAACGGAATCCAGAAGATTGGTGCAAGAAACCGCCTGCAATGGAAACGGGTACTGACCGATGCTACGGGATGGAACAATCCAAAAAACTGTGAACTGTGGCGGAGCGAGTGGGCAAAGGTGTGTAATGAACATCTGCCTTTGCATAATCAGGTCGATCACCGTTCTTATGAAAAGCAGGGAAAACTCCAGATTCCTACCATCCATGAAGGTGCTGACGCAAGAAAGATTGAACAAAAGTTTCTTGCCGGGCAGGAAATAAAAGGTTCGTGGAAAGTAGCGGAAAATCAAATCATAAAACAACAAAACACGTTATTGCAAAAGATACTGGACACCTTTGGGAAAGTATCAGGTGCATTATCATTATGGAAGGAGCGATTAAATGACATTAGAAGAAAGCCGGGAAATTATACCCTTAATGGAATCTATGATTGGGCAAATCGAAGAACAGCAGACCTTAATGGCAGAAATGCTTCTGGAAATGCAGAACCGGGACACCCAACTCTCTCTTATGCAGGAACAGAATCAGAAATTGCAAAAATTAAACAGCGAGTTATCCGAGCTGCTCAACATTTTGCCAAATACCGAGGAACTGCTTTCCAAGATGGAAGAACAGAAAACGAAGATAGAACTTTTGGAAAACGAAAATCAGCAATGGCAGATATTGGCACAGAAGCTGAACAGCGAAAACAGTTTATTACTGAAACAGAACACCGAATTGCTGAACTGGAACAGCAGGTAGAGAAAGGACGTGATATAGATGAACGAATCCAGAGAATTAAAGAACGCCGAACAGTTGGAAGAACTTCTGCTCTTGACCGAGGAGATACAAGAAGAGTTGGAACAGAAAGACCAGCTTATCGTGGAACTGAAGACGCAGCTCAACGAATCTCTGACCTTGAACGAGAAATTAAACAAAGAGAACAGAGCCGGGAATATTCAAGCATTAAAGAACGACTTGAAGCTGGCAGACAGAGCATTGCGGAGCGAGAAAGAGAAGCTGCGAAGCGCAAACGTCACGATAGAGGAATGTCAAGATAAAATACGATGCTTAACACAACAACGGGATTATGCCCGGACACATCAGAAAATCGTAGAGATACCGGTAGAAAAGCCGGTACTCTATAAAAAATGCGAAGCCTGTGACCGGACAGCCTATCAGAATGCAAAAGCAAGATACGAAACACAAAAAGAGCAACTTGCAGGACAATATAAAGCAAAAACGGTAATGTTCCAAACAACCTTGTTCCTTCTTGCATGGTATTCGCTGACAACCACTCTTTTTCAGGCAGTACAGTCAGATGTGTTCCTTTCCGATTGCAAATCATTCTTCCATGATGCAGCGTCATTCATACAAACTTTTATCGGTTGGACGATTGAGGTCGGGCAATCTGTGGCACAGATTAGCACAAAAATTCCAAATCCTTTTATAGCCGGAATGGTATATTGGATATTGCTAATATTGATTGTAGGAATATGTGTGGCAGGAACAGGGATACTGGCGATACTGATAGAAATAAAGGTTATAGAATTATATAGGGAAAAGTGTTGGGATGTCATTACTCTACTGATGATACTGACAAGTGCTGCTGTCATCATTTATTTTGGAGAAGCAATCAAAAAAGCACTGTCAGTAAATCTTCTATTGCTTTTTGTACTTTTGCAGGGCGCATATGTTGGACTTAGGTGTTATTTAGAATCGTACCTTGAGAAAAGAAACTATTAAGCATTTTTTACAAAGCTATGTACAAAATCATTCTAAAATTCCCATTCAATAATACGATTGAGAAAACCTCTCTGATACAGTATAATAAAGTGTCAGGGAGGTATCTCTATGAAGGAAAAAATACTAATCATTGAAGATGATTTTACGATACAAACACAGCTTAAAACTCTTTTGTCTGGGAATGGATATGAAGTATTTGCAGTTACGGATTTTTCCAAAACAATAGAGCAGTTAAAAGAAGCTGCGCCACATCTGGTTATTCTGGATATAAAACTTCCGGGGAATAACGGTTTTGAAATATGCTCGGGGATTCGCACCTTTTCAGATATTCCGATTGTATTTGTAACAAGCAGCAATACAGATATGGACGAACTGAACAGCATTATGCTGGGTGGAGATGCGTTTATCACAAAGCCTTATAATCCCGCTATTCTTCTTGCTAAAATTGCTGCATTGTTAAAGAAAGCCTACCGTTCCCCTCAAACAGAAATTTATATGTGGAGAGAAGCTACCCTGCATTTGGAGAGTAGCATGATAGAGTACAAAGGACAGAAAGCAGAATTGACAAAGAATGAATTGAAAATCCTCTACTACCTTTTTAAGAACTCCGGAAAAATCTGTTCCAGAAATGATATTGTGGATTTTCTTTGGGACAATCAGCTTTATGTTGATGATAACGCCCTAAGTGTCAATATTACCCGTATTCGCGACAAACTGGCAGCAATCGGACTTGTAGATTTCATTAAAACAAAACACAGGCAAGGATATACATTATGAGTGGAAAACAATATTTGAAAAATCAACTCCCCGTTATTTTAATCAATCTGCTGGGTATGCTTGTCCTTGCTTTGTTCCTGATTGCAAGCGATAATCCTATCCAAACAGTCCTGTTTATTTTTGCAGTCTGGTCGATTGTCCTTGTTTTATCTTTGCTGGCATTTTATTTCTCACGAAAAAAATATCTGAATAAATTGCTCAATATGACGGAGCAATTAGAAGAACGATATTTATTGCCGGAAATCATGCAAGTGCCGGAAAGGGCTGATGAACAGGTTTTTTACCAGATTATGAAAATGGCTGAAAAATCTATGTTGGAACGGATTGGCGAAGTACAGAGGGAACGCAGGGAATATAAAGAATACATTGAACAATGGATACACGAAGTAAAAACACCAATTACAGCGATGAAGCTGCTGTGTGAGAATAACCGTTCTCCCTTTTCCAGAGAGGTATTGGCAGAGTTAGAGAATATCAACCAATATACAGAACAGGCACTTTACTATGCCCGGAGTGAACACGCTGAAAAAGACTATTCTGTCCGTGAAGTCAATTTATGCGATGTTGTGCATAGTGCAATCGCAGATAATAAGTATCTTTTGCGTCAAAGCAATATGTCAATTCAGATAGACGATATAGAAACAAAAGTTTATACCGATGAAAAATGGGTGCGGTTCATCTTAAATCAGATTATCGGTAATGCAATCAAATACCATGCAGAGCAGCCTATTTTGCACTTTGGGGCAACAAAAACGAATGACAAGATTGTGCTATCTATCAGCGATAATGGGATAGGTATTCCTAAAAGTGATTTACCCCGTATTTTTGAAAAAGGATTTACAGGTCAGAATGGGCGAACCGGGAAAAATTCTACTGGAATTGGCTTATATCTTTGCAAGCGTCTATGTGATAAACTGGGAATAGGGCTTACTGCTTATTCCGAAAACAGAGGAACAACGATTTCACTTATCTTTCAAATGAATGATTTTATTATCGGAGTGCAGGGCTGACAGGTTCTGCACTTCTTACATTTTTGTAAGAACTGTGTAAGAAAACTTGATACAAAAAATGAGATACTCCATTTACAATAAAGATATGGAACAGTTAAGGAGGTTTATCAGATGAATACGATTTTGAAGCTGGAGCATATCCAGAAATATTATGGCAATGAGGGGAATATTACCAAAGCCATTAAAGATATTAGTTTTTCTGTGGAAGCCGGAGAATTTCTCGGAATTATGGGTGCGTCCGGTTCTGGAAAGACAACGCTGCTAAACTGTATTTCTACGATTGATACCGTAAGTGCAGGGCATATTTTTTTAGAGGGAACAGATATAACGGAAATCAACCCAAAATCCCTTGCCCGCTTTCGCAGAGAGAATTTAGGTTTTGTATTTCAAGACTTCAATTTGCTGGATACATTGACAATTTCAGAAAACATTGCACTGGCATTAGCAATCAACAAAGTCCCTGCCGGGAGCGTAGAATCCCGCATTTTGGATATAGCCGGAAAGCTGAATATCAGCGATATTCTAAACAAATATCCTTATCAGGTATCCGGCGGACAAAAACAGCGTTGTGCTTGTGCAAGAGCAATTATCAACAACCCGAAGCTCTTACTGGCAGATGAGCCGACAGGGGCATTAGACAGCCATTCCTCACAAATGTTGCTGTCTACCATTCAAAGTATCAATGAACAGCTTAGGGCGACAATTCTTATGGTAACTCATGACGCTTTTACCGCCAGCTATGCCAACCGTATTCTTTTTTTGAAAGACGGAGAAATCTTTATGGAACTGCGCAAGGGCAACGACAGCAGAAGTGCTTTTTTTGATAAAATTCTGAATGTCCTTACCATGATCGGAGGGGGACAAAGCCATGTATGCTAAACTTGTTTTCAGAAATGCAAAACGGTCTGTAAAAGACTATCTGGTCTACATTGTCACAATGACAATCTGTGTTACCTTGTTTTATGCGTTCTTGTCTATTTCCAGTAGTTATTATAGCCCGGATATAGGCAGCGAGTATGATTTTACTCTGTTAAGTGACGGAATGAAAATTGCAATCTGCATGATAACATTGCTGTTGTTATTTTTGATACGGTTCGTCAATCATTATATGCTAAGACGGAAGCAAAAAGAGTTTGCTGTCCAGTCCATTATGGGAATGGAACAAAAAACCATTGGCAGGATTTTCTTTGCAGAAACACTGATTATGGGTATGTTTTCCATTTTGATTGGTATTTTTTGCGGTGTATTTTGCTCTCAATTCATTACCGCAATGCTCCTTACTGCTTATGGAGAGCCTTATGAAATCTCATGGACATTGTTCCCGGACACCGTTTTGCTGACAGTGATATTTTTTGTGGTAAGTTTTTTTGTGGTAGGAGTTTTCAATACACGCACAATCAAAAAAACAAAAATTATTGATATGCTTTCCGCAGAGAAAGAAAATGAGCCAGAATTGAAAAAGAGCCGATTCATTCCTGTCGTAGTAATTCTGTTTTTAATGTTTACTTTATGGGAATTGTTTTCAGGAATACAAAATGTCCGATTTTATTATGACTCCCGCTTTGTTTTCCCGGTGAAAATCATGTATTGGGGAAATATTTTGCTCCCTGTTGTTACATTAGGCTGGGCGGCATTATGGATGTTGAAAAAGAAAAAAATTGCTTTTCAAAAGTTGATTGATGGGCTGCTTATTTGTTCTGTATTGCACGCCTTTTTAGCAGCAAGCGTACCTGCTCTTACCAATCAATACTATTTGCCTTTACATGGTGGAATACTGAATCAATATCTGGTATTTGTATTGATTGATTTGCTCTTCTTTATTTGTGCATTGATTTATCTTGCCAGCAGCTTGATTGTAGCATGGAAAGTAAAATCGCCGGAACATAGATACAAGGGAGAAAACCTGTTCTTTTTCGGGCAAATTATATCAAAACTAAATACAACCAGCAAAACAATGACGCTGATTTGTATAACCCTTGTCCTTGCAATCTTCATGTTTATTGCCGCCCCTATTTTGACGGGCTGGGCTTCAGGTTATTTGGATATGCGCTCTATGTATGATGTGCAGGTATATTCAAGATATAATGACGTATATGAAGAAGAAAATCTGCCGCAAGACAGTTATGAAATTATTACTGAGTTTCTGACAGAACACAAAATAGATACAGTTTATGATTGCACGTTCAATCTATATCTGCCAGAGAAAGACGATTTTCACAACAGACAGAAATATGATTTTCCGATTGTAGCAATTTCTTTGAGTGATTATAACACTATACGGGAAATGCTGGGTTACGAACAGATTTCTCTGGAGGAAGATGAATTTACAACACAATGGAAAGCAATCGCCACCGAGGAAGAACGGGATAGCTTTTTGAAAGAACACACCAGCATTATGACAGACGCAGGAGAATTGACTCTTTCCGGGCAGTCCTATTATGAGGATCCGATTGGAGAAACAGCGTACAATTCCTATACAAATGTATTGTATGTACTTCCAGACAATATTTGTGAAAAGCTGTTGCCAGTAATAAAAAACCGATATATTACAACAACGGAAAATATCTCCTATGAAAATGCAAGGAAACTGGAAAAACTTTTTACAGAGAAATATCCCGAGCAGGCAGAAACCGGGGCTATTTATGGCGTGCGTTTTAGCACACTGCAAATCAATAGTTCCATAGCAAATAACTTTATTTTACAGACTGCAATGATTTATGGTGCTGTCGTACTGATGGTTATATGTCTTACGGTACTTTCCCTGCAACAGCTTTTAGACGCAGGACAATATAAGTATCGTTTCTCTGTACTCCGAAAATTGGGGGTGGAAGAAAAGCATATCGGAAAACTTATCTTGCAACAATTAAGTGTTTGGTTTGGGCTTCCAATTATCACAGCAATCATTGTAGCTGCTGTTGTAATAGCTTACTTTATCCAAACCATATCAGCAGAAATTTCAGCCTATATTGGGTTTAGTACATTGATGTTACAAATAGGGGCAACAATGGGGATTTTGGCAATTTTATTGATTTGTTACTTCATAAGTACATGGATTATTTTTAGGCGCTCTGTTAATCCATAGAAAATATGTAATTATTGCATTTCGCACATTCTTTAAAGAGGGATAGCACTCTTAATGAACACTATCCCTCTTTCACTTAATAAAGTTCTAATGAATCTTCTGCATCCACCCACATCTGTAAATTGCCCTCAAGATATAATCTTGCATATTCCAAAGGCTCATCCACAGCTAATGAAGTAAGTGCACATTCTGATCCATATGTGGTTTTTAAATCTTTTTCAGCTTCCCAGCAGTCAATGCGAAGCATATATCCAGCACTTGTGTAAACATCAATACTATCGTGATTTATGTTGTATTCTGCATAAATTGTTCTCATCGTATCTTATCTCCATTTTCTTTTAATAATCAGTTATAGAGTTAAATATCGAAAACATTTCAATCAGTTCACCATGTCGTTATTGTTATACTGTGTTATGAAATTTTCTTTCCCTTATTTTTTCCCATATTAAGGTTCATGAAAACCAATGTGAGAATATAACACAAGGGAAAGAGTAAGGGAAAGCTCACTTGCTACAAACTTAGTATTTTCAAGGGTTTGCGAAGAATTTGATAATTAAATATAACAGTTATTAAATTTCCTAAAATATGTGAAATATCAACTGGAATTGTTCGAGCTTTTCAAATACTAACGTCCTTAATTCTGTTCAATAATTGATTTATAGTAGTTACCAAAGTCAGCAAGTGAATTAACAATTGGAAGCATTTTTGTTCCGAGTTCCGTTAAGCCGTATTCAACTCTCGGTGGCTGCTCATGGTAATCGTGGCGATATGCCAGCCCATCACTCATCATTTGTCTTAAACTATCTGTCAAAACCTTTTGTGAAATACCATCTATACTTCGTTGTAGCTCATTGAATCTCCATGGACGCTCTTTCAAGTTACGCAAAATCAGCAGTTTCCATTTTCCTCCGATAAGAGATACTGCTGTTGCAACTGGGCATTCCGGTAATTCTTCTTTTGCTCGCATAATTCTCACCTCCGAGTCTATTGTAACACATTCATTTTTGAGTGTACAGTTACAAAAAGGTGCGTACTTGTTTTTGTATGTGTCTCACACTATACTAATACCAAGCAACCAGAAACTACAAATTAACTATGGAGGTTATTATGGCAAATTACACAAAAACAACTATTGGAAAGGAAAACCGAATTGAGCTGCATGAAAAGTTGTCTTTAACAGGTGCAGAAATCAGTTTAAACGAACTACCTGCAGGAGCAAATGTCCCATTTGTTCATTCTCATAAAGAAAATGAAGAAATCTATGGAATTCTTTCAGGTAACGGCAAAGCCATAATTGATGGAGAAGAAATTAGCCTTTCAACTGGAGACTGGCTAAAAATCGCACCTGCTGCAAAGCGTCAGTTTTTTGCATCCGATATTTCTGGAATTACTTATATCTGCATTCAGGTAAAAGAAAATTCTCTGGAACATTTTACAGCAGAGGATGCCGTAATCGGCTAATTAAAAGTATTTATTTACAAAAATGCACAGTTCACGATAAGCTAAGAACTGTGCATTTCTTTTTTGTTCAATATTACGTTTTCTCAATTTTTCAAACAAGAAGTTATCGCCTTGTTCCATCCTCATTGAAATTGTTTTTTAATGACTTTTCCGTCGGGAAAATAGAGCCTATTAAAAATACCAGTTGTATTACAATGATAATAATGCTTAATATTCCTATTGTATCATCCATTTTATCTGCCCCAAACAGCCGCTGCATTCGACCTTACAAGCAGTTCTTCCACAGGCAGACC
>OHOZ01001467.1_pt1 | contig 10342 bp, 8 predicted proteins | sample 1569931 | NCBI WGS metagenome assembly OHOZ01 (sample SAMEA3879572, study PRJEB24766) | human gut metagenome | biome: human-associated habitat; feature: feces | place: USA | collected 1985/1987
GGTTCTAGTGTCCACTCCGGACGTGCGGGTTCAAGTCCCGCCTCGCGCACCAAGAAGCGGCGATCTTTGGCAGAAGATCGTCGCTTCTTTCTTTTCTTCTCTTTTCGTTTTTCACTTTTCTCCCCTCTCTCGAATCGCTGAGTTCTTATTGAACGCACCTATTTTTATTTCCTTGATTCATTGTCCGTATTTGACTATACTATTTTGAGAATACAGAAGGGGGCAAACGTAAATGAAATATTTGGTTTTATTGGCCGGCTGCGGACTTGGCGATGGGTCATGCATAGAAGAAGTCATCCTGACGTATGCAGCACTTGACAAGTACGGATGCGATTACACGCCTGTTGCAGAAGATCTCTCCGTGGCGTCAGTGAACCACCTGACCGAGCAGGCGGCAGAGACGCGGAACCTTCTCCAAGAGGCAGCCCGCATCGGCAGAGGGCGCATAAAGGACATTCGTGAAATTGATTTTGAAGAATACGGTGCGTTAATCATACCCGGTGGAATCGGTCTACTGAACAATTATAAGGATTCCGACTTGATCGTGGCATGCGTCACTCATTTTATTGGCAGGAAGAAGCCGATCGCTGCCATGTGCGCAGGAATCGACTTCATGCGTCGCTTCCTCGGAAGTAGTCTTTTGAAACGTGAAGCAAAAGGACTAGCTGCCGAAAAATTCTGCTATGCCTCTGACAACAATCTTTATTACACTCCAGCCTTCCGAAAAACCGGCAGCTGCTACACGGCGTTACTGGGCATTGATGCAATGATTGATGCGTTGAGGAAAACCCAAACAACCTGACAGAATTTCAGATTATCGCAGCATTACAGCAGTTTTCTCAAACATAGAGCCTATCTTCCGACCGCAGGCAGGCCAGCGCCTTGACCGGCAGTGCATAGCCACAGCCGAAGAAGCCATTCCCGTGAAAAATTTCAAGTTGCTTCCCGCGCACCTGCGACGACGCCGTTATCATTTCTCGCCCCACACGCAAACTGACAATATTCGTAGCCGTTGAGCGCCTGTGTTCCCGGCAGCGGTGTCTGGGACACCCGGCTGCGGCCGAAGCCATGCCTCGTTAGGCGCCACCGCAATCGCTGGAAGGCCGCCGATTATCCGAATGGAATTGATGCGAAGAAAAGGCCGAGCGCAAGTCCGCATTCACTTAAGGACGAAGGATGCTCAAAAAGGATACGGCATAGCTTACGATCATGTAGGCTATGCCGTTTCTTTTTGCTCTTGTTGCGGGATATCGACCACGCCGATGAAGTTCCACCAGATGACCAGGGTCTGCTTTTTTGTCCGTGTGCCGGGGACTTTCTCCGGTTTCTTCACCTCGATCTTCTCCACGAAAGATCGGATGATCTCTGCGGTAAGTTCCGTAATGTCCGTATACCGGCGCACCATTCCCAAGAAGGAACTACATTCAGGCGTTGTTCCCGAGCTTCCGCAATTGCTGTCTCCAGTTCGGAAACTCTTGTTTCCAATTGCTTCTGCTCGGTTTCGTAGGTTGCGGACATTCGGGAAAAACGGTCGTCGGATATTTTCCCGTCGAGGTTATCCTCGTAGAGCCGTTGCATGATCGATATTCTTCTGAAGCTGTCCAAGCTGTACGGCGTTTCAGTTGATTGTCTGATTGGAAATGATGAGGTCGTTGACACGAGCATAACCGAAAAAGAAGCTGCAATGATAAGCGCTATGCGTCAGGCGGACGAACGAGCCAGACAGGATGCAATTGCCTTGTTAGAGCTGCATACAGGGAATAAGAAAATCTAAACAGAGAGGTGCAAAGTGACAGGGGCTTTGCCCTCTGTATCTTGAAAGGGCACCGTGCAAGCGGTGCCCTTTCTTTTAAGGTCGCAAGGCAGCACGCACTTTTGTGAGCATCCCTTTTGCGAGGTTAAAAGCAGGAAAAGTGCGAGCTTGGACACCGTTTTTGCCAAAATGGCTCACTGAAAAGCGGTTATTGCCGAAACGGCGATGGAAGCAGATGTGTCACCACCTTATAATAATAGTAGTGACTTATGATCCCTATCTGCTTTGAGAAATGTGCGAGGTTAGAATGGAAGGTTCCGTTTACCAATACTACGCAAATGTCCGAACTGAGCCGGTCGAATGGCTATGGTATCCCTATATACCGCTTGGGAAGCTGACGGTGCTCCAAGGCGATCCCAGTGAGGGTAAATCTACATTTGCGTTGAATGTCGTAGCAAGAATTATGACAGGACAGCCTATGCCGGATGGTGTTCCTGCTAAAGGAAAGCGTGTTGCGATCTATCAGTGCGCTGAAGACGGTATTGCAGATACAATAAAGCCCCGTCTCCAGCAGGCCGGAGCGGATTGTGAACGAATAGCTTATATCATAGACAACGACATTGCATTGACACTGGAGGACGGTCGAATCGAAACAGCGATCAAGGACACACACGCCAGTGTATTTATTATCGACCCCATTCAGGCATTTATTCCGCCTGATGCAGATATACAGAGTGCCACCAAGATGCGCTCTGTTCTGCGGAAGCTGGTAAATATTGCAGACCGCAACAAATGCGCTGTAATTCTCATCGGTCACATGAACAAAGGCGGCAGTAGCAAATCATTGTATCGAGGGCTTGGCTCTATCGACATTGCTGCTATTGCACGAAGTGTGCTCATGATCTCAAGAGATGAAAGCCGCCCTGACATCCGATACATGTATCCGATAAAATCGAGCCTTGCTCCGGAAGGACCTGCAATTGCTTTCTCGTTCAAGAACGACTGGGCAAGAAAAATGCCATCGAGTTTGAATCTCTCGATGACTATGTCGTTCCGCCCAAAATGTTCTTCTCCATGATTAAGAAGCAATTTGTTCATGGAATCATGCGGACAAATCAGTTGGACACGTCGAAGACATATATTTTATCTGGCGAGTATCTGGAGGAAAAGAATACAGCAGTATTCTCGTTAGTTGAGGGCGTCAGTCTTCGTATACAAAAAGGGATGACGCAGTCATGAACGATTTCGTCAGAGAGTTTTTTGAGGATCAGCCTGAATTGCTCAAGCGATATGAACGCAACGAGGCACGATATATCTTGCAGCTTCCGAAGAACTACGATACAATAAGCATAAACTTCGGCATTGATAAGAATGAGATGAAGCGGCTGGTGATTGCCCTTGCCGAGCTTGATCTGACCATAGATGAATGGCTCTGCTTTAAGATGAAAGAGCTGATTCTGGCCGACAGACTATCCAAGGAAAATAGAGGCGAAAAATAAGAGATTATGCGTTACTATGTTGTCTCCGATGTTCACGGATACTATACGCAGATGAAATCTGCATTGGAAAAGGCAGGCTTCTTTTCCGATACAACTCCTCATAAGTTAATCATGCTCGGAGATTTATTTGATCGAGGGCATGAGGCGAAACAGCTTCAGCAGTTCATATTGGAGCAGATGGAGCAAGACAAGATAATTCTCATTCGTGGAAACCATGAGGACTTATTTGTGGAGCTTGTGACCACGGATGCAGGGATGCCATATAGCTATCACAAATCAAACGGAACTTATGATACTGCACTCCAGTTAACGGGCTTTGATCCAGTGATGGCATCTATACGCCATTATGATTTTGCCGATGCAGCGAAAAACACACCGTTTTACAAAGAGATTATCCCAGCGATGCTTGATTACTTTGAGACGGAACACTATGTTTTCACGCATGGCTGGATACCAAGCATTCCGAACAGGGATAAAAGCTACAGCTATATTTCTTCTTGGAGAGAAGCAGACCGTGAGCAATGGAATCAAGCAAGATGGTTCAATGGCATGGATGCAGCACAGACCGCAGATGAGAATAAGACCATTATTTGCGGACACTGGCATACTTCGTATGGCCATAGCAAATACGAACACAAGGGGACCGAGTTTGGAGAAGATGCGGACTTCTCTCCCTATTATGGTCCCGGAATTATTGCCATAGATGCCTGTACAGCGTTCAGTGGAAAGGTAAATTGTCTTGTGATAGAGGATTAACGGCGTGGCGTAGTACGGGATTGAACTTTGCATATCCGTTTATAACCACGCTTTAGACGGGCACAATATAAAGAGTGAATGTGAGCAGAGTATTGAAGTTTTTTTTGGATTTCTTACGGGACGACCTGAAACCCATTGAAATTCTGAGATTCTACTGTTATAATATTAACTACAATCTTTCGGAGGTGCGAAAGGTTGGAGTTGCACCACATACACCACTTGGAGCACCACTATGGTGTATGCTTTCAGCAGGGAAATGTACAGAGTTATCGCACACGGGAAAATGTGACCTGTAAGCAAAGCACAGTATTAACAGGGCTTCTACACAGCTATTCCATGTGAGGAATCTTATCCCACAATGAAGCCGTTGGACTCTGACAAGAAGGTTGAAAAGCGCGTTGAGGCTCCTGCGGAGGCTGCTCAGGCGGCTCCGGTTGTGGAGAAAAAATCGATTTTTCCAATGTTCAGGTCGAGCCTTTATTTGCGGATCAGGTCGATTTTGACACCTTCTCCAAGAGCGATTTCCGTGCCGTGAAGGTTAAGGAATGCGAAGCCGTATCGGTGGGCATACTAAGTAAGAAAAGTCGCCGTCAACAGACGGCGGCTTTTCCTTTTCGGGTAGTATTCAAGAAGCCATAAAGTTCTGTGAGTAATGGAAGAAGCCAGCGTTTGCAGAAATGTCACAATTTACGGAGGTAAAGTTTCAAATACCACTTGCCTTTTTGTTCTTGATATGATATTATTAGTATGCGTACTAAAGTGTTTGAAGAAAGGTGATATATTTGCGGAGAGACAGCAGCGAGACGAAGCGGAAAATACTGACCGTGTGCGTTCGTCTCTTTTTGGAGCAGGGGTATAAAAGCACCTCCGTCAGTCAGATTGTGGACGAAGCGGGCGTGGCAAGAGGAAGCTATTTGAATCTGTTTCCGACCAAGGATAAAATTTTGCTGGACTTGACCGAAACGATGTTCGGCGGACAGTTCGGCGTGGCAAGAAGCATTGCAGACAGCAAGCTGCCGCCAGTTTACGCCTATGCGGTGGAAACAGCGATCCAACTGACACTGACTGAACTGAATGAGAACCTGCGAGAAATCTACATTGAAGCCTATTCCCTGCCCGACACGTCGGAATATATTTACCTGCATACCACAGCAGAGCTGAAGCAGATTTTTGGTGAACATTTCCCCGATGATACCGAGAGCGACTTTTACGAGATGGAAATCGGCACGGCAGGACTGATGCGCAGCTATATGGCGAGAAAATGCGATATTCATTTTCCGCTGGAACGCAAGCTCAGCCGTTTTCTGACGGCGGCGATGCGGGTGTATCGGGTGCCGGAGGCGGAGCAGGCAAAGGTGCTTGCCTTTATTCAATCACTGGATATCAAGGCAATTGCCACAGAGGTTATGTATAAGCTGTTTGCAATGCTGGAAATGAAATATGACTTTAAGCTGTCGAAAGGTAGCGAAACGGAGGTAACAAAATGAGGAAACGACTGTTCGCCATTCTGCTGGCGCTCTGCCTGCTCGCGCAGCTATTGCCGTTTACGGCAAACGCGGTTCGCCTTGATTGGCCGCATCCGTCTGCGCATTGCGTCTGCGGAGGAGGAATCAGCAATCATAAAGCCATGAACGGACACACGGCCTATGAAGGGGTCTACTTCACCAAGGACGGGAAGGAAAATACCTCCGGCGATATTTCAAAAATGAACGTGATCCGATCGGAAGCAGACCTTCTGGAGATCAACCATAAAGCAGCGAACAACAAGGGAAAAACGTTCTACTATTACCTTGCCAATGATGTCACCCTCACGAAACGAATCCATGTTTGGGAGGGCTGCACGTTTGTGATCTGTTTGCATGGCCATACCCTTACCTGCAATGTGCCGGATGCACAAAGCGCCTTCTTTGTGATGAATAACGCGCGCCTGGTATTTACGGATTGCCAGCTCTCCGGCGACCGCGGCCTCATCACCGGCGACAGCTGCGCCGCTGTTTCTGTTGACGGAACTGCCACCTTTGAGCTTTACGGCGTGAGCATCTGCATGACCAGCTCGGAAACGGACGGCATCCGCGATGTTTACAACGACCCGGTTTGCGGCATTTATAACTGCGGTACGTTCAATATGTACGGCGGCTGCTACTATCAAAAAAGCTCCGACTATCCCACGGATCGCCCGGTCATCAGCAACATCCGCAACACCAAGTACGGCCCCGGTGTAATTAACAGAGGAACCTTCAATATGTACGACGGCATCATCTCCGGCAACGAGCGGAACGGTGTGATGTCCACCATCACCCGGTCAGATGATACCATCAACCTCTACGGCGGCACCATCACCGGCAATACCGGCGCGGGTATTTCGGCCACCCACTGGCCCATGCCCTCCATCGCGACAAGCGACTATTATACCAATGTCAACCTCTACGGCGGTACGATCTCGGAAAATACCGGTGCGGGCATCGACGCGGCCTACGGCAGAGTGACAATGGCGCAGCAGAGCAGCGCCATTCCCGTCGAAATCAAGAACAACAAGGGCGGCGCGATCTCGCTGACGCGGGACGGCTCGACCGCCAACCTCGGCACCGGCCGGATTACCGGAAACTCCGGCGGCAAGGGCGCGGTCGCGCTGAGTGCAGGCTCCCTGACCCTTACCGGCGACGTGAAGATCACCGGAAACACCGGCGCAAATCTCTATCTTGCCAGCGGAAAAACCGTCACGCTCGACAAGCTCGGCAGCGGTGCGCAGATCGGCGTTACTACGGAGGACACGGCGGTTCCGGTGGTGTTCGCCGCGGCCAACGGCACGGATTACGCCAGCCGCTTTACCCCGGACAGCGCGGGCTACAGCATCGGCTATAACGCCGCGCAGCAGCTCCAGCTGCAAACCATGACCTATCCCGTGACCTACGCCCCTGGCGCAAACGGCACGGGCGACAGCAAGACGGTGAACAAGGAGCACGGCAAAGCGCTGAAGCTGCAAGGCGCGCTCTTTACCCGTATGGGCTATACGCAGGTCGGCTGGTCGAAGCACGACGGCGGCGAGAGGGACTATTCCCTGAACGCGATTTATGAGCAAAACGAGGCGCTTACGCTCTACCCCGTCTGGGAGGAGCGCAGCGACTATACCGTCCATATCGTCAACCGCGACGGCTCGACGGTCACGGAATTGAAGAACGTCAAATGGACGGATGAAATTTGGAAGCTCCTGACGCCGACACCGACAAGAGAAAATGGTGAGCTCCTGAAAAGACTGCTGCTCGGCACAAGCATAGTTTACGGCGGAGATACCTACGGCAAATTTGCCACGGGCGGCGAGGACAGCCTTACCTTCATTGCTGTTTGGGATGATGCCTTTGCGAGCCGCAGCACCATTTCTGTAGGCGATTCCCAGTGGACCGGCTATCGTGCGGATGCTTCGGAGCGATTCTTCCGCGATGACCAGACGGTGACGCTCACGGTGTCGCATCCGGAAGAACTGTTGTATTTCCAGTACGCGGTCAGCGACCAGCTTTTTGAAAATGGCAGTGTTGCGGCAAGAAAGCTGAGCTTTGTGGATTATACAGGGACGTTCAGCACCGCCTCGCTGAATCTGGAGGAGGGGAAGCCCTATGTGATCTATGGCTTCCTATTCACTGAGTTCAAAAGTGAAATTGTGATCAATACGGATAAGATCATCATCGACAAGACCGCCCCGACGATCACCGGCGCGAAGAATGACGACGTTTTCTGCGGCGAGGGCGACAAGACCCTCACCGTGACCGATCGGTATCTGGACACCGTGACGGTCAACGGCACGCCCGTGACCCCCAACGAACAGGGTCAGATCGCCCTCACCGACGCGAGAACCCCGCAGACCGTCGTCGCCACGGACAAGGCGGGCAATTCCACGACGCTCACCGTGACCGTCCATTCGTCCCATTCCTACAAATGGCAGACAGGAAACGGCCAGTATTGGGGCGAATGCGAATTCTGCGGCGACAAGGTCGAAAAGACGAACGTTCCCTCCCTGACCATCACCGCGCCGGATGCCGTCTGCCGCACGCAGGATTTCGAGTTCTCCTTCCCTCTGCCGGAGGGCTGCACGGATCCCGCCTACAGCTATGAGTTTAAATACACTGGCGACGGCGAACCCATTGCCCCGGTCGACGGCCTCTGCACGGGGACGATCCCTGCCGCTTCCTACATAGCGGGAGAAGCCGGCTTCCGCTTTATCGCCTCTGCCACGACGGCGGAGGGCTACCGCTTCAGCGTTTCCAAGGATATCTCCATCCGCGAGCATTCCGGCGGCACGGCGACCTGCACGAAGCAGGCCGTCTGCGACCACTGCGGCCAGTCCTATGGCGCGCTGAAAGCACACAGCTTCACGGCAGAAACCGCCGAGGAGCAGTATCTGAAATCCGCCGCGACCTGCACCGAAAAGGCGGTGTATTACAAGTCCTGCGCCGTCTGCGGTACCAGCTCCAAGGGAACCGCCGACGAGGCAACCTTCACGTCCGGAAAGCCGCTCGGCCATGACTGGGGCAAATGGATGCCCGACGGGGAGGGCACACACAAGCGCGTCTGCACCCACGATGCCAGCCATGTTGAAACGGCCGGCTGCACCTACGGCGACTGGAGCACGAATCAAGACAGTCACTGGAAGACCTGCACCGTCTGCGGCGGAGAGGCTGAGCGGCTCAACCACGCCGACCCGGACTGTAACCATTTCTGCGACACCTGCGGCATCAAAATGACCGAGCACGACTTCGCGGGAGAAATTGCGATCACGGCACTTCTGTACAAGGAAGCAAACTGCCTCTCTCCCGCACTCTATTACAAGTCCTGCAAGATCTGTATGCTGTCCTCCAAGAGGACAGCCGACGAGGCGACCTTTGCCGCCGGGGAAACGAACCCGGATCGGCACGCCGAAGAGCCGGGTGACTGGCAGCTTGACGGCAACAGCCACTGGAGATTCTACACCTGCTGCCATTTGGAGGTCGATCGCGGCGCGCATCAGGGCGGCACGGCCGACTGCCTTGCCCCGGCCCTCTGCGAGGTCTGCCAGCACTCGTACGGCGAACTTGGCCCGCACCATTTTGTCGATCAGGTGAACGAATACCGGCTGAAGTCCGCCGCCACCTGCACAAGCCCGGCGGTATATTATCAGTCCTGCTCCACCTGCGGCGCGCAGGGCACGGAAACCTTTACCAATGGCGAACCGCTCGGCCATGACTGGGGCGCATGGACGTCCAACGAAGACGGCACGCACACCCGCGTCTGCGCGCACGATGCAGCGCACACGGAAACCGAGAATTGCCACGGCGGCACGGCGACCTGCACCGCAAAAGCCGTCTGCGAGGTATGCAAGGCTGAGTATGGCGAAAAGCTGCCCCACGACTTCACGGCGGAGACCGTGGATGCAAAGTACCTGAAATCCGCCGCCACCTGCACGGAAAAGGCGGTCTACTACAAGTCCTGCGCAGTCTGCGGTCTGAGCTCCGAGGGCACGGCGGATGAGGCGACCTTCTTCTCCGGCAATGCGCTGGATCACGACTGGGGCGCTTGGACATCCAACGAAGACGGCACGCACACCCGCACCTGCACCGTTGACGGATGCTCTGCAGGCACGCAAACGGAGAATTGCATCGATGCAAACAAAGACCATAAATGTGATATCTGCGATTATATAATCAGCGAGTGTGCAGACGATAACAAAGACCACAGGTGTGATGATTGCGGCAAGAAGCTGACTGAGCACACCGGCGGGAAAGCCACCTGCAAGGACAAGGCAAAGTGCGAAGTCTGCGGTGCGGAATACGGTGAGCTTGATCCGAAGAACCACACCAACTTAAAGCACTTCCCGGCAAAGGCGGCGACCAAGACTGCCGAGGGCAATATCGAATACTGGTATTGCTCCGGTTGCAAGAAGTATTACAAGGACGCTACGGCAACACAGGAAATCAAGCAGGCCGATACCGTAACGGCAAAGCTGCCCGGCGGCACCGTCAAACCCGGCACCGACAAGTCTCCGCAGACGGGAGATAACTCCAATCTTTTGTTGTGGATTGCTCTGTTGTTTATCAGCGGCGGTGCTGCCATTGGTACAACGGTTGTAAGCAGGAAGAAAAAGTACAACAGATAATTGAATAGCGTTCCCTTGCTCCATCTTCCGAGCAAGACAAAAGCGTCGTAGCAATACGGCGCTTTTTTGTTACCCGGAAGCGACAAACAGCGATTTTTGAATGGTTGGCGGTAAAGGTTACCGCCGCTAATGGCATCCGCTGTTCGTGGAAGCCCTGCAACGAGAAAGCCACATCGAATATCTGCTTGATGTTCTTCTGTACGGCACAGC
>OHOZ01001468.1_pt1 | contig 10339 bp, 12 predicted proteins | sample 1569931 | NCBI WGS metagenome assembly OHOZ01 (sample SAMEA3879572, study PRJEB24766) | human gut metagenome | biome: human-associated habitat; feature: feces | place: USA | collected 1985/1987
CCCCGCCCGCCGCTGCTGTGATTCTCAGGAAACCGTCCGGTTGAAGCGCTTCTGCACCCGGATGAGGATCGCAAACGCGACGCCCAGCCCGGCGAAGAGCACGCCGACAGAGGCCAGCGCGATCGGTGTCGTTTCGCCCAGCAGCGCAACGCCGCCGGAAAGCACCAGTCCTGCCACGACGGCAAACAGGCCTTTGGAAAAGGCCCGGCAATAAGCTCGCATCTCCTCCGGCCGCACATTCTCCTGATGGTAGCTGTGAATCAAGTTGTTATTTCCCCTGTAAACCGAAACCGCGAGCGCGCAGAAGATCGCCGCGACGACGAACAGGAAAACCGCATATTCTGTCATGTCTTTGCCTCCACAGATCGGATCATTCTCCCCGATGCATATCCAGCTTGGTTCCGTCGGGAAGATCGTCGGTCTGCTTGGAATAGTGTACGCCGAAGGCGCACTGATTGGAAAAATGCTCGCAGTTGTTACGCAGGACGTGGTAGCCGTGCTGTCCCAATGCAGCGTTGGCTGCGGCAAGAATTTCCTCCGGCTTGCGCAGCAGGCGCTTTTCGCCGCGGCTATAGACGCGCACCTCCGGCAGTCCGCCGCGCAGAAATTCGGAAATATCCGTTTTCTGCACCTCCACATCCGCCGCATGCGCATCCGGCCCGCCGTTGAAATGGATGACCATGCCGTCGCCCGCGTAAATGCCATGGTGATAATACCCCGTGCGCTTCACGCGGAGCTGGTCGCCGGGCTGCGGCTCCCGGTAGTCCCATTGTTCTTCAAAATCCGCAGGAGATTTACGATGCAGCATGGGCGCACTCCTCAATGATTTTCAGAAGATCGCCGACGGTGTGCATTTCGCCAACGCGCTCCGAGGGGAAGGTAATGGAAAACTCATCCTCGATACCGACCATCAGCATCAGCATGGTGATGCTGTTGAAGCCAAGGCTTTCCAGCGTCGTCGCAGGCGTTACGGCGGTCAGATCGACATCCGAGCCCTCCAGAACGTTCTGCGCCACTTTGATCAGGCGTTCCTGTGTCATACTTCTTTTCCTTTCTGCCGTTTTTGGAGCTTGGCGGCAAATTTCTCACGGAACCGCCGACTCCGGGCAAGATATTTCGGTTTCATGCGCTGCTCCAGCTCCTGCCGGAGATTCTGCATCGCGTCCTGCAAGACCTGCGTTGCCTCCTGCACGCCAGCCGCACTGGGGCGCTGGGTCAGGGTGATGGGGCGGCCGAACATGAGCTGCAGGCGCTGGAAGGGCTGGTAGTTTCCGGCGGAATACACCGGTACCACCGGCACGCCGGCCTGCAAAGCCAGCATCGCCGCGCCCTGCTTGAATGGCAGGAGCGTCCCCGTCGGGTTAAGCTGCCCCTCCGGGAAGATGGCCACGCAGCCGCCCGTGCGCAGGATGCCTAGCGCCTCATGCAGGAAGCTGAGGTCGGGTTTTCTGCGATCCACACAGATGCAGCGCAGGCCATGCAGGCTTCCGGTGGCGTGGCCCTTTTTCGCAACATCCAGCGCAACGACGGCGTGGATCCGCCGCCGCAGACACAGGATGCACAAGATCGCCGCGTCAAACCACCACGTGTGGTTGAGAACAAAAATCGTTCCGCCGTCAGGCCGGCGGACGTGCTCTGCGCCCTGCTGGTAGTGGATCTTCGGCAGCCAGAGAAGCTGCGCGATCGCGCCGCCCAGCACATTGGCAAAGTCGGCGGCAAAATTCTGCCATGCCGTTTTCAGCTTTTTCATGCCGTTTCCTCCGCCATGGCCCGCAGCTCGATGATCCTGTCGCGCAGGAGCTTCGTCAGACGCCTGAGCTCCTCCGGGGAGGGGTTCTGCGTCGGACATTCGGCCGCGAGGTCGATGGGCTTGCCGATCACGACCGGCGTGCGGTGAAAGAACTTATAGTCATAGCCGTGGTACACGGGCACGACCGGTACGCCCGCCTGCAGCGCCAGCAGCGCCGCGGTATCGTGGAATTCGGACATCGTTCCGTCCACGGAGAATTTTCCTTCCGGGAAGATCAGGAGCGTCTGTCCCTTTTGCAGCGCGTCCATGCACTCGTAGAAGAAATCCATATCAAAGGAGAAGCGGTCGACCTTGATCGCGCCCAGCATACGCAGCAGAAAATGCATCGCGCCGCTGCTCTCGTAAAATGTCTTTCCGACAAGGCAGCGCAGATAGCGGAAGTAGAACACTGCCATCAGAAGCAGAAAGTCCATGTGATTTTTATGGTTGGACACCAGGAGCACGGGGCCCTTCGGCATACTTCTCTTTTCCTCCCAGCGCACACGCGGAAGAAAATAGAGCAAAACCGTCCAGCCCAGCAGGAATTTGTTCAGCCAGCGGAACAAGGTTTTCATGCCTGTGCGCTCCTTTCCCGCAGGACCTCCGCGGCAAAGTCACGGGGCGTGAAGAGCGGCCGCGCCGCGTCCATCGCAAGGGCAACGCCGCAGTGCTCGGACACTGCGGAGAAGATCGCATAATAGGTCATACTGTCCACGCCGAGGTCGTGCAGCACGTGCGTATCCGGCGCGACGGTTTCCGCACCCGTGACCTCACGGATCACGCCGCAGAGCTCCTGCGTGAGCGCGCGCAGGCTTTCGTCCTCCAGCGCGGCAAGCTGCGCGCCGTCCGGCTTCTGCACGGGCACGAGCGTGACTTCGCCGGAAGCGATGCGCTCTTTAAGCACCGCGCGGCGGGTCTTGCCCAGGTTCTGGGGGATCTCCTGCTGCGTGCAGTAGACCCGCGCGGGGCGCAGCGTCAGGGGCAGGGTGTCAATCGCGTCATAGGCCGTCTGCGCCGCAGACGCGCAGGCGTAAGCATCGTCCACGGAAGGCACCTGAATCAGCAGCACCGGGCGCTCGTCGCCCTCCACCTCCATGCCGAACACACAGGAAACAAGTCCCGCGTGCAGATCGAGGCGCTGCTCGATCAGGTCAGGGCTGAGATTTTCGCCGTTCGCGCCAATGATGAGGTCGCCGCGGCGGCCGGTGATGTACCAGCGGCCGGTCTTATCCACGCGGAAGCAGTCGCCCGTGGTGAACCACGCCGCCGGGTCGCGCTCGATGCGCACGCCGTCCACGATCTGCGCCGTGTAAAGCAACGGCGCGCGAACCTCCAGCAGTCCCTCCGGGGAAATGCGGCTGCCGCTGCCCACCGCGGAAAGCGGCAGGCCGACGGTGCCGGAATTGCGTCTGGAGGCGCGGTTCGACAATTCCACGGACAAAATGCCCGTTTCGGTCATGCCGTAGCCGTTGCGCAGGCCGTAGCCAAGGCCGTTCATCAGCTCCAGCGTTTCCGGCCGGATGAAGCCGCCGCCGCTGATGCAGTACATCAGCTCCGTGCCGAGCGCCTGCACGCGCACCTTTTTGAACAGAACCTTTCTCGCAAGCCATGTGCCGAAGTGCGGCAGTGCGCTCTGGATGCGGTTGGACAGGCGCACGGCGCGGCGCAGCGTTTCGAGCTGGCCCTGCTTTTCCGCCGTGCGGACGATCTGGCGAGCCGTCATATCCCAGACGGTCGGAATGGCAAAGAAGTGGGTGACCCGCCCGTATTTGCAGGTAAACTGGATGTTTTTTGCATCCAGTGATTCCAGAAATATGAAGGTCGTTCCGAAAAACACGAACCACAGGAGGGTCGCGCATAGGCCGAAAATGTGGTAAAACGGCAGGAAGGCCAGGATCCGGATGCCGCGCGCCAGACGGTCGTGCTTGATCTCCGGGCTGCGCCGGACGATGTCCGTGGTCTGCAAGAGCTGTTCGCAGATGGCCGCGCCGCTGTAGACGATCAGCTTTGAGCGGCCGGTCGTGCCGGAGGTCAGAAGGGCGATCTCATCGGCCCAGCAGGGGGAAAACGCCGGCGCGTCGCCGCAGCCGGAAAGATCAAAGCAGCCCTCCTCCGGGTGATCCGTCAGCACTGCAGCAGCCTGCGCATCGGCCGTGACCTCGCGCAGAGTCTGCTCATCGAGGCGCAGGTTCAGCAGCAGCGGCCGGAAGCCGGCCTGCAAAATGCCGAAAAAAGCCGCCACCCATAGCGGAGAATTTTCCATTTTGAGGGCAAGAAACGCCCCCTCTTTTCCGGAAAAACGTGCGTGCAGCACCCGCGCAATGCGGTTGGTAAGCTCTGCCAGCTCCGCATAGCTCATGCGCACCGTGCGCCCGGCGCGATACTGCTCGGAAAACGGCGTATCCGTGAATTCCCCGGTAAAAATGTGAAAAATATCTTCAAACCGACGCTGCGACGCAGCAAGATCGCGCAGCTCCCGCTTCCAAAAAACCATGGTCTGCCTCCGTATCTTCATTCTGGGTTATCATATCACAGTCCCAACCGAACGTCAACCGTTTCCGAGCCGCAGAGTATCAGATTTCCCCGTTTTTCGCGGTGTTTCCCATCTCTCACGTGCGGAATGAGTTGACAACGGCCGCGTCGGGAAATATAATAAAAAGGATTCTGCACATTTCGGCGGAATTTGTCAGAATTGTACGATGCACCGCAGAGCAGCGGTGCAAGGGGGAAACGAAATGGACGTCACCGTACTGATCCCGGCCTATCAGCCCGCGGGAGAGCTGGTCGCATTGGTCAAGGCGCTGAAGCAGGAAAACTTCCGCATCGTCGTCGTGGACGACGGCAGCGGCCCGGACTATGTTCCCATTTTTTCGCAAGTTTCTGCCTTCGCGCAGGTGCTCTCCTACCCCAGAAATGGCGGCAAGGGCTTCGCTCTGAAGTACGGGATGCGCTACCTTGCCGAGGAAAAGGAGCGCTGCGGCGCCTTCATCACCGCCGACGCCGACGGCCAGCACAGCGTCCGCGACATCTGCCGCGTGCGCGAGGAACTGGAAAAAGGTCATCCCTTCGTGCTGACTACCCGCGCGCTCAAGGGCAAGGATGTCCCCTTCCGCTCCCGTCTGGGCAACACCATGTCGCGCTTCATCTGCGCGCTTTCCGGCGGCTACTATCTCTCGGACAACCAGTCCGGCCTGCGCGGCTTTACGGCGGAGTATCTTTCATGGCTGTGCAAGATCAGCGGCAATAAATACGACTACGAAATGAACGTTCTGCTCTATGCCGAGCGTCAGGAGCTTCCCATCCGCTGTCTTCCCATCGAGGTCATTTATCTGAATAACAACCAGAGCTCCCACTTTGACCCCGTGCGCGACACGCTGCGCATCTACCTGCGCGTGATCTGCACCGCGCGCGTGTCCATTTTCATGGCTGTTCTTCACGGTGTGCTGATCGGCGCGGTGTCCCTCCTGCTTGGGTGGGATTACAGTGCGCTGACCATCCCGCTGTGCGCGCTGCTCATCGCCGCGCTGGGCTATCTGTGCAACCGTTTCCTTGTATTCCGCGGTCTGCGCTACGGCTGCGGCCCGCGCACCTTCATCATCACTGCAATCCGCACAAGTATGCGCTTCACCTTTTGCAGCCTGCTGAACATGATCCCCGGTATGCCGCTGCTGCCCGCGTGGCTGATCTCCTGCGTGCTGACCGTGCCGGTGGAGTATGCCTTTCTGCGGCTGCTGGCGCTGTGGTATGAATACCGTGCTTCGCGCCATTCTTGACTGGCGGACCGTCTCGCCGGAGGAGCTGGCATGCTGGCAGGCGCAGCTTGACCCGGAAAAGCGCGCGCGCGTCGAATCCTTCCGCCGGGCGGACGACCGGACGAGAAGCACTCCGTTTTTCCTACACGGACAGAGGCAAGCCCCTGTGTCCGGAAACGGGCCTGCATTTCAGCCTGTCCCACTCCGGTTTTTTTGTTGCCTGTGCCGTGTCCAGCCGCGAGATCGGCGCGGACATTGAGGCGCTCCGCCCCATTCGTCCGGCGCTGGCAAAGCGGGTCTGCACACCGGAGGAACTGCGCTATATTTCCGCAGGCGGGGAATTTGACAGTGCGCGCTTTCTCGCCGTCTGGACGGCGAAGGAGGCCTATTGCAAATACACGGGCGAGGGCATCGCTGCCGACCTGCGCGCATTTGCCGTCGCTGACGCCGCCGGACTTCTGCCGGAGGTCTGCGGACATCCGCTTCTGCATGAGCGAACAGAGGAATATGTACTTTCCATGATTACGGCGCCGTAAAAACAGCGCCGTTTTTATATTTTCTCCGCTTTTTGCGGAAAACCGGCTTGCAATCCGCCGTTTGGTCTGATACTATATACAAGATAGATTATACTGCGGAGTTTTGGCATTTTCCGAAGAATCGGCGTGCCGGAACGTCAAAACGCACGGAATAAAAGGAAGTTCGTTATGGAAACAATCAAAACATTTCAGGAGCTGGGCGTCAGCGAAGAGATCCTGAAGGCACTGGAGAAAAAGGGCGTCGGCCTGCCCACGCGCGTGCAGGAGGAGGCCATTCCCCCGCTGCTCGCATGGAAGGACGTGATCGCCAAGGCGCCTACCGGCACCGGCAAGACCTTCGCCTTCGGCATCCCCATGATCGAGCACATCGACCCCGCCAGCGACGATCTGCAGGGTCTGATCCTCGCGCCCACGCGCGAGCTTGCCATCCAGATCGCAGATGAGCTGCGCGGCCTGCTCACCTATTATAAGGACATCCGCATCACCGTCCTGTACGGCGGGCAGCGCATGGAGCCGCAGATTCGCAGCCTGCAGCAGCATCCGCACATCGTCGTGGCCACGCCCGGCCGCCTGACCGACCACTACAACCGCAAGAATCTGCGTCTTGACCGCATCAAGACCGTCATTCTCGACGAGGCCGACCGGATGCTGGACATGGGCTTTTTTGACGACGTGACCAAGATCCTCAACCGCATCAAAAACCGCGTGAATCTCGGCCTGTTCTCCGCGACCATCTCACAGGAGGTCATGACGGTGAGCTGGATGTACCAGCGCGACGAGGTGGAGATCACCGTCGCCCCCACCGCCGAGAGCAAGCCCGACATCGACCAGTATTCCATCACCGTGCCGCGGCTGGAGAAAGAGGAAGCCACGCTGCGCATCCTGCGCTCGGGCGTGTTTGAGCGCGTCATCATCTTCTGCAACACCAAGGTGATGTGCCAGAATCTCAGCGACGCGCTACGGCGCAGCGGGATCCAGGCCGACTGCCTGCACGGGGACATCAAGCAGGCCACGCGCGAAAAGACCATGGCCGCCTTCCGCAAGGGCAAGCTGCCGGTGCTGGTCGCGACGGACGTCGCTTCCCGCGGCATCGACGTGGACGACGTGGACGCCGTCATCAACTACGATGTTCCGGACGAAAACGAATACTATATCCACCGCATCGGCCGCACGGGCCGCGCGCGCAAGAAGGGCATTTCCTTCACGCTGATCGGCTCCCTGCCGGAGCGCGTCAAGCTCGATGAGATCGCAAAATTTGCAGAATTCCACATCACCCCCATGATTTTTGACGAATACGGCTGTCTTGTCCCCGCACCCGTCGAGGAAAAGCATCCGCCGCGCAAGCGCTTCTGATGCGCCGGGCAGAACGGACGCTGCTGCTCCTGTGCGGCGCGCTGGACGATGGTCTTGCTCCGCTGACCCCGCGGGAATACCGCATACTGCGCCTGCGCGTGACGCAGGCCGGTGCGCCCGCGGAAAATCAGCTCACCGAGCGCTACCTGCGCTCGCTCGGCTATGCCGCGGACGCGGCCGAGCGCATCGCCTCCCTTTTGGAGCGGCAGGCGGCACTGGACATTTTTCTGGCGCGCGCCGCGCAGAACGGCGTCACGGTGCTGACGCGGCTGTCGGAGCGCTTCCCGGAACGCCTGCGGCGGCTGGGCGACGAATGTCCCGTCCTTCTCTTTTTCAGGGGTGATCTGCGGATTCTGGATTCGTGCTGCGTCAGTCTGGTCGGTTCACGGGCACTGCGCCCGGAAAACCGCAGCTTCGCCGAGGCCATCGGCCGTCTTGCCGCGCAGGAGGGCTGCACGCTCGTTTCCGGCGGCGCTGCCGGCGCTGACCGCGCCGCGCAGGATGCCTGCCTTGCCGCAGGCGGGCGGGTCGTGTGCATTGTCCCAGACGAGCTGACGCGCCACGCGCCGCAGGAGCGCCTGCTGTTTTGCAGCGAGGAGGGCTGGCACAGCCCCTTCACCGCCGCCCGCGCCCTGCACCGCAACCACCTGATCCATGCGCTGGGAGAAAAAACCTTCGTCGCCCAGAGCGACCTGCACAGCGGCGGCACATGGTCCGGCACGCAAGACAATCTCCGACGCGGTCTGTCCCCCGTCTTTGCCTTTCAGGATGGCTCTGCCGCCATGCAGGAGCTGGCCCGTCTGGGCGCGGAATTGCTGCTGCAGGCGCCCGACTGCCTCGCTGCGCTGCGTCCTCCACAATTATCCATTTTCGACGAAATTTGACAGAAAAACGAAAAATGCAAATTTTCAGTTGATTTTGACAAAGATATCGTGTATAATCTCCGTATGTCACACTGGATGAATGAATCACCCACCAACATACGGAGGTTTTATTATATGTGTGGAATCGTTGGTTACGTAGGAAAAAAGCAGGCGGCGCCCATCCTGCTCGACGGTCTTTCCAAGCTGGAATACCGCGGCTATGATTCGGCCGGCCTGTGCATTTTTTCTGAGCATACCTTTGAGATTGCTAAGACCAAGGGTCGTCTGGCCGCACTGCGCGAGATGACGCAGGACGGCGCCACCGTCCCCGGCACGATGGGCATCGGTCACACCCGCTGGGCAACGCACGGCGCGCCTTCCTTTGAGAATTCCCATCCCCTTGTTTCTTCAAACAAAAAAATCTGCCTGGTGCACAACGGCATCATTGAAAACTATCTGGCGCTGAAGGAATTCCTTGCCGGACACGGCAAGCAGTTCTCTTCCGAAACGGACACGGAGGTCGTGGCCAACCTGATCGAATACTATTACGAGCAGGAGGGCAGCTTCCTGAAAGCCGTGCAGCGTGCCGTAAAGGATCTGGAAGGCAGCTATGCTCTGGGCGTGCTCTGCGCCGACTGCCCGGACACCCTGATCGGCGTCAAGAAGGACAGCCCACTGATCTTCGGCTTCGGCCAGGGAGAAAACTTCATCGCCTCGGACGTCCCGGCCATTTTGAAGCACACGCGCGAGGTCGTTTATCTCAACGACGGCGACCTTGTGGAGTTCACTGCAAACAGCGTCCGCTTCTTTGACGCTTCCGGCACGGAGGTCGAGAAGAAGCCCGAGCACATCACCTGGGAGCTCTCCGCAGCGGAGCGCGGCGGCTACCCGCATTTCATGATCAAGGAAATTCACGAGCAGCCCAAGGCCCTGCGCGCCACGATCAGCCCCCGCATCAAAGACGGCCGCGTCGTGCTGGACGACATCAGGCTGACGGAGGAATATCTGCGCGGCATCCGTAGAATTTATATTGTCGCCTGCGGCTCTGCCTACTATGTCGGCTGCCTTGGCAAATACATTCTGGAAAAGACCTGCCGCATTCCGGTCGAGCCGGTGCTGGCCTCGGAGTTCCGCTACGCCGCGCCCGTGCTGGGTGACGATACGCTGGTCATCATCATCAGCCAGTCCGGCGAAACGGCGGACACCCTCGCCGCGCTGCGCACGGACGCTGGCCATCGTCAATGTTGTCGGCAGCGCCATTTCCAAGGCAGCGCACGACGTGATCTACACCTGGGCAGGCCCCGAGATCGCCGTCGCGACCACGAAGGCCTACTCCACGCAGCTGGCCGTGATCGATCTTCTGGCGCTGTATATCAGCGAAAAGCTGGGCACCCTCCCGCAGGAGGAATATGACGCGCTGTGCCGCGGCCTGCTGGAGCTTCCCGACGTGATGGAGCGCATCCTCACGGAGGAATATATGCAGCGCATCTGCACGCTGGCCGGGCATTTCAGCAAGCACCACGACGTGTTCTTTATCGGCCGCAACCTCGACAGCGCGACCTGTCTGGAAGGCTCCCTGAAGCTCAAGGAGATCGCCTATGTCCATGCCGAGGCCTACGCCGCGGGCGAGCTGAAGCACGGTCCCATCTCCCTGATCGAGCAGAACACGCTGGTCATCGCGGTCGCGACGGTGCCGGAGCTGTTTGAAAAGACCATGTCCAACGTCAAGGAGGTCAAAGCGCGCGGCGCGAACGTGCTGGGCGTTTCCACGGAGGATATGCAGGGCGAGCTTGCCAAGACGGTCGATGAATCCCTGCTCGTTCCGCGCATCCACCCGCTGCTCCAGCCGAGTCTGAATGTCGTGCCCTTGCAGGCCTTCTCCTACTATGCGGCGCTGGCGCGCGGCTGCGACGTCGACAAGCCCAGAAATCTGGCGAAATCCGTTACGGTTGAATAATACAGCAAGCTGGCCGGAGAATCCTCTCCGGCCAGCTTCAGACTGTCAAAAAACCTATCCAGCCGAAAGTTTCGGAGGGAAGAATAGTG